>Ga0307377_10005681_pt1 | contig 13292 bp, 26 predicted proteins | sample TR3MG_FD_202535 | JGI IMG/M metagenome (GOLD analysis project Ga0307377, IMG submission 202535) | Soil microbial communities from Risofladan, Vaasa, Finland - TR-3 | ecosystem: Environmental > Terrestrial > Soil > Coastal area > Acid sulfate soil | place: Finland: Risofladan, Vaasa | collected... | reverse complement strand
TTAAGCGTGTTTGATAAACCATAGATAATCCTCATTAACTGTTTAAGTTAAGACATGTTTTATCTTTACTGTAAATGTAATTGGTAGAAATGTTAAGTATTTTTTTTGATTCTAATACCAAAGAGACCGAAAGTGCTTGCCAAATAGAAACAAACCCTCGTCAATCCTAGAATTATCTGCTGCTGACGTTATCAAATAATTATCTTCAATAATAAATTCCATAGAATATATCATTTTATCTAAAACAGCATGCCATTCCGTCTCAGTAAAGGAAATAGGAGTCCCACAGACACAAGCCCGGAAATGCTTTAACGGCTTTATTACTTTGGTCGCTATATAATAATCCAGGTCCCATATAGCCCGATCGTCATACCCCCTAAAAACCCTCTGAAAGAAATATTTGATCTCATATCTGAAAAAGTAAATTATATTATACGGAAATCTCATTTGCCTGCCTTTTCTTGTAGACTGCAAGTGGCACATCTAACCTTACACCAGCCAGAAGTGTCTAAGACGCCAGTCTTGCCACAGATCTCACAAATAGACTCGCTTTTAAACTCCGCCTTTTCTATAAGGTCTTCCATCTCGTCAGTCTCTGTGCTCATGTAAAAACGAAGCGTGCCGAACTTTTCTTTCACTTGAACAGCATAAAAAGAAGGAAGAAACCCTGTCTCCTCGGTAGGGAGTAACTCACTAGCAGAAGTATAAGGATTGTCAACAATAAGATCTTCCAATTTAAGACTCAAATCTCTGATGAGATCATACCACCCTTCACCGCATTCAAAACACATTCCATTGCGGTATAAGTTTGGACACTCTTTAATTAAATCGTCAAATTTCATACCTAGTAATTACCTCAAACTATTCCTCAATACACATATTATTGACACAACATTGCGTCACTATTATTATGACACAACATTGCGTCACTTCCTATTTCTCTGTAACTTTTGGCATTTCCCCCCAAGCATCCCATGAATTATGGACTTCTACATCTCTCTGATAGTCCCTAATAATTTTGTCATAATCAGGCTCGTACTCGAAGTCTTGATATTCTTCTGTATCCTCTTGATCTTTATTCTCATGACTTAGTAATGTAAATGAATAAGTTAAGACACCAAGACACAGTAAGTTTAAAACTATATAACGCATATCTAAAATACTCCTGCTTTTCTTCTTAAGGCTTTTAAATCTTCGGGAGTCATTCTGTTGTTAGACCCCATTGTTTTTCCGAAAGCACTAAATGTTAAGTACCTAAGTGCGTCTTGGCAATTCGAAACTAGTATATTTTCAGCATAATAAACACTTATATCCTCTACGTGAAGATTATACACCTTTTGTTTTCCAATATAGTTTTCTTCCACAGGAGATGGAACAGCACTTTGACTTTGAATATTTATTGATTCTAAACTCTCTATTACATGTTTGGCATATTCTAGTTTCATCATCAACACCAGAGGTTTTTCTCCACTTTGACTTACACTTATCCGAACAAAAGCGGGTGTTGTATAGTTTTGTTGATTCGAAAAGCTTTCCACACTGGTCACACATATACTCTCTTGGCTTTCTTGCCTTAAAAGCTTCTTTTCCGTGTTTCCTATGCCACTCTCTGCCTTCTTCTGAGCTATGCCATTCTTTTGTAAGAGGTCTAATTTTTGCACAATGAAGTCTTGCAGCTTCCTTTTGTTCTTCTGTAAGCATTTCAAAATGTTTGGATGCATGCTCAGAAACTGTAATGCATTCGAGGTTGCTAATATCATTGTTTGAGGAATCTCCGTTGATGTGATGAATAACACTTCCTTCTGGTATCTCTCCATTATAGAATTGCCAAACATCTCTATGGAGATATCCGTATCCATTAAGGCAATCTGCTTTATGCGCTCTGTAATAGCTTCTGTCGGATAAATTCTTGGAGGATAAGTATCTTCTATACTTGATTCCGTTAAAAATGATGAGTTCTTCAGACATATTTGTTTACTTACATCAATTAAATATATATCTGATGGTATCATAGAGAAAGCTTCTTTCCAACCGTTTAAAGTATAAAACTTATGATCTCTAGTACATCTTATCTTTTGCCCTAGAATCTCATATTCATAAACATCGCCTTCATGACAAAATAATTTAAGAACTGTCTTCCAACCCAATGGTGTTAATACCTTTTCTCCTCTTCCTATCAGTTCTATTGGAACATCTCCGCTTAACGTTTTAATCATAGTCCCAGCTGCAAAACAATGATCATTTTGCTTATTAGGTATGTCTTTTCCTTGATCTCTCGCTTTATCGCTCCAAGTATATGAGCCCATCTCTTTAATTAGATGAGTGCAACACTTACATATCTTTAAGGTTCCATTTGTTAACAAGCCGGCTACAAACCTTATGCCATCTAATACTTCGTTGTCTGCATCTAAGATATTGCGTATCTGGTTCCTTTGGCACTCTAGCTTAAAAGATGCTGCACTTGGGTCTATGTAGATAGATCTAACAGGATAGCCCTCAATGAACTTCTTAAGATCTATTGCATACTCAGAGTCAGTCTTTTGGCGATTATGGGCTGCGCTGTCGTAGTAATACTCTTTCTCTATCCACATATTAGGATAGTGGTTAGGGCTGTGCGCTAATAGAAGAAAAGAACAAGGGTTGCTAGTGCCGTAGTCTACGCCAACATAATACTCAGCAGCTAGACCAGGTGGATAGTCTATGCAATGTAGAGACTCATCAAAGAAGTCGTATATTGTGCCTTCAGCTAAGCACCACTCACCATCTATATAACGCCGATACCACAGCCCTCTATATTCTTGCTTAAGATTGTCTTTGAAACCTTCTGTTAATGAGGGGTTGTCGTCTAGCTTGAACTTCCAAAGCTTTAAGTCTAACTCATCAGCTCTGTCTATGTAATTCTTCTTTAGCCAGTGAAAGGGTGAGTCAGGGTTTGTTGTCGTAAAGATTTTAGCTCCTGGGATTGATATCCTTGAAAGGAGCATAGTCCAAAAGCTTTCAGGTATTAATGTAGCTTCATCAATGTAAGCACCTGCGAAGGTGGAGCCTCTTATCTTTGTTTCTGCACGCTCATCACTTGCGCCTATGAGATAGATTCTCTTTCCCCATAAGTTTAACTCGTTCTTACCACTGTAGTATCGGGCATCTGTTCCTATAAGTGTGCATATCTCATCAACTAAGTTATGTTTGATTGTGGTTGCTGTGCGCCCTATCATAGTTAGGTTTCCTTCTGGAGCTTCTTGGATATACTCTAGCCAGCGAATAATACTAGCAAAGGACTTACCAGAACGTACAGCGCCTTCCCATATGTTCATACGGGCCGTAGACTCTTTAAGTGTTAGCTTTTGTTTAGGGCTTAGGTTTAGCATTTAGTCCTTTGGTGGTGAGGGTAATGGTTGCCAATGGGTTGTTTCTTTAAGTTCAAAATAACGAAGATCTGGTTGAACAAATTTTCCGTTCATGTAAATTCCAATGTCTACACGCTTTTCTGATGCACTTCCTATCAAAACCCATCTGTCATCTTCTGGTAATTTATACTTAACACTTATCCACTCAGTCATTAGTTTCCTCCTTTCCTTCCCACCATTTCTCTGGAACGTCTAGCATCTGTGTCCAGTATACTATTGTCAAGGGCTTGTCATAGCCAAGACCATGTGCACTCCAGCCGCCTTCTTTAGACCACGTTACGCTTAAGATCTCAGCTCCATACACTCCCATCGCATATATACCTAAAACTTTAGTGTTTTCTGGAGGGAATTTGTAAGAAACGCTTATCCACTCAGTCATTGGTTTGCTCCTTTGTCGGTGAGGGTAATGGTTGCCAATGGGTTACTCTTTCAAGGTCCTCAGGACCACTGCCTTCTCTACAATTACAATTACAATGCAGCCAACCTTCCTTAGAATAATAAGATATATAAGGTTCATCTGAGTAAACAACTACCCACGATTCATCTTCAGGCAATCTATCCTCAACGCTTATCCATTCCATAACTCCATCTCCAACTGTTTAGTCTTATTCCTCTCATATTCTACACGCTTGCTGGCTATATTGCAATATTCTTCTTCAAGCTCAATGCCAATGGAATTGTAGGCACACAACTCCTTATCTTAACCCTTGTATACAATAGGCTTACATTAAAAGAAAGATGATGTATTGTGTTAATTGTAGGAGTTGTGTATTATTAGGGTAATTTAAGAGAACAACAAACCTAAGGAGCAAATGAATAAAAAAGACAGGTTTATTAAAAACTGGTATCAACTCGGTATTAAAGAAGTCCGAAAAATACCACATGAAGAGGAAACAGCACTATACAATGAATTGATACAGGATGAAGACATAAGCACAGTCTTAGAGTGGAAGAAAGAAGCTGTGCAAAACGCAATTAATGACGAAATAAAAGATATACATATACCAAGTGCTAAAAAGAATCCAACAGCAAACGAAGATGAAGAAGCTTCTATACAAAGTATTATTGAAGCTCCTAGATACGCAAAGATACCAGATAAACTAAAATTGTTAGCCTTAAAAAACAATTGTTCTCATGACATACAAACGGTTAAACATTTCTTTAAGGAAACTATTTGGTTTAAATTTAAAGGAAAGCTTAAAGACATAAACAACTTAAAATCAGACGTTAGATTTATTGCTAGTAATGAATAAACAACAAACTAAAGGAGAATTACGATGAAGCTATCTCAAGAAACACTAGATTGGTATGCAGATAATTTAAAACAATATAACGAATGTCAAGAAGATGAGTTTTGCGACTGTACAGAATGTCAGAAGGCACGGGAAGAAGAAGCAGCTTTCCATTTAAGAGAGTATAGGCTCTATTGCATTAAAGATGATGAAGGAAACTTAATAGATACAAGAGATCAAAACTAAAGGAGATGTAAGATGACATGGATACTCGCAACATTAACATTTGTAATGGCGTTTTATCTAGGAAGGCTTTCTAAATAAACCAAAGGAGAATAACGATGAAATGCCCTAAATGTCAAAAAGAGAATAGGCGATCAACAGTAAGCTTAGGTGAGTGTACCTCAACGTTAATGTATGCTCCCTCTGGTTATTATGATGAAGATGGGAACTGGAAGTCTATAAAAGATCCAAATACTACATTCCAAGAATATACATGTAGCAATGGGCATACATGGACAGAGAGCTATAAGGAGGAATAAGATGAAAGCTAAGTCTAAAGAAGAAAGCACAGATATATTAATATCATACTCTAACGGTAACACATCAACACATACGGGAATATTAGAGTCCTTTGACTCACTTATTGAGAAATTCTCGAGGCTAAAGAAAAGAAATAAGCTTATTATTTTTTACGACTTTGTTGTTAATCCACAGTATATAGTGACTATACAACACGCAAACAAAGAGGAGCAATAAGCATGGGCTCAATATCTGAATACAGACCGAATAGATGGCGTGTAGAGATCAGTAGAAAGGGCTTTAAGAGGCTATCATCTGTCTTTAGCTCATATGATAAGGCTAAAGAGTTTCATGATGAGATTGAGCGGGAGATAGATGAGCTTAGATTTAGGAAGAAGCTTAAGGTAGCTTTAAAGAAAGTCAATAGTAGGACACCGTAAAAAGTCTAATCTCGCTGAAAGTTCTAACTGGGCTTGTTTTCTGTGTCAGTATTCGAGCCGTTTTTCTGCTGTTGAGCCCAGGTGTTAAACGTACATTTGTTTTCTGGTTCTTGAATTTGCTGTTTTTGTATCTCTGCTTTCCATTTCAAAAGCTCCTTATATTCAGAACAATACATCGGTAAAATCTTCTCGCCAAAGGTAGAATTTTTATCACCCTCGAAGCAGTGGTTGGCAATCTTTGTTGCTATTAGCTGTGTGACTGTTTCTAAGGTTTCTTTCATTAAAGGGTAAGTTCTACCTAGATTATGTAACCAACTCTTATTTTTCTTATAATTCCTATATATAAAAGAGGCTATGTATATTTCAGAGGTATTTAATGCCCAGTCTAATATTTTATCAGAGATCTTTTGAATGTCTGCTTCGGTATATTTAGCATTATACCTATTATTCTTATGAGCAGCCATACTAACTCCAATTAACCATGTGTTAAATTAATTACTTAACACTTACCACGACTGAGCTTATAAGAAAAGACTTATCTTTTAAAATACTAATACTGTTTCTTCCATTTCTCATCAGTAACAGTAACCCCCATGATTCCATACTTACATTTTGTGCCATCAGTGTCATGGCTAAGAAGCAGGTTAAAATAACCACCCTCTTCTCCTGATGCGAAGTAAAGCTGACCTACAACAAATGGCTCTCCACAGATAGAACAACGTGCATCTGGAGCGTCTATAATTATAAAGTCCCTTACTGTTGCATTGGGAAAGTAGAAGTATGTTTTATCATTATTAACAAAGAATAAAAACTTATACCAAAGCTTTCTAAGCCAAGTAAACCTTCTGAACCACACATACTTAAAATTAGGGAGTCTCATATTTTTTAACCTTACCCTTTATTTCTTTTGATATTATATTGCCAGAAAGTGAAACCCGACAATCTTCCAAGGCAGTAATACTGTTTTCCTCATCATCAAATTCAATGACTTCCTTACCCCAGCAATCTTTAAGCTTGTGTTTCAATAAACTATTCTCCTTAAGTTTAAAATGGAAAGCAGTTATCCTCTGGGAGTTGCTCATTAGCTACATGGGGTTTATCTAGATGAGATTCAAGTGCCTTCAGTGCAAGGACAATAACGTCCTTATTGATCTCGGGACTACGTTCATAGTAGGGCACCCACTTATCCCCGCGTTTTGTGTTCGGGAAGGTGAGCCACTTACGGTTTTCTTTCTCAAAGTACCCCATGCCTCTGAAGCACTCGAATTTATCGATGCTATAAATGACTTTGATGTCCATGAGGCCTCTTCTAAAACCTCTGGGGTCCTCGATGTACTCTAAGATTTCAACTTCCATTGTATTACTCTTTCTCTAATGCGATTGTAGTCTTACGGTATTGTTTAGCCATTTTCTCGAAGGCTACTAGTTTAGTTCTTGAGCGTCTTGTGGCTAGTTTATTTGTACCTTGGGCCTTCATAAGCTCTAATCTAATAAGTTCCATTGCATCAATGAGTTTTGTTATTAACAGGTTTTTTTCTATCATGTCTGTTCCTACTTTTAAAGTTAAGTCTAGTATACGTTACGTTGTTGTATTGTGTAAAGCGTAAAGATTATTTTAATGGAGGGGCTGTTTGGGGAGTACTCCAGGCTTAGACTTTAAATAGCTGAGGGGTATTCCAAAAATAAACCCATCGAAAAGCACTAACTTGGTGAGGTTCTCCTTCGAGTGTTTCTTAAATAGCTCTTGCCACTTTAGAGGCAGAAGCTCGCAAGCTCTATCTTCCAAGAGAAGTCCTTTGGTTCCTCTTCTTAATGCAGGAAAGACCCCAACTTTCTTTACCAATGAAACCTCACCTATCGAGTAATTGATAGCCAAGGCCACGGCTTTAAAGTATCCATGATTAGAAGCCTTAAGCTTCTTATATAAAGCCTTCCTTGCATCTATGTATTGTTCTTCCTCAGATTTGTAAGGTCTTTGCCATTCCAATAGAAGTTGTGAGGAGGGAAGAATGTCCAAAAGAAGCCCTTTAGTAGCTAAGTCTTTTATTCTCATAAGTTTATTTCCTTTTCTTTCTTTTTTTTATTTTATGATTGACAAGAGGCCTAGTAGGGGGTAAAATATTTGTGGCCGACGGCACGAGGAAACGGGACGGCGGAAGGGCGCACAAATATATATACCCTCCCCCTTTCTTACGAAGGGGCCCCCTACTTGGCTATATATATCAAGCATACCCTTGTGAATATTATAGATTTCGCTTAATAAAGTGTGTTGCATTCCCACCCTAAGCTTTTGTTATTCCTTGGATCTCTATCTAAAAGTTTCGCTTCAAATGTTTGTTGGTCATACTGTGGAATATTCCTACAGTCCTCGAACTCAAAGACCATGTGACACGCAGCATGACTATCTTTTACCTCTGGTTTGCTTAATCGATACAGGTTGTCTACATCGTTCTTTATTATCTGGGTTCCTGCTAGCCCTCCACTTTTAGTGCTGTGCATTATTATTAAGAATGTTTTTCCTCTGTCCCTCCAATCTCTTATCCATTCAAAGAACCCCTTCCAGTCCTGTTGGTCTAGCTTATAAGATTCTCCTTCTGTTGGTTTTATAATACATCCGTAGCTATCGAAGATAATAAGGTCGTGTTTTTTAATCACACGATCTAACGCTTGTTGCTGTTTGTGTGAAGCTAGATTAATCTTTTCGTCTAGAGCTTCCTTAAAATCACCATACTTAATTATGGAGAGGCCTTCACTTGGGTAATCTATGGAAGGATTAACCTTTGCAAGCCTGTCTACGGAACTTTGGAATCTTGATTGTATCTCTTGATCTGATAGTTCTCCGTCCACATATAACACCTTAGCTTTGTTGTTGGTCGAAAAGGTGAATGCATCAAGCCCTAGCGGAAGAGCAAAGGCCATTTCGTAGGCAAACCTACTTTTTCCAACCTTAGCTTTTGCGTATAAAACATTGATGGTTCCTTTTGCAAGTAGCTTGTTGTAAAAGAACATGGGTTCTATGTTAAGCTTTAGGAATTTTATTAGCGAAGAGCCCATGATGTCTTTAAAGAAAAGCTTTTTAATTTCCCCTGGCCCCTCTTTTGCCATCATGTCGTTGAAGTCGTCGCCTGCCACTTTGGGCTTATAAACATTTTCGTTAACATACTTCTTCCAGTCTAGTGCTACCTTATCTCCTGCTGCATCATTGTCTTGCGCTAATAAGAGTGTGGCCTTTGGGTATCTGTGTTGCAGAGCTACGGCTACTAAACAGACGTTGTTTGCTGAGCCACATGATATAACTGGCAATCCTAAAGACATGTTTATGGAAAAGCCTGTGGCGTATCCTTCACAGAAGACTATCTCTTTCGCCTTTGCGTAGTCTCCAAATGGATGAAAGAGCCCTTTCGTTGAGACACCTTGAAAGTAGCGCTTATCTCCGTTGGTGTGGATTTTTAGAAGAGAGACCAGTTGGTCTTCCAGATTATATAATGGTATTAACAGAATTTCGTTGTTTACTCTTAGATTTAATGGATGGATAGTTTTCTTTTGAAGATAGGGATGTTTTAAGCACGTTTCTGAGGTCTCCCACAGGTCCCGAGCTACTTTGATAGCCTTATCTTGATTCTCTACTGAAGCCTTTGCCACAAGCTCCCTCATCTCTTCTATTAATTCATTCTCGTTTGGAAGTTCCTTTTGGTCATATGATCTCCATGTGTGTTTTTCGTCTGGCCATCTCCACGATGCAAAAGTACATATATATTTATGTGGTGCGATCTCTTTCCCGCTATACCACTCAGACTTTTGGCTATTATTTCTGGAGGAGTATCTTTGGATAGTTCCATCTAGATTTATTTCGTCAAAGATCGGAAGATTCTTCTCTGACATAAATAGTTTTAATCTTTCTTGATTTTGATCTTGATATGATATATTATCTGTCATGAATGAGCTCCTTTTGGCCATTGGCCGTTTGTGGTTTGTTTGTGTTAGCCCTTTAGTTCATGAGGCTAGCATGTTATAAGCTCCTTGTGAGTTTGTTTCCTTAGAATCTCCTTTTAAGGATCGATTCCTTAAGATTATTTTGTTGTTAAGAGCCCCCTTGATCTGGGGGCTTTTTTAGTTATAACACAATCTTTTTAGCTTCTCAATATTTAAGATTTCTGTTAAATATAGAGGCACACAATCTCCGAGGTGTGGAAAACGCAGTCGCACAGACTCGTTAGATATTGTGCAAAATGACCGTGTTTCATTACGTGGTTGGGTGGCAAAACATAGGGGTGCATTCCTGGTTTTGGGTAGGAGAGCGTGTAGTTCATAATTTGAGTGGAAGGGGGGTGTAAAAGCCTCCCCTTTTTTTATCCTATGAAAGCGTGTGAGTTTTGACATATATTGATTACCAAAACGTGGTTCATATAAATAAGCACCATTAAAGAGCCTATCTTTCCTTTAAGCTATCAAAGTACCAAAAAGTAAAGATAAGCCCAAATAGCCCCATTACTCTTTGATTGCAACTATTCTAGGGTATCCAATAGATGCTTTTCTAAAAGGCTCAAGCTCGGCTTCATTAATATTCCATTTCTCACAGACCTTCTTCCAATCAACAGACCCTTGCTTGTTAATGCGCTCTACTCTCACACCTGCTGTTGTGAAGATGCACGAGCCATCATCTGTCTCTTCTAAGACAAGCGCTCTACATTCTTTCTCATAAGCTAAGGCATCATCTAGTAAGCCCTTGGCTCTCTTCCATTTAAGAGCAATCTCATTGGCTTCTTCTGTTTCTATGGATAGATAGTCTCTTTCTCCAAGAGGTGGTGGTGTCATTGTTGACAAGCTAACATAGAACTCACCCTCTTTATCTTGAAGAGTTTCAATGTAACAATGGTTTGGGGGTACATCTATCACAATTGGCTCTTTGTCTGTGCGATAACAGATGTATTTGCAGAATTCCTTTCCTGTCACAAACAGAGCATGTTGAATCTGATCGTAATAGTATGGGGGCACCTCTCCTTTTTCTGCGAGCTCATAAGCCTTAGCTCCTCCCTTGATCTCTATTATATAATCTCTGGTTTCTTCGTATCCATCTAAGCTAGCCATTGCCCATGGGTAAAGATCAGAGGTTACAACAGCAGGAACAAAGTTAGCTTGGCTAGTACGATTAACCCAGTTTCTAGCTACCCCTTCTATGCTAAGCCCCTCAGTCATTACTTCTGTTACAGGCTCAGAATCTATTAGCCCCATCTTAAGCTGCCATAGCTTAAACGGTGTGTTACCTCGAAAGGTGTTAGTTCCGTTGATAATGGCTGCATCTGTTGAGGTTATGTGAGATCTCCTCATCTCTAACCAATCTGGTGTTCCTTGAATAATGTCTGTATGTATCATATTTTTCTCCTTTGTTGTTAATAAGATAAAACTGTTATTAAATAAAAGTCTGGCTCTCTGCTGTAAGCTTTTCTAAACCTTTCTTGTAATGACTGTGTTGATGAGTCTAGCAAATCAACCTTGATTACCGGTTCAGTGTGTCTATGGCTTTCGGTTTTTGCAATTACATAGCCGACATACATACTGTCGTTATCCATATATGAGCTGTGAAGATCTTCGTCTTCGTCATTCTCAAAGTGGTATTCGGTTCCATCTTCATAAAACCACACTTTTTCAGAAATTACCGTTAAGAAAGGCTTTCCGGTTTCTTCGTTATACCTAGTGACGCTCTCTTGAACATCTTTACGAATCAGCTTTTTTCCAACTATAAGTTTGCTATAACAATCTAGTCCCATTATTCACCTCCATTTGTACGGTTAATTGTATTATCTATAAGACTTATAATAGCTTTATACTTATCAGCTTTAATTTCGTTTAGATTGCCGGTACCCATTGCTGTAATTATAGAGCTTCTATCTCCATTCTTAAGCTCGGTAAGCTTTTTAGATATTTCTCTTACCTGTGCATGGGTTATGTAAGCTACTGGCTTAACAGCAACTTCTTTAATGCTCTCGGCATCGTCGTCATAGTCTGTACGAATAGATAGCAGGCATCCCAAATTATATCTACAGTGGTATGTTAGCTCAGCTCCATGCTCTTGAATCTTTAAAGACTCGTTTAGTATGGCGAATGTATCAATAAACTCATCGCTATCTGAGTCTTCTATTCTAGTTATTAGAACTAGCTTCTCGTTCTTAAAGTCTTTGTAGTTCTTTAGTATTAAACCTTCTTCTAAAAGAGCCGGTATAGTTTCATCGTATAGATCTTGCAATGTTACATACTTTCTTTTTTTAAAGGCGTCAGTTCCACCCCTTTTAGGGTTGCTGATTTTACGTCTTGCTGCTAATAGTTTTTGTTTAAATGTTTTTTTAGTTTCCATCTTTGTTCTCCTCTTCATTAAATTTGTTTATTAGAGTTACTAGGTTAAAGCTCTCATCTTCTTTTTCCAAGGCTTCGTCATACTTAGCCTTGAATCTTTCAAAGGCTTCGTCTGTGTCTAGGTTAACGTATACGGTCATGATTAGCTCCTTTTGTTGTTGATAACATCATTATGCTTGTAGCTATAATTAATAACAATGTTTTTGTTGTTTTTATTTAAACAACGTTATATCATATGGGAAAACAATGGGAATTCTATGGACTTAAAATCTTATCTTAACAGCATCGGTCAGTCAGGCAAATTCTTTGCTAAAAGACTGGGGGTAACCCCTCAGTGCATATATAACTATTATACAAAAAAAAGAAACCCAAGTAAGTTTGTAAAGGAAAAAATTGAAGAGCTTACAGAGGGGAAAGTGAGGGCTGATGAATGGAAAAACTAATAATAATAAGGCAAATACCTGTAGCTCAACCACGTGTACGAGTAACAAGATTTAGCTCTTACGATCTCGCTCACGAACCAAAGGCATATGCTAAACTTCAGATTGCACAGCAGGTTACAGAAGTATTAGACTTTCCCCTAGAGGTAGAGGCAACGTTCTTTATGCCAATACCGAAAAGCATATCTAAAAAGAAGCAAGCTCTTATGTTATCTAATGAGATCAAACACCAGAAACAGAAAGATTTAGATAATTTATTGAAATATTTGTTTGATGTTTGTAACGAAATTGTCTTTAAAGATGACAAGCAAATATGGAAGATACAGGCTCAGAAGTTATATTCTGAAGACCCAAGAACAGAAATAACCTTAAGGTGGTAAAATGAAAATCCTTAGAAACAGTGCTAAATGCTTAAAGTGTGGTGACGAGCTAGAAAGCACTTACTGCCATGATTTTAAGGAGTGTACCTGTGGGAATATATTTGTTGATGGGGGATACGATTACGTCAGGCATGGTTGGGCACAGCTAGAACTTTATAAGGATACAACCGAATATAACGATTAGTTTCATTAGGGTAGAGCCTAATAGATACGGCCAAAAAGCAAAGTATCGGCCAGAAAAGTGGCCGAATCTAACGCCTCTCTATTATTACCAACAAAACAACAACACAGAGGATTAGACCAAGAATAGTGTTAACTTCTGTTTGGCTATAATGCATTGCTTTTATGGCAGCATTTCAGCTTCTCTTTCTGCACGATTCTTATATTCAGGCTTAGCACAGACAAGGTTTATAAAGTCGTCTTGCTTGGCGGGGATTGCTTCTTGTCTGTCGAAGAATCCTTTTTCTTGCTCTTTAACGAAGGCTTTTCTTCGTTGGTAGACTTTGTTCTCCATAAAGTA
>Ga0307377_10005675_pt1 | contig 13302 bp, 10 predicted proteins | sample TR3MG_FD_202535 | JGI IMG/M metagenome (GOLD analysis project Ga0307377, IMG submission 202535) | Soil microbial communities from Risofladan, Vaasa, Finland - TR-3 | ecosystem: Environmental > Terrestrial > Soil > Coastal area > Acid sulfate soil | place: Finland: Risofladan, Vaasa | collected... | reverse complement strand
GAGATAGATAAGACAAGAACAGGTTGTGATAATTGCCACGCAGCAATGACGTGCCATAGTTGTCCTATTACTCATTACCTAGTAAATGGTGACATGATGGAGCCTCTGCGAAATAACGGATACTGTAATGTATGTTTAATTGAAAATGAGCAGGCAAGAAACTTTTTATCTACAGAGTTATCAGATAGATTTGAGAAAAAGATGGACGCCATGGGAAGAGTTATTGCTGACATGGCACAAGACCAAGACATTATGATGCGAAAAGTAAATAAACTATTGGAGGAATAATATGTTTTCAGATGCCACTAACGCAAAAATATGTGATGAATTTGCATCCCTACAGAGCACCATTGTGATGTCAACTCCGCTTATAACTTTTCTGCAAGATGGGGGAGACATAGATGAAGATCTTAATTTGGGAACAGCCCTCACCACAGAGGAGTTTCTAACAAACTTAATAGATGTTACACTTGGATATAACGGTGACAGCGAGTATAGTTCAACTACAGATTATTTTACAGTGGTATTTACGGTTGAAGTATCTGAAGACGGTACGAAAATTGCTTATCTTACTACTAGTAGAGCTATAACACCAGAAAGTGTAACAGCAACCGAGGCTGCACTACATGTAGTGTTGAACAAATTGACAGACGATATATATAGGCTAGAGTTAGCAAGTTAGAATAAAACCAATGCCATATAGACAATAAGAAGATTTAATATGAAAATTACTAAAGACATGAAAGTAACTATTAAAAATGGTGAAGCAGAGTAACTTCTACTAAAGATGAGATAGCAGAAATAGATAAAAATACTAGCTCAAGTATAAGGAGGACATTATGGCACAGTTTGTATTAGGATTATGTGTGGGATTTGTTATTTGTTTTATTCTATATGCGTTAGGCAAGTTAGCTAAGAAAATATAAGCTAATATTTAATATGGTTTAAAAATACTTTAATATATGATATAATAAGATAGTAGGGTGGTAACCCACTTAAAACAGGAGAAATATATGGCTTCATACAATTCAGGGAATCCAATCCCGAACCCATCAAATACTTGGTCTAATGATCCCATAGTTGTTAATACAACTACAGTAAGGAAGGCCCATCTTCAAGAGCTTAGGGAAGCCCTAGAGGATTTCTCTGTGCACTATCATATATTTGATGGATACGCTAGCACAACAGAAATTCCAGATGTATCTTTTACATGGGCAGTTCCAACTGCTAACATAATACCAGATGTAACTAAGGTTAGTGCTGGCCATTGGACAGAGCTAAGGACGGCCGTAGAGGATAGTGATGCACATTATCATTATGTTCCGGATCTTCATCTTAATTCAAATACTCTTGATTTGAATATTCCTGTAACATGGTCTACTGGTTTGGCCGTTAACGAGAAGCCTAGAAAGCCACACGTTTCCGAGCTAAGAACGTCGGTAGGTCTTATGCACAATCATACTCATGTTGCATGTTGTGATAGTGAGTGTCATTGTCAATGTACTTGTACTTGTACTTGCCAGGAAGACTGTTGTTCTCAGTGCTGGTGGTTTGACTAAGGGAGACTAATGCAAAAAACAAGTTTTGACTCAATCTATTTTATGACTACAAATAGTTGTAATTTGAGGTGCGATTATTGTGTCCCAGCAGGGACAAATGTTGTTGATAGTAAGTTCAGGAATGTTAAGATAGAAGATATATCCGAGGGTGATATTGTTCTTGGTTTTGATGAGCACACCCAAAGGTACAAACACAGAAGGATAGCGCCAGCTGTAGTAACTAAAACATTTAAGAGAAAATCCAAGGTTATAGAAATATTGCTTAAAGATGGCAATTCTCTTAAAATAACAGAAAACCACCCAATACTTGGTCATAGGGTAGGCAATAAAGGGTGGAAGGATTCTGGTAAGTTCAAAGAAGGGCAACAGATATACGTTTTCAATCTACCCGAAGCTCCAGAGATGCATGAGTATGATGAAGATTATAAAATTGGATACTCTATTGGGGTCATGCTTGGGGATGGGTCAATTAAGAAATATGTTGACAAGAATGGATATGATATGTATAAAATACGGCTAGCTGTTAAGGACGATGAAATAATAGACAGGTCGCAAAAGTTTCTAGGAGAGCTTGGTATAGATCTTTATAGAAAACCATTTTTGATTTCTAAAAAGCATAACATGTACAAGAATGCTCTATTTGGCAACAAAAGAGAAATATACAAGTCATTAAAAGATTTGATTTCAATAAACATGGGAACGAATGAATCAGATAGTTATTACAAAGGATTTTTAGCGGGGATATATGACGCCGAGGGAAGTATAGACAGAAGAAGCAGGGTAATAAGGATATTTAATTTTGATAAAAAGATATTAGAGGAAGTATCGAGAAGTTTAGAATATCTGGGGTTTACATATACCACGGAGTGGAATGGAATAAGAATAAAATCTTCCGTTAAAGGTGAGAGCCTTAGATTTGTTAAGACTGTCGAGCCTGCATGTAAAAGAAAAAGCTACGAAGCTTTTTGGGGGATGTCTTTACTGACTAGGTCTAAAGTGGTAGAAATAAAAGATATAGACGAAGAAATAGATGTATACAACATAGAAACTACATCAAGCACATACATAGCCAATGGGTTTGCTGTTCACAATTGTTATGAATCCCTTAGAGAGGGAGAGACAACGTTAGGGGTTGGAAAAAAAGCAATAGACTGGTTAAGAAGTCAGGGTAAAACTGGGAGATGGAAACACGTTACATTCTTTGGTGGAGAGCCATTACTTAAGCCCAAACTCATAAAGGGTATGATTGAATACGGGCTGAAAGGTCCAGATCCCATAGATAAGTTTAGTATATTGTCGAATGGAACTATTTGTAACGAAGAAGTTATGGAAACATTGCGATACATGAAGGACAACTGTTCTCAGGCCGTATTACAGGTAAGCCTTGACGGTGGTAGGGAATCTCATGATAAGCATAGAAAGTTCCAAGATGGACGTGGATCTTTTGATATTATAATGAGTAACATACCTAAGTTTCAAGAGATTATACCAAGCATAATTTTTAGACAAACTGTATGCCCGGAGAACGTACCAAACCTTTCCAAAGATTTTAAAATGATGCTAGACATGTCTGGACCGGAAGGAAATGTTTCGCTAACTCCGATTGTAGAGGGAGGTTGGGCTCCAGAGTCAGTAGCAATATATATAGAAGAGCTTGCAAAGATAATGGATATATACAGGAAGACAAACAAACCTACGTTCTTTAATCTTATACATGGAACAAAGGATAGGCTCTGTTATCAGGAAGCAAGGGATATGAGAGGATGCTCAGCAGGTAGACACTTAGCCTGCGTAACCGTTGAAGGAGACATATACCCTTGTCATAGGTTTGCATCTTATAAACATATTGTAGATCTAAATATAGGGAATATATACGATGGTATTGACACCGAAGGAAAGAACTATAATGATGTTATTAATGCTTTTGGTACGAACAATAAATGTAATAAATGCAGGGCTACTAATTGTAATGCTTGCATGGCCACAAATATAGCCATGGGTCATGGGTTAGACTTTAATCCTCCTGAGGGATATTGTCAGATGGCGATCGGTGGAAATAAAACATTAGAAGATGCAACCATCGAGTTTGTAAGGGACAATAGGATACTCCTGAGATATGGAGAAATTATGAAAATAGGAGAAGGAGGGTTCTGCAGAATGGAAGACAATAAGAATACAGAGTACGTTGATAATCAAGATCTATTTGCACAAGCGCTGAATGCTATAATACACAAAATGAAAGAACTGAAAACAGATACAACAATGATAAAGAAACACCTTGGAATAGAACTTAACCAATGCCCGGGAGAATCAAATGACTGCACTGTTCATTAATCCACCAGAGTATACATTTTTTGGATTTCATAACATACATACATACCCTACAGATCTATATAACTGGGCTACCATATATAAGGAAAGAGGAGATACGGTAGAGATGTTTGATATGTATCCAGAGCTAGCCAACAGTAGCCTTATAACTAATGTTGATAGAGATATGTATTATGACGGAGTTAAAGTAGTTGAGGACACTGGCATAGTAAGACAGTGTGGTAACTATGAAAATGAACATCTCCTAAAAGGGGTACTTAGAATCGGGTACCCATATAGTATGCTTGAAGATAAGCTTAAAGAAAAAAACTACGACGAGATAGTAGTCTGTGCTATGGGTTCTAAAACCGGAGTAAGCAGTGCGTCATGGGTATATGTATTTATGGGCGTCTATGAAGTTATCAATAGGTGTAAACAATACCAACCAGACGCAAGGATTATTCTGATAGGTGAGTATACTAAGATCTGTTCAGCGGCCGCGAAGGCAAGCTTAGCAGATATAGTAGCGGTGGATCCAGCTCCGACAAGACATTTTATAAACACAGATATATCTCTATTTGAGAAGGAAATCCCAAACAGAATAAACATAGCTACAGCATATGGATGTGCTAATGCGTGTGCGTTCTGTTTTATACCTATATGCGAAAGAGTAACCAGGATAGAGAAACCAGTAAAAGAAGTTATAGCTTATATGGAAAATCTTATAGGGCAGGGAATTACTAAGTTTAGAATACTAGACAGTAACCTGCTTGCCAACTGGGATAAACATATGAAATTGATATTAGAAGAAATAGTTTCAAAAGGATGGAGCATCAGCCTCACATCCTACGGAGGAGTTGAACCTTCAGAACTAACATCTGACAAGGCTGCTCTAATGAAACAAGCAGGATTTAGTACTATAAACGTTCCCCTAGACAATTCAGACCCAGAGGTCTTAAAGTTGTGGGGAGGCATAAAAACAATAGAAGCTTGGGAAGTTGCTATAGATATAGCTAAGGCACACTTTGATACGGTTAGTAGCTATATAATGCTAGGCTACCCAGGTCAAACATATACCAATATAACAAATTCAATAACTATGTGCGACAACAAGGGCGTAACACCAGCCATATTGCCGTACACTCCAATACCAGGAACCCTCTATGAGGACACAACAAAACATCCAGAAGATCTACATCCACTATTATTCCCATATGCCTCGCAAGATTTTACTGTCACACAGATGGACGACATATTAGACTCTCGCAGTCGGTGGTATAAGAAGAGCACGATAGCACCGTCTGAAACTGTACAAACAAAGAGAATATATGAGTCTTCACCAGCTATACCTATAAAATAAAATTAACTGGAGATAATCTATGGCTAGACAAGAATCGTATGGATACTATAGTGAAAGTACTAACAAGTATGGATGGGCTGTATTATTCCCGACAGAAGGTCCGTGGTATGGAGGTAGAGTTGGCGATCCCGCGATAACAACCCACCATATGTACGGGCTCAACTATCCACCGCCCGTTCCCACAGACTTCACAATAGAATATTGGCCCATAACACCGGACAGCACACCGTTGTTCCTATGGACCGCTACGCCTGTTGCCGGAGACACACTACAATACCAGATACAGATAAATTATGCTGTAGATGATTTTACATCTCCAGACCAAGACTTTGGTCCGTTTAGCGCAACTGAACTTGCAACAGTACCATGGTGGTCATATGAAACTCCAATGGCTAATATGCTACTAGTTGAGGGTACATACTTCGCCAGAATAAGATCAACTGATGGATTTACATGGTCAGATTGGTCGGCTTCTCTTGAATTTGAATACTTGCAATCTGCTCCACCCCCACCGATTATAGATCCAGTAACTAGTCCAACAGATCAATTCGTTCAGGTGGTATGTGGTGATAAGGCCCCAGACGTACATGTGTTTGTTAGGGTTAACGGTGGAGACTGGGTAGAAGCATACTATTCGTATGGTATAGAAAATGGAAGATGGTGTATATCCCTTACCCTTGTATCGGGCTCCAACATTATAGAAGCCATAGCTAGCTGGTCAGAATCGACTACAAGTGGCATTTCTACGACTGCCTATGCCTTTATAAATACAGTATTTGAGGTTCCTCAGCCGTATAACGTATGGAATTGCTTTGATGAGTTTGGATTACTTGTCAGTCTAGACAGAATAACCGGCGAAAAGAATAAGGCATACAAGAAAAGAATCATAGATGTATATGTAAATCCGGGTAACTCTACCTACCAAGGATTAATAAACTCGGTATCTAGAGACCTAGGGATAGATACTTCGAGAATATCAGTCGAAAGACTATCGGACCTAGCCGATATAAATGCAACTAATAATATTCTTAACGAAGATGGTACAGCTATAGGTACAAGGCTAGAGTACTACGTGAAAGAATGTTATGACAATAACCCTATATTCTGGGGAACATTGATAGCTGATGAAAGTATATGGGATGCTATAGATGAAGACTATTCTGGACTATCGTATCTACCACATCTATGGGATCCATCAGCCAGTGGAATCTACCCAAAATGGCAGAAGACAGGTGTCGGAGACCAAGACGACATGTGGGTAAACGATGTTGTTATATTTTTATCTCCAGCCGGAGCATATCCTTCTGGGGTAACTGGATCTGGAATGATGGAAGCTTCCGGAGTACCTGCTTATGATGAATATTGGAGAGCCCCGGTTCACTCAGGATATTTTTATATTAAAGACCCATCTGGTGTATATTACCTATAGGAGAAAATATGACAAACCCATCAGGCATAATATTTGACGAATACTATCTCTACGCCGCAAAGCAGTGGGAGGTTATTCCTAGTGGTGTAACAGCATACATTACGGCTAGTGGAATGCTTCAGAATGCACCAGTAATAGTTACAGCATCAGGATATTCAACAACAACACCAGAAGATCCGTGGGGCCAGATACAGGGAAGTGGCAAGTGGACATATAGAGCATTTGGAAAGTTTACGGTAGACCCAGCTGGTGCTTATGATGCTTCAAAATATGAATACACAGTAGACCCATCTGCTAGTGGTAGGGTAGTGTTTAACCAGGCCACACCAGAGATAACATATGTAGAGTATGAGTCATCAGATAGCGGATATTATTATGTAGACACTATAGATTTGAATCCAATAATGAGGGAGACAGATGGTGGATTTCTTCAAATAGCAGAGGTTTCTAATCCAGCATATATGTCATTAGAATCAACTCAGAGTATACTTAAGGCAGATGGATTTCAAAGAGCAACACTAACAGCCACACTATATGACAGTGCTCTTAATAGGGTTAGCAACAAGCCAGTAGTATTCGAGATGATATTTAATGTAGACTCCACCTCTGGTCCTTGGCCAGGTATAGGATACCTACATTATGGAGCTTTAAATGGTAGTAACTATAAAATAAATGCTAGTGGAAACCCCATAGAAACTTTGGCAACAACTAACACATTTGGACAGTGCACGGCTACTTTTTTGACAAACCAAAACGAATCTGGTAGAGCTATAATTAAAGCATACTACCTAGACGCTTCCGGTGTCTCTGACTATGTAGACATAATAATGTATAAGTGGGAAAGGGGACCGTTTATATTAGACAAGTCGATATTGGACAGTCTGGACTATTTAACTTAAGGGAGGAATAATGAGCAACATAAGTGACCAAGTATATGCTATTTATGAGAGGCTGGCGTCGGCTAAGCTTAATGAACTAGTCAACCAATTAAATTCGCATAATCATGGAAGTGCTGGAGGGGTTACCATAGATGTTACTTCAGCTATACCAAACAATAGCATAACAACTGCGATGCTACAGGCTGGATCTGTAGATGGAACAATTCTTGCAAATAATTCAGTTACTACTAACCATATAGTAGATGGAACAATTACATATGGAGATTTAAACACAAGCAGTATTCACCTTTCCGTTGACGGATATGCTGTTTACAGCGCCTGAGGTAGATATGTTGAATCCTTATTATATAACAGGACTTATTGAAGGGGAAGGGTATCTTGGTATTTCTATATCTCAAGCACATGGGAGAAATCTTAAAGTAGGAGTACAAGTATCTTTAAATTTTGGAATAAGTATGAACATAAGAGAGTTAGGGTTAATAAAAGAAATAAAAGATTATTTTGATTGTGGGACTCTAGAGCTTCAGAAAAATGGGATAGTTTCTTATAGGGTGAGATCTTTCGATGATGTAAGAAATAAAATTGTACCATTTTTTGATAAATATAAATTCCATGGTGGCAAGGCAGAGGATTTAAAAATATTAAAAATAATAATAGAACTTATGGATAAAAAAGAACACCTTACCGTGGAGGGTGTTGAGGCTATAAAACAACTAAGAGATAAGATGCATATTTATAAGTATACATATTAGGAGAAGAGCATGCCATTACAATTTGCTATAGGAAATCATGTAGGACCATCAGGAGTTAATCTAGCCCTACTCAATATACCAGCACTCGATCCAGAGAGAAATATATCTGTAATAGATAGATCATATCTTTGGGAAGAGAATGTTGCTAATACAGACTCTGGATTAATGCAGGGGTATGTAGGTGACACTGGATTAATGCCCAAGATGACGGTAACAGATTTTTTAGTTACTAACGTAGTGACTCCACCGAGACCAGACAAGCCGTCTGCTCCGTTGTTCTATAGTCACGTATGTCGTTTTGATCATTATAGTTATGGAGACAACCCAACCAAGCATATATATCACCGATGAAAAAGAAAATATATTAAAGGGTGTTAACTTTGCAGTAGTGGCTAGGCGTCAAAATAATAACATATTTCAGATTGAGGTTCTAACAGATTTCGTTAACAATCAGTATGTTCAATACAGAGTAAAGTACAACAGAACAGACTCTACTGGCAGCTACATTAGCCCAGGATGGACAGAGGTTTTAAATTCAAGCCCATTGTTTAGGAGTGGAAGCCCCTCTGTAAATCTATTTGAATATTCTCTCTCCGGACCAGACTCTAATGGTTTGTACCGAGCAGATGTTCCTGCCGTGCCAACCATTTCAGTCCTTACAAATAGTGTAGGAATATCTTTTGAACTATCACCAACCTTCATAGAGGGTGACCCACTTAATGTCGTACTATACACGGCTACGGTAACATATACATTAGAAGCCACGGGACCAAGTACGTTCACATTACGAAGAGACCAAACCCCACAAGGGATATTAACAAATGATGTCTATTTGCAGACAATCACAGGAAATTCTTGGGGTGTTGGTGCAATTAACTTTAATATAGGTGACAGTTTACAATTTGATACAGTTAGAGCTACGGTAAATAGCGACAACTATTTAAACACTAACGATGTAGCTTATGTAACAGCGTCTCCACCTTACTACTATCTTAAACCTATAAATTTTAGAGCTATCTACCTTCAGAAACCAAGAAACGTTGATGGAGATGACGATTGGTATGTAAAAATAAAGGCTGGATCTTTTACCAGAAGAATGGATGCATCCGGAAATGTTGTACCATCGGGGAACGGAACTCTATACCAATACTATGTTTCAGAGTATGACGAACTACCATGGAGCCTTGAATTTGGAAAGCCATACATAAAAATACCGAAAGAGACAGCTACAATATTAGACAAAGATACTATCAGTGTAAAAAATATTCCTCTCTTAGTAGAGCCAAGTGATGTATACTCTAACGAAGGATTCCCTCCGTCTAGCTATTTAACAGTATACGTTAACCAGGAACAGCTTCCGGAAAATGAGATTCTGGACTGGGATATTAATAACGCACGAATAAGGGTAGCACAAATACTAACATCTACAGATGATGTTGTAGTTGATTATGTATATAAAGAAGATTACTACAGCTATCCAGGATTCTATGGAAGTGGGGGATTATATCCTACAACAGGAGAATTTGAATGGTTCCCGTTGGACTTAAACCCTACACCACTCCATAACCATGGCATGTATGCCAGTGGAGTAAGAGCCCATATATTCTTATCTCCGTCTTGGAATTTAGATGATATTATATTTTTTAATGAGGTTCCATGTTATCATAACTATACTGGAGATCCATCTGGAGTTAGAGATTTTTATTTGGGATCTGTATCCCTTGGTCCGGCAGCAAAATACACAGACGTTGACGTTACCGACACAAGGACTAGGGGTGGAGGTCTAAAACCAAATGCAGATAGGGATCTGGTGGATAATGTGCAACCGGAAAGTGAATTTTTCTGGGACATAGGATACTTTGATGGACAAGCTTTTCCATCTAATGGTGTTCTTGTTTTTAAGTTCCCAATTTCAATGCAGAGTAGAGATGCTGAGATTAGAGAAAAAATTAATAGACACCTAGCGATGGGTGAGTACGCTATCATAGACTACGTATAAAGAGGAAAAACATGCCAACAAGACTCAGTTACCTAGAAGCATATAACGATGTACTGACAGAGACTCAGCAGAAGAGGCTGGCCGAAATACTAAAGTCTCGTTTTGATGAAGCTGGAGCTACACCTGATGATGCCACACTTGAGAATGAGATTCAAAGACTCATTTCTGAACTTGAAAAGCCACTAGGTGAACCACTTACTCAATATAGAAGAGCTACTAAGCATGGTAAGATAAGTTCGTCTGACTACAATTCTACCATGGAAGAAGCGTTTGTGGATCTCGGAGCTTTATACGGACAGGACAATTTGATAGATGCTGCCATACAAAAGCATGAGCTTATTAATAAGTCATCACTAAGAGACATTAGGTCGGCGCTAAGAAAAGTGTCAAATGATGTAAAAGTAAATACTATAATAAAAGAAAACCAGACAGGCATAACAGATGCTAAGTTTAATGATTTCTATAAAGATGACAACAAGAGTCAGGATCCAGTTTTCTTTGCATGGATAGATACTGATACTAATTCGTGTAAGCTTCCTAAAGGGTTAGACCAAACCGTACTTTCATACCAAGGGCTAGCTTCGGCTGACATAACCCTAAGACACTATGGTGGTGGAATCAGGGGTACAATAGCTAGTGAAGACCACAGAAAAGAAAGAGCCGTAGATGGTAATGCAGACACATTTTGGGGAGAAGTATTTCTAACAGATGAACCTATAGTACAGAACTATGATGGACAGGAAATGTATGGAGCAATATGTGAGATATACCTACAACTGTTCAGGGCGGAAATGATAAACAATGTTAAGTTCTCACCATTCTCTAATTATCCATTGACAGTTTATAAGATACAATATAGAATAGACGTAGAGCATGATTGGACAGATATAAATGTATCGAGTCAAACTTCTACTCAGATGATGGAATTTAATTTTGAGGAAGTAGAAGCCAAAGAAATTAAGATAATAATAAATCAAGAAAACCCAAGCATTAATACATATAACATACCGAGAAGCACAATAAATAATGCTGAGATGTGGCAACAGATTGCTGATAGAGAGCTTTCAATTTCAACAGAGACAACAATTCCAATACAATGCAATCAGGATATGATAGACTACATTACTGGATGGCAAGCATATACAAATGCAATTCAGAGCTATGGTTCTGAAATTAGAAAGAATGAAAAGCTAGATCAAGACCCAACTTTAGGTGAAACAATATTCGATGTTACGACTGATCAGATAACTAAAGCTAATGTTTATGGTGCTGATGTTCTTAAGCTAGATATGTATGGCAAAAAGGCCCCAAAAACTACTGAACTAGTAGAGGTTAGAAAATATGAATACACATATGGAGCATATGAAATAGACGTAAGAAGACTTTGGTATGTTGACAAGGGAGAATATATAAGTCCTAAATATTCATCAAGCGCTTCAATTCTTGAGGCAGAAATAGCAGTAGAAGAAGATCTACCACCGTATACTAGCATAGAGTATTCCCTATCGACTAATGGTAATACATGGAATAACGTACTTCCATCTGGATCTTATTTATATCAAGAGAGAGTTGATATAAATCCTATTACACAAAATGGCATACTAAGGTTTCCTACTACGTCATCACTAATAGATGCTGTATATAGAAATCAAACGGTGATGCCAAGCGGAACTAAAGCCCAGATAGACCCAAGCTACTTCGGACCTAGTGGTTATTATTTTGATGAAGCAAATAATACAGTAACAGTAGCATCGGGTTGGTTTGTGGGTACAGCAGCATATAAAGCTAGTTATGCACCAATAGGATCTGGAGATGTTGTTCCAAGCGGACTTATGGTAGATTTTTCAACAGGAGCTACAAACTATACAGAGGATGTGTTTTTAACTGGAGCATCTAGAAACTATAAGATAGAACTTACGCATAATCCATACATAGACTGGAGAATAATAAATGATACTAATCAGACCTATGTAGTTGCATCAGGGTTTGCATATACCGAAGGAAGATGGCTTAATATAAGCGGATCAGAACTGTATGACATAGAGCCAAATGAATACTACGATGTATTTTTAACAACAGTAGATGGATACAGAGCAGAGAATCGTACGGACTATTATAACGATATTAGACCAGCATTAACACAGTATGATAACATTCAGTATCCTTACTATGAATATTTCCAGGCTGCTAATAGTCTTTATTTTAACACTAAAATAGAACAGAAAGAGATAAAGGTAAAATATAAATACCTAAATGACTATGTACAGTTCAAGGCTCTTTTGAGGAATAACAATCCAGCAAATGTTACGTATACTCCGATACTTCATAATTACACCATAAAACTGAGGACAGCATAATGGCTAATGAATATTTAAGATTACAAGATACTCAGATGAACCTTAGAAAGGCCCAGAATATTCTGGCTGTAGTTGAAGAGAAAAGAAAAACAGATCCTGAGGCTATCCAAAGCGAGAACAAAATGTTCGAGTCTCTATGGAAATCTTTTAAGGATTTCTTTTCAAATCTAGGGAAACCCTCATTAAAGCTTAGGGTTCTAGATAAAACTGCACCAGCATTGTCATCTGATTACAACAGCTCAATGAAGGAGCTTGCTGATGACATACAAGTTGCTTATGGGGAGGCAGGATCTCTTGGACAACTTATAGTTAAGAATTATAACTATGGTGAGTCCCAAAGAAAAATGCTATTAAATAGCGTGAAGAAAATAAACTCAAAAAATATAGACTATTCATTTTTTGCTGTAGGACAAATAGACAGAACATTATATGGAATAGATTCTTTTATAGATACTTCTAAAGTAGATTTTACTAAAGTAGGATCTGATACTACGGCCGCCGAAATAGTAACAGACCAGGGAGTAGTTACTCTAAGGAGAATAGGAAATATAGACAGGTCTGGGCTCGTAAGAAACGTTACGGGAATAAAAGAAAGTCTTCAAGCATGGGAACCCATAGCGCAACTAGGTGGATATGA
>Ga0307377_10005673_pt1 | contig 13302 bp, 25 predicted proteins | sample TR3MG_FD_202535 | JGI IMG/M metagenome (GOLD analysis project Ga0307377, IMG submission 202535) | Soil microbial communities from Risofladan, Vaasa, Finland - TR-3 | ecosystem: Environmental > Terrestrial > Soil > Coastal area > Acid sulfate soil | place: Finland: Risofladan, Vaasa | collected... | reverse complement strand
ACTTTTTGCGGTCGCGGCGGCGGGGCTCGCTCTTTTCTTTGTTCCCCGGATGCTTGGGAAAGGGGCGAAGCCATGACCTACACGGCGAACGTTCCGACCTATGGCGGCGCCCGGGAGTTTGGGCGCGTGAATAGGGGCTACCGGGGACTGGGGCAGGTGGAAACGTTCTGGGTGCAAGGGGTGGCCAGTTATAAGTCCGGCGCGTCGGAAACCTACCGGAGACTGATTGACGACGCTTCCATGGAAGCCTGCCAAGGGGACCCAAACCCGGACGTTATTTGCGTCGAGACGCGGCCGAAGGTAGACAGTGCCGGAAATCCCATCCCTTGGGCCCTGCGGTATATCGACGAGCTCCGGACGGACCAACGCGCCGACGGCAGTGCGGGGTGGGAGATGTATATCCCGGACCTGATCCCAACCACGGGGGGGTTTCTCCCCGGCTTCCTGCTCTTTTCGGGTGACGTATCCCAACTGGTCCAGGGTGCGACTCAGTGGGTGGGGGGCGTCTACACCGGAACGCGGCCGAACAACCTTTGTGTTAACTGCGGCTGGGCCTTCCAGCTTTCGCAAGTCCTCGCTCCTGGCGCGACCCCGGGAGAGGACACTGGCACCGGCGCCGTTGACCAAGACTCTGAAGAAATGGAACGGATCCGCCTTGAGCGAATAGCGCAGTTGGAAGGGGAAGAGGCGGCAGAACGCGCACGCCTCCAGCTGGAGATACAAAGGGAAGCGGAAAGAGCCAGGGAGGAGGCAGAGGCGGCGGCGGCGTACGCGGCAGCGCACCCAACCGACGCGGACGCGGCGGAAGAAGCGGCCCGCAGAGAGGCGGAAGCGGACGCGGCGGCCCAGCGGTCTCAGGAGGCGTATTCGACGTCGACGGCCCGCAACGGGAACGGGGAAGCTCCCCCGGCGGGAGAGGCTCCCATATCGAGGGCGGGGATTTCTTCCGGAGCTCTGGCGGCCCTGGCGGCGGTCGCCCTCCTCTTCCTTCCGATTGGGAAGAAGGGCCGGAAGGGCGGGGGCGGGGGCGGGTTCGCATGACCTACCCCCGAGCCCGCCTTGGCCAGGTTTCAACTGGCTTTATTCCTTCGGAGTGCCTACGGTTGGTTCCGGACGTCGGTTTCCAGTGGTTGTGTGGGGAACCTGTTCATCCGGACGTTCTTCCCCTCCTCGCCACTTCCCGGGTTGCCGAGCCGGTAGTTAACACCGTTAAACCCTCTCAGGACGTGGTTGCCCCAGACGGGACAGTCCTGCAAGAGGGTTCCCAGGCCGCCGGGTCTTCCCTACCCGAAATGGGGGAGGCCCGGGAGGCGGGTTTTGGGATTATGGGGCTTCTTGCGTCCCTCCTGGCGGCGGCCGCTATCTCTTCCGCGCTGGGGGGCCGATGACTTACTCGAGTAACCCCTGTCTCGGTTGCCTCGGGGCCACTGAAGGAGAAACAGTGCCCTCGGATGCGGCCGAATATGTGAAGGAGAAATGGGCGGATTTTCTAAACTTGGGTGTTCGGATTATTGACCTTCAGCACCGGGCGGCGATTGCGGCCGGGGCCGCCAGAGAACGCGGGGACGCGGTGACGGAGGCGGCCGCCAAAGCCATGATCCGGACACTAGGAGACTTGAATCTCCTTCATGGTGGGGCAGTGGACAGGCTGGTACCCCTGGCGCCTTATGTGGGACTCGGGGCTATCGTGGTTCCTGTCGCCATTGCCACGGCCTTCTCAGCCCTGGCGCTTGTGGTGCTTTGGTTTTTCCGGAAGATAGGCCTCCAGGAAGAGCTCTTAGCCCAACTGGAGGCCGGAACCTTGACCGAGGCCGGATACCTCGAGGCCCAGGAGGCGCTCGGGGACATTCCCGGACCTATCGAGGCGGGCGCCGATTTGGTGAAGTGGTTGGTCTTCGGATTCGTGGCATGGGCCGCCTTTCAGGCGTTTGGCCCTCCTCGAAAAAACCCACCCCTTACGGTTTTCAACCGGAACCCGCCGGGCCTAATGTCGAGGAGGGTGTGGGCCTTGTCCTACCGTCACGAAGCGGACGGCGAGGACTACGAACACGAGTTTGGGCCCGATGTAGAGATGGAATCACTAGAGGACGGGAGTTTGCTTCTTTCGCACCCTTCCCGGCCGATTTGGAGGGATTTTTGAGATTCCTCGTTAACCCAGGAAGGAGTAGGAAAATGGCTAAGCGAAAGATGCCAGCCCGTTACACTTCCGGCCCCAAACGGGGACAGTTCAAGCCGAAAGCGAAGCGGAAGAGCCCCGCCAGGAAGAGGGCTACTCCCCGGCGGAATGCTCCCCAGGCGGCCGCTCCCAGACGTGCGGCCCCCCGGCGGAACGCTCCCCGCCGTCCCAAGATGCCCGACCTTGTGGGCATGCTGATGGACGGCACGGTGAATGCGGGACAGGTGCTTGTCGGCAAGGCCGCCGCCCGGTCTGTCCCTGATCTAATGGGCCTCCCCAAGGAGGGCAATGTCGGGCTCGCTATTCAGGCCGCTGTCGCGGTTGGAGTCGGGTTCTTCGCCGACATGTTCCTCTCTCGCCAGGCGGCTGCGGCCATCTTGGCCGGTGGGCTCACGGCCCCGCTCGAGACCTTCCTTGTGGCCCAGGACGTTCCCTGGATTGGCGAGGCCCTGAGCCCCGTCACAGCGGCCGCCGAAGTGGGGGCCTACACCATGGGCCGGTACCCCGCTAGGGTCAACAACAACCGTCTTCCTGGGAATATGGGGCGCTATCCGGCCGCCCGGCCCTCCCTGATGGCGGGGTATCCGGATCCGGAGACCCCGGACGACTACAGCGCGGCCCACGGGTACTTTTAACCGGGGCCGGGAGGCTGGGCGTAATACTTAGAGGTGAGTTCTGAGCCTGGGAAACCATTAACCTTTTTGGAAAGGACAATACAAGATGCTCCGTTTCCCGGTGAAGGGTAGAACCCTCGCGGATCTCAAGGGGCTTGCCGAACCCCAGCCCGTACGTGGTGGCGTCTCCGAGGCGATTGCCTGGGCGTTCCATGACACCGAGTCCTATGTGGACACGGTAACCACCCACCTGGACTTTTTCGTGAACACGAAGGCGAACCGGCAGCTTAGCAACCTGACGCCCGCCGGAAGTCTTCCCGAGCCTCAGTATTTCGAGGTGTACGGGTTCATGGTTGACGTGCTCTACCCGCCTTCGACTGTCGCCTGGGCCGACGTCTCCCAACTCCTCTGGGGGAGTGGGGCGGAAGGGGCCCCCATTTTCACCTTCACGCTCGCCGACAAGAACTATGGGCCCTGGGCCCTGACGCTTCTCCACGGAACCGGCGGAATCACCGGGTTCGGACTCGGCCCGGCGGCCGCAGCTGTGGAAGAGTATGCCAACAACAGCGTCCCGGACGGGGGCATGTTCCAGGACGGGGCCATTGTGATTCCCCCGAATCAGGCGTTCTCCGCGAAGATCGAATGGGCGGCGGCGGTTGACATCGCGGCAAACAAGTACATCCGTCTGACCATGGCGGGCGTGCTTCACCGTAGGGTCCTTTGACCTCCCCTCTCTCTCTAGGGGGGGTGGGTTAACCGCCCCCCCCAGGGGTTCTTTTTGACTCTGGAGATTTACTAATGAAAGGTTCAAACGCGGAACGGGCCCGGATGGCCGCCAGTGGGGGAGGGGGGGCCCCTGCAACACTGGTCCCAGGGCTTTATACCGACTACCTCCCTCGGGGAATGATGGACAGGGCCCGGGACTTTTTCGGGTACGCGGTCCAACAGTTACCGCTCGCGGTGAACGCCATCGCGACCCCGACTTTTTCCGTGAATACCGACGCGGACTTTCTGGCCGTCGCCTTGTCGGGCGTGGCCCGGGATCCGGCCGCACCCACTACGGTATTCGCGGCCCCGGCCATCACCATGCAGGTGACGCTCCAGGGCGCCTCGAGGAACCTCTACAGCCAGGCGGTTGACTGGTATGCGGTGGTGGGAACGGCCCAGGAACCGGCGTACATGCCCTATCCGAAGCTGATTGCCCGGGGCTCAACCGTCACGCTCACCTTCACGAACCTGGACGCGGTCCAGGCGTACAACGTGCGCCTCGTTGTGCTCGGGTTCAAAATCTTCAGCTGGTCAAGAGAAGACGGGGAATGATGGGCAACGGAGAAGGGAGACGCCGACGGCCCCCGCCGGATGATATTCGGTCCTTCGGTCGGAAGGGCGGCGCCACAGGCGGAGGCGGAGGCGGGGGCGGAGGTGGGGGCGGAGGCCTCAGTAGCCCCTACCCCGGCGGAGCTCCGCCAGGAGGCGGAGCCCTGGCCAGTGGGGGGATGACCATTGACTCGCCTTTCAAGGTGAAGCCCCCGCAAGCGATCGACTTCAACCCCTCGGGGTTCGCCACGGGACTAAACAACGTCAACACTCCGGTCGTGGTTCCGGGTACGACGTTCGCCCTTCCCAACAATTCGGTGGGCGTTATTCGGTCCCTGGTTCTCACCGTGAATAACCTTCTTCTCACGAGTCAGATTCTTTGGCGCCTTCGGTTCAACCAGAATCCGGTACCCGGCTGGAATGCCCTCACCATCACCCCCGGCGCCGTCGCTTACTTCCTGTACTCCTTCGGGCCCGATGAGATGTACCTGACCGTTCCCATGGATACAACGATTGACGTGGAGTTTCAGGTGCTCCCCGCCGATGCGGCCGCATACGTGGCCGGGGCCGCGTATCATGGGTGGTTTTTTGAGAAAGGCTTGGCCGAAGCGGCCGAAAGGGCGTACCAATTATGAGCCCCATGGCTTCAATGGTCGGCCGCGCGGTCCTGGATTGGGATCAGGAGATTTATTTTCCCCGGCCGAAGTCCAGTGATGTGCTTACGGTTGGGATGGCTGTGAACAACGCTAGATACCTGCAATCGGGCTACTATGCGGGTGACATCGCTCAGACCGACGTGATGGTGTCCGTCACGGCCGCAGCGGGCGGATCTGCGGTTTATGACCCCTTTTATGCGGGGCCTCTGGTCCCGGGCGGAAACCCGGTGATGCGAGTTCACGGGGGCGCCCCGGGCGATTCCATTTACGTCGGACTCGGGGGGATTGCGGCTGTTCTGCCCATTACCCCGCTCGGGCCAGGAATCGCGGCCGGGGCATCCTATCCGTCTCTTTCCCGGGTGTGGTGGCTGAAGACGTTAATAAACCTCTACCCGGACGGAGGCGCGAACCCGGCCAACGAGATTGGCCTATTAGTGGTCCCCACAAATGGAGGCATCCCCCACAGTTGGCCCACCCAGATTCCAGGCGTCAACAATCGGGGCGGCTTCGGAATCGTCCAGGACGGCGCCGGAAATTGGATTTATCGGAGTTTCGACCGGACGGCAGCGGGGCTGGTTCGGGAAAGCCTCGTGCTCCCGGCCCACAACCCGAACGACTGGAATCAAGCGGAGTGGGTAATGGTCGCCAGACGGCCCGGATTCCCGGCTTACCTCGAGTTCTGGTTTAACTCCACCCTGGTCTGTACCCGCAACTGGGGGGGCGGGCTCCTAGAGCCGATCGGAGGGGATCCGGTCGCCGACATACGGGAGTGGCAGTGGATGCCGTCAACTCACCTTCTAAATGCTAACGTCTTTATGTTCCAAGGCGTTATGCGGGCGGGCCGATTCCTCCGGGACGGAACGGAGATTCAGGGGTAGGCCATGGCCGATGACGTCCAACTGTCCCGAAATTTTATGCTTTCCGAGGCACCCTGTTGGTGGCTGGCGACGGCTGCCCAGGTGGCTCGCCTGCAGGAGACAGCGGCCCGGGTCCTTCAACCGATCCGGACCAAGTTCGGGAAAACCCAAATTACCTCTTGGATGTGGTGGAGTGCCGGGTGTGTTCCCCGAGGCGGTGCCCATTCCTGGGGAGGCACGATTGACTTCACGGTTCCGGATGCCGAGCTCTGGGACGTCTTCGAGTGGGGCAATTCCTACCTTATGCCAACGGGCTACATTGGCCGGTGGATCTATGAGCCCGAGGTTTTGGACGAAGACGGGAAACAGGTACAGGGCGAACATATTCACATGGCGCCACGGGCGGACATGATCGGGGTTTTCAATGACCCGAAAATCCAGAGCCTTCGGGAGCTCCCCAGCGGGGACCTCTTTGTTTATCAGGACTGGACAGACGGGACCTTTGCCCAGCCCTACGCCCTGGATCCGCTGATAGTCACGGCACGGGCCGGGTGGGGCTCGCTTCTCGGTCTCGGTCTCCTTTTTTCGCTCTTCACTTTGGACATGGCGCAACAGTCCCAAGGGGGCTGGGTCCTTAGATCCCAACCGTAAAGGCACCAAAATGGCATATTCCTACGCATTGATTCACCGGACGGCAACTTCGGAGCTCTACGAAGTGACGGAGACCGTGGACGCCGACGTCGGCGGAAACCTGCTCCACACGCTCGGGCGGATCCCGGACAAGGTGACCCTTACCCCTATCGGAATCACTGCCCGTCTTTCGGAGTACGTGGCCACGGCCATTACGGCGGCCCTCGTGACCCTGAGTAGTACGGCGGCCGTCGGTTCCGGGGCCGCCCTTCCCCAGCTCCGGGTCCTCCTCGAGGTTGCTCCGGATCAGATCCGCTAGGGGGTTCTCATGCCTTGGACTGTCACCGAAATCTTCAGGGGATCCACTATCCTGATCTTGCATGTCGAGTCCGACGCGGCCGGGGACATCGAGTTAGTGGTCACCCACGGGCTCCGACATGTGCCTGTTCATATTGGGATCATGCCTCACAACGCGCTCGCCAACGCGGCCGGGTTCTGGGTAGATGACATCGACGAGACCCAGGTGCACCTACACAAGCCGAACGGCGGCGCCGGGGCGTTTGTCCACCTGACCCTATGGACACTGAGGACACTACCCTGGGAAGCGGACTTTGAGGAGATCCAGGATCCGACGTAAAAACCATGTGCGGAGATCTCCGCACCTATTTTTTGGAGGAAAGAAAATGCCCAAATGGGTGAAGCTTTTAATCCAGTTTCTTCTCGAGCTCTTAAGTCTCGTGAAAGAACCCGAAACGAAAAGCCTCGTTTCCAAGTCTATTGAAGCGGTGAAGGGCACCCCCGCTCCGAACGTGGAGAAGGCGGCAAGGTTCTTCCGGGCCGCAGTCGCTACCGAGAAGATCCCTAAGAAGATTCACGAGGCGGTGGAGAAGGTATTGAGGGAGGGCGGAGCTCCGGAGGTAGAGGGGCCCGCTGAGCCCTCCGGAAGGGCCCCATAAACAGAGAACCCCCCGCCCGAGGGCGGAGGGTCTCCGCGAGGTGCTCGGCTGGTTAGACCGAAGGCGGCCCGAGCCTGGGAAGGCGCGTTAGTGGCCACCTGCAAAGAGGATCAGGAGAATCCTATGTTTTGTCAAGACTCTTGCTTTCTTTCCAATCCGGGCGAATCATTCAAGACGCACCCGGGCGAGGCGGGGGCGTGTAGGAATATCTTTTGAAAACGAGGTGCGCGAATGGTTAATTCCAAACTACCCAGCGACGTACGGTTTTTAATGGCCAGGGAGGCCCAAAAGAACCTCAAGACGGCGGTTGCCTGCTTGAGCCTGGCGGATAGGAATCTCTCTGATCAGATGGACCCCTTTGCGAAAGACGCCTGTAGAAAGGCGCTAGTAAAGGCGAGCTCGGCCCTCTCCAGGACAACCGAGATCTACAACCGGGAAAGGCTCCGGGTTGCCCCTCAAATGGAGCTCGGGGGTGTCAAATGAACAAGCACAGCCCAGCCCCATGGAAGGAAGACGGGGACTTGATCCTGGCGGCGGACGGGACGGCGATTCTCCAACTGGATCCCTATGGCGCCCAGGATGAGGAAACGCTTTTCGCGAACGGTTACCTAGTCCGGAGTGCACCCCTCCTTCTGGCGGCCGCTGAGGAAGTTCTGTTCAGTGTGGTCCGATCCAAGGATACCGCCCCTTGGCGCCCTGAGTACCACAAGCTCCGGGCAGCCGTTGCCCGGGCGAGGGGGGGCGTCCAATGAACACATACCTTCACATGCAACCGGAGGACGGGGGGGGCTTCCTCCTGGCTAGAGAGGGTGGGATCTCTGAGCCCCGCTTTCTTGTTATGACGGGCATGGATGGGGTACGCCTCAACCTCAAAGAAGCCCTCTCATTTGAGCGAGCCCTCAGCCGCTGGATAAACTCGTTTGACAATGAGACGGCGCTGACCGTGGATTCGGTGGGGCCAGAATGACAACCGCAACGGCGGCGGGCGGGTCCACTATCCGCCCCTATACCACCAAAGAGGTGGACACCCTCTTGGAGGACCTCAACCTCTTCGAGGCGTGGAGCTCGAGGAAGTCCGGGGATTACCACCCTCGGCCATGGTGCTCCAGGGGCGGGTCCGTCCGTTGCAAACACCTTCCTTTTTATGTGGCCTACTTTCGGAGAAACGGGCGAAGGGTTCGGTTGACGCTTTGCCCGACACATGGCCGGGGGTTCGCTAGTAGCCAGGGGATCGACTTCCCCGAAATCGAGGTGTGAAATGACAGAAAGATTTGCTGAGGTTCAGACGGAAGAGGCTCCGATTTCTTTGGTATCCTTCGGGCGCAAAGAGTACTCTAAACTTACGCTCTTCATCAAAAGCCCAAAGGAGTCTAACCCTATTATCGAGGGAACAACCCTGACCCCTCAACAGGCTCTCCTCCTTTCAAAGAAGCTCTGGGAATGGGCGGACAGTGTAGAGCCGGGGATCCTTCTCCGGGCGGTTGAGAATGAATAGCCGGAAACTGGACCGGGCCCGGGTGTGGGTCTATCGGAAAGGGTACTGGGCACACACGAGGGTATGGGGTTGGTTCGGTTACCTCTGGTTCCACGTCCTCCCGGCCAAAGAACGGGGTGACGCGAAAAGGGGATTTTGGGAGGGATACCACAAGGCCCAGAGGGGGGAGGACGTGGTGATTCCTGGAAAAGGGCGGAATGAATAATCACTTGCATAAAAAACCGGAGTGCCTCCCGGTTCTGGCGTATAATAGTGGATTATGTAACCCTCTCCCTGGGTCCGCCGTCGCCTGGTTTGATGAGGCGGTTAAAGGGTTTCCGGGTGTCCAGGTTCCCCGGAACCCGCCCAGGACCCGGGTTTGTATAATTAATCAGCCGTTTTCGGGGGTGGTCTAATGAATATTTTCGCCAACGTGATCTTCCTGGTTTTGGTTTTTTTTATGGGGTATATGCTCGGTTTCAATGACGGCCGGGCGGCCGCTATCCGGATGCAGAGGCGGGCCCGGGCCCAAGAGAAGCTCACTCAAGCCAGGGCGAAGCTAGACCGGGACCGGAACGGTGGAAGCGGCGGGGTTTTTATCAGCGAACCTATAACTTCGGGGCATGGAGATGAATAACTCGATTTTCCGTTTCTTTTTTTCCCTTCTAACGGGCGGGGGAATCGTCAGCTGGTGAAGCCCACTAAGAAGTACCCGCACCGGAAACCACGGGGGGCCATCCTAACCGATGGCGTTTCTTGTGGGATTTGTGAGATGGTGAGCTCAATTCAAGAGCCCTCCATCGCGGCGGTTAGAAGTGTGGCCCGTTCAATTGGTTTTCGTTATGTCGAAGCCTGGGGGTGGATTTGCCCCCATTGCATCCTTCTCGTCCCAAGATTGTCTGACCCCCGGCGAAAATTCCAAGAGCCGGGTCCTAAGCCGTCAGGTGGTCCTACCCGGGTTCAAATCACCTTGAAACTTGAGTAAAAACTATCCAGCGGTCCCGAGATTTCGGGACACTACGAACCCCCTCGAGGCTTACCTAGCTCGGAGGGGTTTTTTTATGGCCATAAAAGATACAAGAATCGTGCCAGACGACGCGAAACCGGCGGGAGCCTTTGGGCCCCATGCGGTTTCGGGTTTTCTTCGGTGCTTGGAGGCGTCCGGCTCCGTGAAAGCGAAGTGGGGCGCAAGATGCAAGGATTATGCCAGCCGGGAGCCCGAAGGGTTCCCAACCGGCACAGGGCCGTCGGAACGGCTTGAATCGGCGAAAGGGCTACCGTCGGGCGGCGGTAGTGTTCTTGGGAGTGGGGGGAGGTGGCAGAGAGCCGCCCCCATTCTTGGGGGCGTCCTTCAGGACGGGACCAAGGGGGCGCTCGATTTAAGCCACTGACAAGGCCCCAAGAGTTTTCCACAGAGCCCCTGGGGCCGCCCGGAGAAAAATACATACATATGGATTTTTCGACGGGCGGGGGGGGAAGGAAGAGTTTTGTCTTTGACCTACGGTAGGTTAGCTGTAGGTTTCTTTTTTGGGGAGAGTTTTCCACAGACCAACGGAGGTTATAATGAGAGTTATGGACGGAGGCAGGAACACGAAGGCGGACCTCGGCCGGGAAGAGTGGCAATTAAACGCCGTCACTGTCGCCGAGCCGGGCACCGAGCCTCCAAGAGAGTCTTGGACGAAGGACGTCGAAGGGGGTGTCCTCCGGGTCCAGGTGTGGGGTAAGGGCACTCAGGCGGCCCCCTACGCCCTGCAAATCGCACATTGGGCAACCCTCCCCCCTAACCGTTTCCCGACCTGGGAAGAGATCCAGGAGGCTATCCATTCTCTCCTAGAGGATGGCGCTGTTTTCGCGCTTCCCCCTTTCGAGGTGAACACGAAAGGATATAAGGCAGTTATGGAGTCCCTGGAGGCGCCCGGGTGGGCTATGATGCCTTTCCTCCAGGCTGGGGCCCGGCCGGGCTCGGAGGTGGCGCGGAAGAGTAATATCATCCTTATGGGGGGACCCCATGGAAACGCCTGAAGAGAGGACAGTAAAAGAGTCTCCGGAAGTGGGAACCCTCCCCCTTCCCACGGAGCCCGAGCCCGCACAGGGAAGGCCGCTCCCAGGGGAGCCCGATGACCCAACAGAATCGGAAAAACTCAACCGTCTAATTGAGCAGTGGGAGCAGGGCGGTGGGTACATCGAGGTGTACCGTTTCGACAAGAAAGGCGGCCGCCAGTTTCTTACCCGCTACGGGATAGACACCTTCGACCTCCAAACCCTACAGACGGATTTCGGAGGCGGCCGCTATCAATGCCGACTCTTTAGCCCGAGCAAGAAATACCTTGGGGCCCAAACCGTTGAAATCTGGGGGGAACCTCGCGAGGTGTCGAAAACCCCGGAAGGGAAGAGCCTTGCCGAGCTCTTCACGGAAAGCCAGAAAGAGCTCAGGGCTATGGTTGAGGAAGTGAAGCATCCCCCACCCCAGGCAGAGGGGCGTCATCCCTTCGAGCTTGCCCTGGGATTGCTTGCGTCTTTCCAGTCCATGCAGGCCCCATACTTGGAGGCCCTCCTGGCCAAATCGAAAGGCGGGGAGGTTTCGTCAACGGAGCTCCTAGATGTTTTTTTCAGGGGGATGGAGGCAGCCCAGAGCTTTGCGCCAGAAGCCGACCCCTACGCCTCAGTCATAAAGACCTTCGGCCCCCAGATTGCGGCCGCCCTTTCAAAACACGCCCCTGGAGACGGAGGACAGCCCCCAATGAAACAGAACCCTCGCGAGCTCACGAGGGGCCCCGTTGACACTTCCCCCCGGCCGCCCTGGGATATGCTCCTTTTACAGCATCTTCCAACCCTCCAAAACTGGGCGGCACGTGGGAAGTGCCCGGGGATTCGGGCCGTCTGGGTTCTTGACGACATCCCAGAAGAGGCGTTACCCATTCTGCTAGAACAACTGGGAAGGGGAGAAGAGTTTATCCAAGATTTCCTACGCCTCCATCCGGAGACACGGCCGCAAGAAGGTTGGTTCAGGGACTTTTTTCGTGCAGCTTATAATGAGTTTGATTGGGAAGAAGAGGGGGAGGGTGGGGGAGTGGAATTTCCCGAAGTTCTGGACCCTGAAGAAAAAGAGCCCCCCCCGGGCCCGGCACCCGATCACGAATAACTCGGGAGAAAAACCGTGTGGGAAGGCTTATTACCTGCGGTCGCCGTTCTTCTCGTTGTAGTGGGCCCCGGGTCCGGGCTCTACATCGCGGCCAAGGTGAGCTCTAACGGAGCCCTTGCGGACATCGCGGAAATCAAAACCGATCTAAAGACCTTCGGTGAGGCCGCCCAGACCGATAGAACCACCATGCTCCGAGGGCTTGACTCAGTGGTTGTCCTTGACAAAGAAGTTCGGGCGTTGAGTTCTCAGGAGAGGGCAAGTCATGATCTATTGATTGCGCATCATCATAGAATCCGGACTTTGGAGGAAGAGAAGGGAAAGGCCAAGGAGGGGGCTTGAAAGAGAGGCCGAAAGTCCAGCGTTACCGTATCCCTCGCGGCAACCGAGGGATTCGGAAAACGGTCCGGGTTATGGGGCGCCTTGCACGGGAGGCCCTCACGGACCCTTTGACAGTGGAGACGGCGGCCCTTATCGTTGGTGGGTCAAGCGAGCCTGGGGAGATGGCTCTTCGGATCCGGGACTTTTTGGTTGAATATGTGAGGTTCGTCCCGGACCCTTTGGGCCAGGAGCTTATAAGGAGCCCCAGGTTTATGCTTGAACGGATCCGGTCCCAAGGTTTAGCCTCCGGTGACTGTGATGACGTGGCCACCCTCGGGGCCGCCCTGGGCATGGCCGTCGGGCTCCCCGCCCGTTTCGTTCTTCTCGCTTTCTCCCCGGTTGAACCCTTCTCCCACGTTTATGCTGAAATTGCAAACGGTTGCTGTTGGACCGAGCTAGACACTACGGCCCCGGATCAATTTCCGCCCGGGCTCCACGTCTTTGGGACCGAAACCCACGAGGTTCAAGGATGACTTACCCAGCCAACCGACTTGGAGCCCTCCCGGGCGAAACTGAAGGAACCTCAGAGGCAACGCTATGGGAGCAAGGTGTTGCCCTAATTCCCACCGTCGTAAGCCTGTGGAACACGTTCACGGGAGGGGATAGTGGGGCGGTCGGTTGCTGGGGCGGATACGACAACTATCCCTACCTTGAACCGTGCGAGAACACACCCAACTATGATTGGGTGAAGAGGGCGGTTGAGACGGCGCCGGATGCGGAAATCAAGGTGTTGGTTGGCTACCTCCTGGGCGCCAACAGTGGCAAGGGTCCAAAGAACCGGGCCCAACTCTCTGACCCGAAGTGTCTCCCCTTTTGGGTGAAGGCCGTTCTTGGGGGGAAGGGGTGCGTGGCCTCCACGTATCCGGAGGCCCCGCGTTGGTTTATCAATTTCGTCAAGATGAACGGAGCCCCTCCCGAGGGAGACTATCCGGGGGCCGCGATTGTGGCGGCGGCCGTCTCTCCCGGGGCCAGAAAACTTTTTGCGGTCGCGGCGGCGGGGCTCGCTCTTTTCTTTGTTCCCCGGATGCTTGGGAAAGGGGCGAAGCCATGACCTACACGGCGAACGTTCCGACCTATGGCGGCGCCCGGGAGTTTGGGCGCG
>Ga0307377_10005671_pt1 | contig 13305 bp, 19 predicted proteins | sample TR3MG_FD_202535 | JGI IMG/M metagenome (GOLD analysis project Ga0307377, IMG submission 202535) | Soil microbial communities from Risofladan, Vaasa, Finland - TR-3 | ecosystem: Environmental > Terrestrial > Soil > Coastal area > Acid sulfate soil | place: Finland: Risofladan, Vaasa | collected... | reverse complement strand
TTCTTCCCACACGGGCTCCCACTTATCGGGTTGTGGCTGTGCCATTCATATCCCCCGTTCTCTGTGATAGGCTGGGCAAGGCGTGCCGGAAGTGGGCCTATCGTGTGTGTGCTAAATCAGTATACAAGACGAATTGCTTGTAGGCAAGTGTTGACTACAGGGGACGCTCGGTATATTCTCGATTTGCCGGTCGCCCGCGCTCCTGTGTCGTGACAGGTGAGTGGATACCTCAGACAAATCCTGCGGGTGGCCGGTCGTAGCGGGGTGGCGCAGTCTGGCAGCGCACTGGGCTCATAACCCGGAGGCCACAGGTTCGAATCCTGTCCCCGCCATCGGAAGGGGAGTACGCTATTCTCGTGATACACTGAGAAGAGGCGAGCGCCCCGCAGGCGGACAAGGATGCTCCCCTTCCACCTCATCGAGTGGCAGTCAGATAAGAGGCTGAAAGCGTATCCGGGTACTACGCCCGGACAGTTAAGCCCGCCACTCGTAGCTGCAGGAGCGAAGCCGACCTGGCCCCGGGGGGAAACTCCCGGGGTCTTGTATATCGGAACGGGTTACACGATCTTGGTGACATGAGCGAAACAGACAAGAGCCGCGCCGTCCGCTATGCAGTGGACTTCCCCAGGCTCACGATGCCGGACCTCGCGAAGATCACCGGCTGCAGTACCTCTTCCCTCCGCGCATACCGAAATGGCTACCGTGACCCGACCGCCGAGACTGTCAGCAAGATCGCGGACGGGCTCCGGTCACACGCAGCTGCGGTGGAAGGCATTGCCGCCAAACTGGAGGACACGTATGGCAGCGAAACTGAAGCTTGACCTCGACTCTACCGGTATCGGTCTGATCGAAGTGGACGGACTCGATATCAGTCACCTCGTCTCCGGGATGGCGATCGACGTCAACCCGGGCAGCGACCTCACCGTTCGGATCCAGCTCATCCCTGTGGCTATCGCCGCGAATGGAGAATTCGACGATGTCGACTACGCCGGCCCCCAGCCAGAACTCGGCACTTGATCTAGCCAAGCCCCGGAAGGCGCTGACGAAGTTCCTGCAGAGGATCCTCGACGGCGACTATCGACGTGCATTGCGGCATACCCAGATAAGCTGGGTGCATATGCACACGCCGGACCCGCGGACGGCGCTCGAGCGACAGATGTCGGTCGTCATACTTGACGGCCACACGCTCACGTCGTTCTCCGTCGATGACACGCCAGCGGACAGCAAGGTGCCGGAGGTGTTCGGCGACTGCATGGTCGACCTCCCATTCCACATCGAGGTTCGCGCATCAGGGGACCGCGGATATTCGATGTCCGGCATAGCCAGGATGATCTGCGAACGCGGATATATGAAGCCGGACCCGAAGGGCAAATGGGGTGTCAACCCGATCAGTATGGCACGTGGCGACAGGACGGACATACTGCCCGCCTGATCGGCACAGGGTTGCATATTCTCGGCCAAGCGCTTATTCAAGGGAAAATAGCCGCTACGACCTCTCTCTCCCACGATCTGTTCTGGGCGGTATGATCGAACAGACACGGGAACCTATCCCAACAGATCGAGCATCCGACGTTATCACTCGGCGCAGTGTGGACTGTGGCGTGTGCGACGGCACTGGCCTGTTGTACTACGTCGACCACGAAGCAGAGATGTGCTGGTTCTGTGATGGGATGACGACCATAACAATGGAGTTGGTCAATGACTATGAAATTCCCCACGCTTCGCCAAGCTGAAAAGATCCTCAAGGCGGCGATACCGTGCGACGAGTGCGACTGTCAGCACCTGTCGGCCAGGCTCAACGTCTTTCGTGACGGAGACACACTGCGAGTGCCATCGTACCGGCTCGGCTGCGGGAAAGTCCCACTGGTCGACCTGTCGGAAGAGGAGGAAGAGGATGTGCTGGTAGAGGAAGATGCAACAGTCGACTGATCCGGACCGGACCCCGCTGCTCGACGCGCCGAACGGTAAGGCGTGCGAGGTGCGGTTCGCCCTGGTCGAGGAGGCGTTAGCGGAGGGCTACTCACTCCAGATCGCCGCCATGAAGGCGGGCGTCGACCGGAAGACGCTCCGCCGCTGGTTCCAACGCGGCATGGACGGTAGCCAGCCAGAGTTCACGGAGTTCCTCCAGCGGTGTGAGGCTGCGCGAGCTAGTTTCGAGATGACCCGGGTCGACATCATCAAGAAGGCCGGCGACAAGGGTGAGTGGACCGCAGCTGCCTGGTGGCTCGAGCGCATGGAGCCGGACACCTACGGCAAGAAGCAGGTCATGCGGCATGAGAAGGTCGAGATGCCGTCCGAGTGGACGATGGAGATTGAAGGTGCCGTAGACTCAGCCGGACTCCCCAACCAGACGCTCCGTGAGCTACCGCCAGCGAAGGAGCCCATCGAGGTGGAGGCTGCGGTGAGCAATGGCTGAGACCCAGGCCCTCCCCGAGTTCAAGCGTCCGTTCCTGTACAAGGAACAGTCCGACGCCATCTACGCCGACGCGAGGTATTCGCTGATCGAGGCGTCCACGAAGAGCGGTAAGACGGTCGGCTGTATCATCTGGATCGTCGAGCAGGCGTGGAATGGTAAGGACGGACAGAACTTCTGGTGGGTAGCACCGGTCTTTCCGCAGGCGGAAATCGCATACAGGCGGATCAAGCAGTTCCTGCCCAAGTGGGTCTACAAAGCCAACGACTCGAAGATGTACATCACGCTGGCCAATGGCGCGATGATATGGTTCAAGTCGGCAGAGAAGCCGGACAGTCTCTACGGTGAGGACGTCTATGCTGCAGTAATCGATGAGGCCACCCGTGTCAGAGAGCAGAGTTGGTGGGCCGTCCGGTCCACCCTGACTGCCACGCAGGGCCCCGTCCGCATCATCGGCAACGTGAAGGGCCGTAAGAACTGGGCCTACCGACTCGCACGTAAGGCAGAAAGCGGCGAGTCTGGATACCACTTCGCGCGGATCAACGCTTACGACGCAGTGAACGCCGGGATCCTCCCGGTAGAAGAGGTCGAGGATGCGAAGCGCCAGCTTCCCGAGCACATCTTCCGCGAACTGTACCTCGCGGAGCCCGGGGACGACGAAGGGAACCCGTTCGGTATCGCCGCGATTCGGGCCTGCATCTCGGGCGACCTCTCGAGCGACCGCCCGGTCGGCTGGGGTTGGGACCTCGCGAAGAGCCAGGATTGGACTGTCGGAGTCGGACTCGACAGAGACGGCGCTGTTTGTCGGTTCCATCGATTCCAATCCGATTGGGAGTTCACGTTCCAGACGGTCTACACGAAGACGAAGAAGGTCCTGGCGATCATCGACTCCACTGGCGTTGGCGATCCTATCGTTGAGCGTCTGCGCCGTGACGGCGGTCGTCATTTCCGTGGGTTCAAGTTCACGCCCAGTTCGAAGCAGCAGTTGATGGAGCGACTCGCGGTCGCCATTCAGAATCAAGAAATCTCATTCCCCGAGGGCGTCCTGTCCTCCGAACTTGAGTCGTTTGAATATGAGTACCGACTCGGACACGTCCGATATTCAGCACCACAGGGTCTGCACGATGACTGTGTTGTGGCCCTCGCACTGGCCGTGATGGCGAAATCGAGCGCGCGACTGTTCTCCGGGAATGTGACGCTCCCGAAATTGAAGCGCACCTCCTACTGGAAGCGGTAATAGACGATGGCTGAAACAAGTTTCCGAGAGATCGGCAACAGTGGGCTCAAGCGGAGCCGGGGCCTTGTACAGGAAGAGTTCCTGCGTGAACTGCAGGGCCCGAAGGCGATCAAGGTTTACCGCGAGATGTCCGACAACGATGCCACGGTCGGCTCGCTACTGTTCATGGTGGAGATGATGATCCGCCAGGCCAGCTGGAGTGTCAGTCCGTACTCGGATCCGGGGCAGGACCCACAGTCCGCCGATATCGAAGAGGCGAATTTCGTCCTGGGTGCGCTGCACGATATGTCGCACACGTTCGATGAGTTCCTCTCCGAGTGCATCAGCTTCCTCATATATGGCTGGAGCTACTTCGAGGAAGTGTACAAGGTGCGTAAGGGCCCGGAGGAGAAGGATCCGAAGTTCAAGAGTCAGTACATGGATGGCCGCATCGGCTGGAGGAAGTGGGCCCCGCGCCCGCAGTCGACGCTCGAGCGGTGGGAGTTCGACGACAACGGCGGCGTGCAGGGGATGTGGCAGATGGCCGTCAATACAGGAGACGACCAGACGTTCGTCCCCATCGAGAAGTCGCTGCTCTTCCGAACGCAGTCCCACAAGAACAACCCCGAGGGCAAGTCGCTCCTGCGCCGTGCGTACCGCGCCTGGTATCTGAAAAAGCGGATCGAGGAGATCGAGGGCATCGGGATCGAGCGTGACCTGGCCGGCCTCCCGATGGGCCGCGTCCCACCGGAGATCCTCAACGACACCGAAGACGAGAACGCGAAGCGCATCAAGCAAGAGATGCTCGAACTCGTGACGAACGTCCGTCGCGACGAGCAAGAAGGCATATTGCTGCCTGCAGTCTACGATGAGAACAACAACCCTCTCTACGACTTTGAGCTGCTCTCAACGGGCGGTAGGCGGCAGTTCGACACCGACGCCATCATCTCGCGATGGGACCACCGGGTCGCCATGAGCATCCTCGGTGACTTCATTCTGCTCGGGCATAAGAACGTCGGGTCGTTCGCGATGTCCAAGAGCAAGGTTCACCTGTTCGCCGTCGCGATGGATGCGTTCCTCGATATGATCACGGACGTGGTCAACCGGCACGCCATCCCACGGCTGTACTCCGTGAACGGGTTGCCGCTGGACAGGCTCCCGAAGCTGACCCACGGGACGGTCGAGGAGCCGGACCTCGAAGAGTTGGGCGAGTACGTGAAGAACGTCGCTGGTGCTGACGTGACATTCTTCGATACCGAGACGCAGAACAGGCTCCGGTCGGTGGCCAATCTGCCGGAGAACGCAATCGAATCCAACGCGGTCCGCGAGGAGCGCGCAGCAGCATTCGCTACCGCCGTTGGCGGAGAACCTGATGCAGGGGGAAGCAATGACGACGAATGAGCCACTGATGGTCATGGTGCCAGCATCGGGTCCGGCTGATCCGGTGATCGCCTTTGTGAGTGCGAGCCCCAACAAGATCGACGCGATCCGTCGACAGGCGCTATGCGGGCCTGCCGGCGAGACGTTCCGGGACTCATATCTCTCGCGACTCGGGATCGAGAAGGAAGAGGCGTTGCTGCTGCACCTTGTGCCGTCGCTCGTCGTGAACGAGAAGGGGCGACCGCGCGAGCCGGACGGTGACGAGATCGAGCAGTATCTGCCGTGGGTCTATAAGACGCTGCTCGAGCGCAATCCGAAGATCGTGGTGGCACTCGGGAAGGCGACCCGGGATGCGCTCGGAGACCTCGCCGACACATGGCTACCGCACCCGGTGGCGATCCGCATGTGGGGCGACCGCGGCGAAGTGGGCCGGAAACTGGCGAGCGTCCGGAAGTTGATGGACGACAATACCGATATCGCCAAGGGGAACCGGGCCCTCCGGAACGCGCTGCTCACGCAGTTGACCAAGGCCGTCGACGCGGAGACCGAGGCGGAACTCGAGACAGTGTTCCGGATGCCGATCCTCAACCCGGAGAACGGCGGCAGTACCTGGGTCGAGTGGACGTACAGCGGTCCGACGAAGACCACGTATACCGACACGATGTCGGACGGCGACGAGTACAAGTCCGTGATCGAACACGACGGCCAGATCTACCTGTACGGCCAGATCATGCGCTCCGGCGTGATGAAGTCGGACGACAGTGAGCTCCGCCTGGTGACCGGCGTCGTTATGGAACCGAACGAGTTCGATTCACACGGCGATATCACGAGTCCGCAAGAGATCGAACAGGCGGCATACGCATACCTGTACAACTCACAGGTCGTGGGTGATCAGCACAGCAGGCCCGCACCATCGGACGTGAAGGTTGTCGAGAGCTACATCGCCCCTGCCGACTTCACGATTGGTGACCAGGTCGTCAAGCAGGGATCATGGGTGATGACGATTCACGTGCGGGACGACGATATGTGGGAAGCGGTAAAGAGCGGGAAATACACCGGGTTCAGTATCGGAGGATTCGCACAGAAGGTTTGACTGCGCGCGGCGCAGTAGCTACACATAAAGCAGCACACCGGGGCGATCTCTCAAAGCCCCAGATGACTACATAGCAAAGCCTCGCCGATCTCTCATAGGCGACCACCACGACAGAGCGGGACGTTACGCCTATGGCACGCCTACAGGAACTGGAGGTTGTCGAGGTCAGTTTCGTCGATCTCCCAGCGAACAAACGACAGTTCCTTCTGACCAAGAGCGATGGAGGAAATACCGTGGAAGAACTTCTTGCGCTCGTTCTCGAGACGGACCTGGAGAACGAAGCAGACATCGATGCGGCCCTCGCCGAGACCGAACTCGACGAACAGGGCCAGCAGGCGCTCAAGGGCGCGCTGAAGCTACTCAACGCGCACCGCGAGAACTTGACCGAGGACGTGGTCAAGAACCTGCTCACGAAGGCCGGATTCGTCGCGAAGGAAGAGACGAACACCGAGCCGACCGAGGAAGCCCTCCTGAAGGAGGACGGAACCCTCAACCTCGAGACCGTACCCGAAGCACTGCGCCCCGCGATCCAGGCCCTCTGGGAGGGTCAGCAGGAGGCACAGGTGACGAAGTCGGAACTCGAGAAGACCCTCAAGGCCGAGCGCACGAAGGTGCGTAAGGAAGCGCTCATCAAGAAGGCCGCAGACCTCAAGCTGCCCGGCGCGTCGAACGACGAAATCGCCGAGATGCTGATGAAGGCTGAGGATGAGCTCCCCGATGAGTTCCCGATCCTGGACAAGGTCCTGGCTGCGGTCAGTGCCCTGATCAAGGGTTCCCCGAAGCTCGAAGAGCTCGGGAACGGGAGCGACAGCAAGGGGCAGTCGGCCTACGACCGTGCGGTTTCGAAGGCAAGGAAGTTGATGGAGTCGGATGCGTCACTGACGCTCCCCAACGCCGTCGACACAGTCTTCAAGGCCGACCGCGAACTCGCGGAACAGCACAGACAAGAGACGAGGTAACTACTCATGGCAGCGGAAGGCTGGCAACAGCTGTGGTCTTACACAGCAGAAGCGACCCTGCCCGGCCAGTACGAGATCGTCGCGAAGGGAACCGGCAATCACCAGGTCACGCAGGCGGGTGCAGACGCAGGGTTTGGCGTATGCGTAAACGCGCCGGCAGCGGCTGGTGATCATGTTGACGTCGTGGTCCTCGGGATCACGAAGGTCAAGGCTGGTGAGACGATCGCGTCAGGCGTCCGATTCACGTCGGATGCAACCGGCAGAGCGGTCGACGCAGACCTCGCCGCGGAAGAAATCGTCGGCGTGACGCTTACGGGCGTCTCGAATGCTGATGAGTTGGTGACCGTCCTGGTGTGCCCAGGCGGTGTGTACTAGTCCGTGAACCCGAATCTGAATAGGAGCTGACAATGCCTCAGCCTCTGCCAAGTCAGATGCACACGGACAAGTTCCTTACCAACATGTCCGTGGCATTCTATCAGGAAGCGACGCAGTTCGTCGCTGGGCGCGTGTTCCCGATCATCGGCGTACAGAAGCAGTCCGATCTGTACCCGGTGTTCCCGAAGGGCTTCTTCTGGCGCAACGAGATGGGCATCCGTCCGTTGGGTGGCGAAGCCAAGAGGATCGGATACGAAGTCACGACCGATTCGTACCGGTGCGAGGAATACGCCATCGCGCACACGATCGATGATCGTGTCAGGGCCAACACCGACGATCCGCTCAACCCGGACCGCTCGGCTGGCCGTCTCCTCACTCAGCAGGCTCTCGTCGCACTCGAGCAGAACTGGGTGACCAACTTCTTCGGAACCAGCATCTGGGGCCTGGATCGGGCGGGTGACCCGACTCCGACCGGCGACCAGTTCCTGCACTTCGATGACACCTCTTCGGACCCGATCGGTCTGATCCGTGGTGACAGCGACCTGATCATGTCCACGACCGGCTACCAGCCGAACGTGCTGATCATGGGCAGGAGTGTGTTCCGTTACCTCATCGTCACGCACGCAGACGTGATCGACCGGATCCGCTACGTCCAGCCCGGAATGGCTGACGCGCAGATCCTCGCATCACTGATGAACGTCGGGCAGATCATGGTGCCTGGCAGCGTGGCCGAGTCCGCGGTCGAGGGCGCTACGTCGTCCATCGGCTTCATCCACGACAACAACTCGATGCTGCTTGTCTACTCCGCGATGAATCCGGGAATCGAGACCCCGAGTGGCGGTTACACGTTCGCGTGGACCGGACTGCTCCCGGGCGAGATGAACGCGATTGGTGGCGTTGTCCAGCGCAGCCGGCTGGATCAGGCTTTCAGCGACTACTTCGTGCTGAGGCAGGCTTACGACCAGAAGGTCGTGGCATCGGAACTCGGAATCTTCTACTCCGGTTGTCTCGCGACTCCGTAATAGGGGGTGACGATGTCTGAGCGGTATATCTGCCTGAAGCGACAGCGGGTGCTCGGCGAAATGCGTGAACCGGGCTTCATCTTCGAGAAGAAGCCCTACATGGGCAACCTGATTGCCTGGGTGCATACAGGGTATATCAGGAAGCTCGACGCGATGGACGGTGCCCCTGTGAAGCAGGAAATCCCGCCAGACTTGGACGCGCTGAAGAAGTCCGAGCTCATCGACTTGCTCGATGGGCTCGGTTTCAGCATGGACGACATTGATGGTACTGGGTCGGGTGGCCTTGTAACTAAGGCGGACCTGATCCAGTTCATCAAGTCCAAGGCTTGAGCGGATAATGACCTGGAGTTATAGCGGCGACCCTCGCACGGATAGCAAGGATGCTGTCCGGGTGAAGATCGGTGACACCGTTGAGACCGACCCGCAGCTGCAGGACGAGGAGATCCAGTATTTCCTTGAGCAGTATGCGGGAGCCTCCAGACCGGAGATGCGTGCGTCCATTGACGCTGCACGGGCCCTCGCGGCGAAGTATGCCCGGGAGTCCACCTACCGGATCGGTCAGGTCTCGGAGACCCTCTCGAGGAAGTCCGAAGCCTACGAACGCCTCGTCGGCGATCTGACAGAAGAACTGCGCCAGTTGATCTTGGTCTCGGCCTCGATGGTGGCGCACAAGGTCGGAGAGAAGGCGGAGCAGACCGCAGACTCTACCCTGGTGAAGCCGTATATCTCCAGGGGGATGCACGATAACACATGATTGGAACTCCGGGACTTCAATCGTTTCAGAGGTTGCTGTACCACAAGGCGACCATCGGGGGTCGTCCTGTCTCCGACGTCCCTGCGGGGAAGACAGAGTCAGTGACGACCTACCCGAATGCAGTCGAGGACGTGGACTGCAACGTACAGGCGATGTCTGGCCGGGACCGGCTCCTCGGGGCTGGACTCGACGAGAACGCCACTCACCGTATCTGGTTCGCAGTCGGCACGGACGTGCTGTACGGCGACCTGATCAAGGCGACCAGTGGACCGTTCACTGGCAGTTACTACCGTGTCGGGTTCGTGGAGAAGTTCGACCACCACATTGAAGTGACGGTGCGTCTGGACGACGACATGAAAGTGAAGGATCCGCTTTGACGAAGATCTTGTTCGCTAGCAGCGTCACAGCAGCAATGCACAACCTCGGGATCGACGTTGCGACGGCCCGCGGGTTGGAAGATGCTGCCAAGGTGCTATGGGAGACCTGGCGCGGCCTGCTGTCGAGGCCGGACGGCGACGGGATCTTCTACGGCGATCGCCTGCGAACCATGAAGATCAACCGCAGGGTACGTGTGATATCTGTTGGGCAGCGCCCACCGCATATCGCATCGAAGGAGGGGGATCCGCCGACGCGCGATTCCGGGGAGCTCGTTGGCTCAATCCGGATCTGGGAAGTCAAGAAGGGCGAGCACTACAGGGTGGGCAGCACGCACTGGAAGGCCGCGTGGCTGGAGTACGGTGTCGGGCCCGGCTATGCGTTCCAGCATCCGGCATGGGTGAGGGAGCGTAGAGCGGATCCGGACAGGCTGGGCGGCAATCGATTACGGCGCAGTCCGACAGCGTCGTCGCAGGGTGGGCCAGCTCTCAGGAAACTGGTCATCGCTCCCCGACCGCACGCTCGCCCGGCGTTGGCGCTCGCACAGCCGAAAATGAACGCAAACTTTGTCGCCGCACTGCGGACGGCGAAGCCGATCACATTCGACTCCATCGACCTCCTCGCAGTGCGTCGTGGGCTTCTGGGGTTCAGCGCGGTGGTTGGTAACCTGTCGGCACTCGGTATCCGATTCGGCTTCCTCAGTAAGCTTCGTGGTGCATCGCTCGGTCTCGAACGTGGGCTTGGCGACACCTCAGCCTTGCTCACGGGGAACCTCGGGCTCCGTGCCGCCAGGAGGATTGCAGGACAGCGAGCAGGGCGGTTTATCGGTGACGTGACCAGAGGGATGCCGGCAGGTTTCGCCCGGCGCGTATCGAACCGATTCGTGTCGCAGACGGTGACTTCGCCGGCCCTTAGAAAGATGTTTCGATAGATGGCGAACAGCTACGATGTCCTCCTCGCGATTATGGAGATCGCCAGAGCCGATATGGCTCCAGGGGTCACCTTCACGAACGCCTCCGATGCGGTCAATATGACCTCTCACGGCCTCGTGGCCGGGGATGGGCCGTTTCAGTTTGTGAACTCCGGCGGTTCCTTGCCGGCGGAACTTTCACAATCTACCGATTACTGGGTGGCCGGAGCCGTCGCCCCTAACACTTTCCAAGTCGCTGCGTCGCGGGGTGGCGCAGCGATCGACTTCACGGACGATGGGAGTGGAACCACCATCCTTGCTGGTTACGGGCTTGCTGGAGCATATGGCCTGACAGGCAAGGACGTGCCCATAGTGCGATGGGAAGACCTCGCGGCAATGGAGGATCCGGACCGTGAGTTGCCGATCGCCACAGCGCTGGTAGTCGTCGCGACGCCATATCGTGGCCTGCCGCCGATGTTAGAGGCAACAGTACAGTTCGATAGTTGGGTTCCGTTGGGGAGTGAAGGTCTCGAGAGCCAGATGATTGACCGGATCGAGGCCATAATGACTTCCGGGAACTTCGCAGGAGAGGGGGTCGATGTTGCCCCTACTTCAGGAGTGCGCCGCACACTGACCGGTGAGGATTTCGGGCGGCGGCGCGAGAGCATGGACATGACGCTTCTGCTCAAGGTCTAAACCATAAGGAGTAAATCAAGATGGCCAGACTCAACACCAGCGACGAGCTCTGGGCCGCAGTCAGCGAAGCCGGTTTCATCAAGGATCAGTCCGGGGGCGAGAGCGACACGCTCAACGCCCTGGCGTCGGCGGGCGCTACGTCGCTCACCGAGGCCACCGGAACGAATGCCTGGCAGGCCGGCGACTACCTGCGAATCGAGTCCGGAAGTTCGCTTGAGGTCGCGATCGTGGAGGCGTATTCGACTCCGACGATCACCCTCGTATCTCCGCTCGCGTTTGCCCACCCGGCAGGGTCGGCGGTCGTGCAGCAGGAGAAGGTAAACCTCGGTGCCGTTAGCGATGACGGAATCAACCGGGAGAATGCGGTCGAGCGCACGGAGATCCGCGCGGTCACACAGGCTGGCATCTACGCCACGCTCGTGACCAGCGTCTCCGGTCGGATCAGCTTTAACCTGCTCAACCATTCGATGGAGAACCTGCTCTCGGCGATGGGTATCGACGAGGGGAACATCGGTGGTACGGGCGTTGCGGCGGATCCGTACATCGGCGATATCGATTTCAACAAGATCGACGAGATCCTGAACCACAGCATCTACTTCACGGGCGCGCTGAAGGACGGCACGACCATCCAGGTAGAGGCGTGGAACGCCGAGTTCGACGGCAACCAGACCGTGACGTACCTCCGGGGTCAGGCTGTCACGCTGCCGTTCGCAGCGGACGTCAGACATTTCCGGTATCTGCAGCCGATCCCAAGTCCGTAATAGGGACGGCTCGTGACGAAGCGGGAGTTGGTCGCGAACTGTGGCCAACTCCGCTCGCACCTCCTTGCCCGATCCTATGTGGGCGAGGAAGAAGTAGCGTCGATCTGGCCGAAGCGTAGCGCTTCCAAGGACGCCTGGTGGGAGTGCAGATGCCAGCTGATGCGCTTCATGGGACGGGCGGAGTGGTTCAACACACAGTCCGCTGAGGCCGAAGAGGAACTTCTCAAGTCCCTGCGCGAGGAGCCGGAGTGGCTGACGCTACTCGACGGCACCCGTGTCGGTGTATACCCCAAATCCTTTGCCGCATTGATGTGGTTCCGTTCGCACGATTGGGTGCTGCAGTGGATCCATCTGCGCGTGGAGGCTATCCGTGCCGCACTCGAAAAGGGCACGCTCGAGCGCGGCGACTACGATCCCACGGACCTCATCGAGCGCGGCGAGCTTGAAGTGTCGAGGCAGTTGGCGATGATGGCATACGCTGCCTGCATGGAAGGTAACTCGGTCGACTACGACGAGGCGAAGCGCACGCCGGAACAGTTCAAGAACTGCGCCCCTATCGACCTGTGGCGGATCCACGAAGCGTTCACCCGGGTCAACTCGAAGAACCTGGCGCTCGTCCACGCGATTTCAGAGCGTAAGGGCGGCGGCGGCGGCAACGGCTCGATGTCGTGGAACGTGTTCTACGCATCGATGGCACGGCATCTCAAGGTGGACGTGCGGGAACTGATGGACGACCGGGCTCTCGTCTCGATTCTCGCACAGGTGTATTTGAGCACCCCCAGCGGAATGGATGACTTGAATGCCTGACGAGATGAATGCTGGCCCAATAGTCTGGGATCTCGCGACAAGTACAAAGCTGTGGTCGCAGGGTCTCGCGGCGGCTGGGTCGGCACTCGGTCAGTTCGCGAACGTCGTGCGGTCGACGAACTTCCTGATGATCGCCGGCTGGGCAGCGCTCGGCATTGCCGCGTTCAAGGCCGCACAGAAGGCTGTCGGCGCGATTGTCGGTATCGACTCGGCGCTACGGGAGGTCGCCACGCTGTTGCCGGAGACGGCGGAGCAGATGGGCGTCCTGCGCCGGGAGCTGATCGCGCTGTCCACCCAGGTCCCGCAGCCGCCAGAACTTCTCACACAGGCCACATATCAGGCGATCAGTGCCGGGTTCACCGATCTCGGTGACGCGCTCCAGATCGTCGCGACGGGCGCACGGGCTGCGGTAGCCGGCCTGACGGACACGGAGACTGCGGTCGACGTCATCACGACCGCGCTGAACGCATACCAGTTGAGCGCCAGTGAGGCGGGCCGCGTCTCGGACATCTTCTTCAAGACGGTCGAGCAGGGGAAGATCCGG
>Ga0307377_10005670_pt1 | contig 13306 bp, 21 predicted proteins | sample TR3MG_FD_202535 | JGI IMG/M metagenome (GOLD analysis project Ga0307377, IMG submission 202535) | Soil microbial communities from Risofladan, Vaasa, Finland - TR-3 | ecosystem: Environmental > Terrestrial > Soil > Coastal area > Acid sulfate soil | place: Finland: Risofladan, Vaasa | collected... | reverse complement strand
TGGAGCAAGAGGTTCATCATCGCGAGGCGGTGGGTGTCCTGGACGAGTTCCATGCCGTAGAAGGTCGAGTTCAGGTAGCGGCTGTACTCCGCCTCCGAGAGGCCGAAGACATCGTGGTGCTCCCGGAACCAGTGGTTGGCGGTGATGAGAGAGCCGCCCGTACCCGCGGCAGGATCCTGGCGGGCGTCGCGGTCAGGCCGATCCGCACGGCGTCGAAATGCTTGAGGACGCGGCGGTCCTTCGAGATGAAGTCCTCGTAGGATCGGAACTCCAGCTCGTCGTCCGAGAGCTCGCGGTCGAGGAGGTAGCCGCGGTGGCATTCATCGACCACGACCAGGCGGAGGCTGCGGATCTTCGTCTCCTTGAACGCGTTTCCGGCCTGCTCCCCGAGGACGTTCCGGTCTACGAGGAAGAGGGCCCTTCTGAACATGCCGGTCGCCAGCAATCGAAGGAGGAGCGCGATGCAGGTCTTGGTCTTCCCCGTCGCCATGGCGAGGAGGATCCTCCTGCCGCCCCCGCGGATCGCGTTCTCCGCGGCGAGAATGGCTTCCTTCTGGTAGTAGCGCAGCGGGAAGTCGAGCTCGAAGCCGAAGTCGTCCAGCTTCTTCTCCGCCTCGACCGCGTCGATCGTGAGGAGCCCGACGAGATTTTCCGGGGAGTACCAGACCTCGAGGGGACGGGCGGCGTTGCCCGCCCTCCGAAGGTCTCGGAACCATATGCCGCTCGCCTCCGCAAGCTGCGCGAGCCAAGGTCTTCCGTTGGTCGCGAAGACGAAGGGCAGCTTGCGCTCCAGCCATGGCCCGCCTGCCGCTCCCCATCCGCCATCGCCGATGGTCTTGGCGTACCTGTCCGCCTGGTCGAGTACGCTCGGCACATTTCCGATCGATATTTCGCAAATCATCTTCGGGCCAAGCTCAAACCCTGGGTCGCGAAGGCGCAGATCTGCCCGGCAAAGCCACGCTTATTCCCCCCTCCTCCCATCCCTCATCCGCAAACGCCGCCGGCCGCTCCCGAAGCGCCTTGCGGAAGGCATGCCCGGTCATGCTCAGAATCCGGGTTGCAGCCTCCCAAGTACCGCCGGCCGCCCGAAGGCCTAGGCTATTCAAAGCAAGGCGCATACTTATCTTTCCATACGCGCTTACTTTTCGCCGACCGTCGAACCACAGCCTCAAAGCTGCGTTTGCTGTGACCAGGCATTGGAGTGCCGCTCCAACCCGGCGGGCGCGGTGGCATTTTCGCATTGGCAGTGGCAGGTGCGAGTCAAATCGGTGTGGGAAAATCTGACAGATTGATGCGCTATGTTCCGGCGAAGAGGACTTGCGCGCCGCGCTAGCGCCTTCGGCGCCGCCGCGAGGAATTGGTCGAAACACTTCGCCTTCGGCGAAGTGAGGCACAAGTCCTCTTCGCGCCTATAACGAAAACAGACCGGCCGAATTGGCCGGTCTGTTTTCGTTGCGGCGAAGAGGACTTGAACCTCCATGCCTCTCGGCACTAGCACCTCAAGCAAAGAAAGCCCATTTATCAGTACATAAAATAGTATAACACACCCTAGCTAACTTGCAACCATATAAGAAGTTTCCCTCTATTCCGGCTAGAACTATTATGACATAGCATAACGGGATGTTTAATGGGTTTGGGTAACATTTTGGGTAACATTCAGTAGCGCCTAACGCGCCCTCTCCTGTCTAGTGCCGGTCGTTTAGCCCCTTGGCGGTCCACGCTCGGCGCCCAGCCTCCCCGGATATAACGAAGCCCCGGCGGACGCGTTGGTGGGCCGGGGCTTGCGTTTGGTGAAGGATTTCGGACTACCGCAAGGCGAGCATCGCGGCTTCTGAACGGATTATTATTTTGGCGAGCGCATGGATGAACCCACGCGTTCTATCGAACCCAAGGGCTTTCATTGAGGAGCCGTAGTTCCCAGCCCTCAACTCTGTATCGAGGCGATCCACAATATCGCTCGGCATTTCGACAAAGAGCCGTATCCCGCGAGTCTCGCAAATAGTCAGCGTGATCATCTCAACCATTCCCCTTGCGGCGGCATTCGAGCCTTTGAACTGAAGGACCGTCGCGCTCATACGACGGCCCCTTGGTTGTAGCTTAATCCTGAGACCGCAAAAAATCGGCGGGTGAGTGCGACAATCTCCGCCTCGAGCCCGAGGATCGCCAAAAGGTCGGCCGCCGGGTCCGCGTCCTTATTGATAAGATCAGGAAGCTCAGTGCAGGTGTTCCTTAGAAACTTCGACAGGTCCCGACATTCCCGGGCTACTTCATGGAGATAGACCACGGATTTTCTTTTCGTCATTTTAGTTGCCTCCTGGGCTGTACTTTACCACAACCCAGAGGAAACGCAACACTAAATCTTTGTGTAGTAAATAATTACTTTGTAACCGTGACGACTAACTTGTAACCACAACAAAAACCGCCGGTTTTCCGGTAGCCGTAAGTCCTTAAGTAGGGTCTCGATATTTTTTAATTGACAATACCTATAGTTAGGTTTATTATTCTAGGTATGAAAACCGTCAAGCTCCTGGTCGGGAGCGACAAGCGGGGCGTTCCGCAGTTCATCGCCTGGGATCGCCCGGAATCGCGGGACATGTTCACTAGGCGCGGGTTCACGATTTATGAGGTCGAGGTTCTTACTCCGCGATACGTCGGCGCAGCCCTAGCGGGCTCGGCTACCTCAGAGCGCAAGCGGGAAACCTCGAAGGCGAACGGTAGTGCGCCCCCTCGGCGCGGCTCGGCACCCCGTGGTAGGCCGAAGAAAACCTAACGTTAGATAATAGGGCTTCATCTTGCGGTCGAGGACTGCGGCCGATGTTGGCGGTCTGCATCGTGGCTTGTGTGCCGTGCTTCGTGGTGTAGGTTTTCTCACTGTCCGCCGTGGACAGCGAGGGCCGCAGGGCTGAAACAAATGAATGTCCTACCGCGCACCGCCTCGCAATCTCCCTATCGCTCCACTTCGCCCACTCCTCGTCTTCGAGGAGCCGAAGGACTGATCGGCGCTAAAACCTAACAATTGCTTTTCGTCAGGATCGACCGCTAAGGCCCATGGCGCGCTTCCATGGTCCTCGGATACGACGGAGCCCCGGCGGACGCGTTGGCGGGCCGGGGCTTGGGCTTGCGGTCGGGGAGAGATTTTGAGGCTTATGAGTACCGACGGCTCACCCTGTCCAAGAGTGCGAGCTGCCCCTCAAGTAGTTCTGTGGTCTTCCTGGTCTCGCCTTTCACGGCTTCCCTAAATTGGCCGGGATCCGTGCGAATCGTATCGAGGTCTTTCCTGATAGCGGCGCGGCTGGCCGAGAGCTGCTTGCGCGTGGCGGCTACCACTTTCGGAACCGCGTTCCCCAACAGCATTCCGTCAACGATTGCGAGGCCGGCCGCATGTGCATCTTCGTAAATGTGGGCGGCTAGGGGGTTGTCGAGCCCCCCGGCACGGTGGGCGTATACCTCGAGCCTGGCGGTGATCACTAGGACGCCATCCGGCGCGTTGACTAGTTGGGCGGGCGACATTCGAGAGAGGGCTCTTTCGGAAGCGGTCATGGCGTAGTCCTTTGGGGTTGGCGGAGGAAAAACAATAGGGCGCCCCTCGCGCACAACCCAGGGGCGGGCATGGACTACGCTAATACCTACCCCGGGCACGAAGGGCACCCATTGTAAGCATACTCCAACGGAGGGGCGTAGTCCTAGCGAGATTCGGCGGGCGAGTTGTGATCGACCCCGGATAACCAAGGTATAAACCCGCTAGCGCCGCTTGTCAAGATAAAAAAATCGGCTAATTCTTGTTGTAGTTACAAATTAACCGTTACGGTTATCGCATAACCTTCATTTTATAATCGGCGACATGATCGACGGCGGCGCGGATTGCCGCGTCCCTGCGCCTTCCGGGGCTTCATTCACTCGCGTGCCAGCGCTCGCCCCACCTTCGCCTTCCGGGGCTCGATCAGTGGTCCCAGCCGTTCGATGCGCTCGGCCTCGTCGGCAAGAATGGATTCCACGCGCTCAAGCGCTTGTCCGTCGAGGTGGCCGAATGCGTCCGGCACTTCTCGGGCCAGCCGCAACACGATCACGCGCGCCACCACTGCGCCGAAGGTTTTGTGCGGCGGCCGGTCGCGCTTTTCGTGGGCGTAGCGCTCGCCACGAACGCGCCAGCCCGCCGCCATGGCGTCGTCGGTCCTCTTCATCGGCGGAGCCCTGCCGCGTTCAGGAATGCGTTTTCGTAGGTTCGGCCTCCGCCCGGCTCGACCTCGGGTTTCAATAGGCTCGATCCCCCGCGATAGAATCCGGCCGCCATTTCGACGAGCTGCGCCCAAGAGATTTCGGCTACCTTTGGCGAGACGCGAGCGGCTATCAATTCCTCGAGGCGGGGATAGTCGATAAAATCTCTAGCGGGTCCGCGTAGAATGGTCAGGCTCGGTACTTTGCCGCCGCGATCAATAATAAAGCTCTTCATGTGCGGTTCTCCTTTCCTTGGAGGTGAGAATCTCAAGGCGCCGGGCTTGGGCCAGGGCTTCAAGGTCGACAATCTTTGAGCCGCGCTCGTCGATGCATAGCAAGTTATGGCGGCGCGCGAGTTGAAGCGCGTACCTTGGGCGAAGGCTTAGGCGGAACGCGGCCTTTCCGAGGGCGATAGGGGCGGAGTTCACGCCGATCTCCTTTCTTCCCATTCCACGATTCGGGCGATCTCCTCAGCAACGAGGCCCTCGAGTATCTCAAGGGCGCGCGCCTCGCCTAGCGTTGCCTTCGCGCCTGCCAGGCGGGCGACGACGCGGCGCGGCCAGCTGCGGAGGTTCCCAAAGAGGGCGGTATCCAATTGGGCGGTCTCGCGCCGAACTTCCTCGCGGAGGCGAAGGATATGCTTTTCACGGAGCGTTTCCACGTCCATTTGATCGGCGGCGAGCTGGTCGACGAAGGCGCGGGCCTCGTCTAGGCCGATGTCCTCGGGCAGCGACGGGAGGGAGCCCTCCGCCTCCTCGGCTGCGGGAAGTGCTGGCGTATGGGCTCGCCCTGCGGCTTTAATCGCGTCGTGTAGGATTCGAGTCATATTTTCTTCAAGCTCGCGTTCTAGTTCGCTAGCGGCCAGATTTACGCGGGCCGGAAGCAACGCGAGCCCTTCCCGCAAGGCCGCAAGCATCGCGGCGTTACTCGTCGCAACTTCTTCCGCGCCGATTAGCTCGGCCTTGCGTCGCTTGAAGCGGAGGAGGCGGCGCGAGTAGGTCGCGCAGGTTCGCGCAATCTGGGCGGCTACGCGCTCGGGGCTCGAGGCCTCGGTTCGGGCCTTGCCACGGTGAAGGCTAAAAGAGGAGACGTATTCCCTGGTAGCCGGCGCTTCAAGGTCAACGAGGCCGTCGGAAGTGAGGCCTATTTTCCCTTTCGCGGCGGCGTTGCCGATAGCCGAGCGTGAGACAGCCAGGCGCTTAGCTAGTTTGGCCTGAGTTATTTGGTTCAAACTTCCCTTCCTTTGTACACTTTGACATAAAGTGTACATATGTTTTTTCGCTCTATCAGCGTGCGAAAGCGGCCCGGGCGATGCCTACCCGCAGACGGCCAAAAATCTCCACAGTACCTTAACTCTATACAATATAAATACTTATCATAACCGACGTATCTATGTAACGAATGCAATGCAATGTACGACTTCGCCTTGCATTGTCGAGTAGCGCGGCCCCCCTCGTCCATTCCGAACAAGGGAGGCGCCGTGTCTCATGACTGGCAGACCCCGGAGATGTTCCCCGAAGCGCAGCCGTGGTAGTCGCCTGAGACATTCGTGTTCGCCGAGTCCGACGCGAGCATTTGGAGACGAATAGAATAGTGACTCTCGTTCTCGAGCGTCTCACTATGCGGTCCTCCGCCGTCGGTCCAGTGAACCGTGTACGGTCCCCCGGCCGGGTCGTTGTACCCAGTGTCCACGCTTGGCGCGCTCGGGGCGGTGCTCTGTGAGAAAACGACGTACTTGTGGCGGCTGCCTGTGGCCTGCCGGGTTTGAGCCTCGGCGTATAGGTTTTTCACCCGTACATAGGCGTCATCCGAGCTTGAATAGCTCTCCGAAAACAGCAGCGTCCCGTCGTGCTTATCGCCTAACGCGGTATACCAAGCCATTAGAGCACCTCCGGGGTAATATCGATCGTTCCCGCGTCCGCATCCGTGGCGACGACAGTAAAGACGGCCGCGTCCGCGTCGGGATCTCCGACAAGGATGCACGCGAGCGGGTCTTCCCCCTCCCGGGGGGCCAGAATGACGCGCGAGCCAATAAGATGGTCTCCACTCGGCGCATATGCCACGGTCAAAACACTATTCTTTGCCACGTTCTCTTCCTTTCGCCGCCTTTATGGCGGCTAACTTCTCTTCCTGAGCCCTGCGCGCTCGCTCCCGCTCTCGATTCAGGCGAGCGCGGAGGAGTCTTGGGGTCTCAATGCAAATTAGTCGATTGCGTTCCATGCTTTATCCTTGCCTCACGCGCGACACTACGGCCGCGCGGGGACACCGTGTCCCCGTCATGGAGACACGGTGTCCTTTCGTCAGCCGATCGCGCGGCTAAGCGCTTTCTTGGGAGCCGGCCCGAGGGCGAGCACGGCGGCCGTATGCTTCTCGGAAAGCGCTACCCATATTTCGCTTGTAGCGCTATCGAGAGCGGCCGCGAGGATTTCCCTCGCCGATGGAAGGTATTTTCCGATCACGACGATTGCGGGCTTGAGGGCGGCGTCTATCTCGCCTCCGATCTCCTGGAAAGCCTTGTCACGCTCGGAAGTGAGGGCCGCGACGGCGGCGGAATACTCGGCGGTGGCGGCGGCGTAGTGCTGCTCGTCGAGGCCAGCGAGCGCAGCCTGTAGGGCCTCTACGTTGTCACGGGCAGCGGCGAGAGCCTTGGACGGGGCGGCGGTGTCGAGGCTCTCGGCGTATGCCGAGGCTAAGGCATCCTTGGCGGCCTGGAATGCGGGGATCGCCTTCGCGAGGGTCCTTTCCAGTTCGGCAATTTTTGCGGCGAGGATCGCGCTAGTGGGCTTCGCCATGTTAGGCCCCTACCTTTTTAAGGCTGGGCTTGTCCTCGACGATGATGAGTTCACCACGGGCACGGAGGGTCTCGGCGACCGTTCTCGGCATTAGTGAAAACTGGGTTCTTCCCGGTGAAGTGATGTCGCCTCGGATAAACTTCACTTTGACGGGCGAGTCGTCGACCGCGATTTCGTAGCCGGTCGCTCCGTCGAGCGGGTTCGCTCCGTTGGGTCCGTTTTTCGTGTAAACGGTTTTCATTTCAATCATGATCTCTCTCCTTGTAGGAAAATCGCAAGCCCAAGGCCCGCGTTAGTCGATCTCTTCCGGTTCGAATCCGAGGGCGAGGAGTTCGGCGCGTTCGGTAGCGGGATCAAGGGGCGCGCCGTCTGCGGCATTTGGGTACAGGTCGCCGAGTATCTCGCGGTTCGTCTTTCCTGCTTCGTGAGCGGCGAGGAGTTCGGCCGTACGGTCCTCGCCTCGCTTTCGGTAGATCCTCGCGGCGGCGCGCAGTAGCGGAGTCGGGAGGCTTCTCATTCCCAGGTCGTCCATTATTTCACTCCTTTGAGAAAATCAGCGGGCAGTCTGGCCTTGGCGAGTATCCGCGCCTCCTCGGCCTCGAGATTGGCGGGCGTGCCTTCGACCGCGAGGAGGGCGTCAACGGAAAAAGAGCCGGATTCGACGGCGTTCTGTGCGATCGTGGACTTTATGCCCGCGAGGTCGGGGGCGGTGACGCCGGCGCGCCGCATCATGCGGGCTTCGGGAGTCTCGCCAGCGGGTGGGTAGTGGGTGACGGCGGCGGGCTCGTCGAGGAAGTCGGCCCCTAGACCAGCCTTGATAAGATAGGCGGTCTCCTTGGGATCTCGGGGGGCGTGGGAGGCGGGCGTGAGCATTGCGGCTACGCGCTCGAGTTCGCCCGGGCGATACCCTGCGGAGGCGGCGACGCGATACTTGTCGCGCTCGGCGACGAGGAGGGAGAGGTTTTTCCCGGTCGTCTCTCCGAGGACCGCATCGATATACCCGTATTCGAGGGCCTCGGTGGGCGAGTACCACGTTTCCGCGAGCATGTCGGCGCGGATAGCCTCCGGGCTCTTCTTCGTCTTCGCGCAGTATACACCTAGAAGAAGGGCGTCGTATTGCGCGAGGACGCGCGCGGCGCGGAGCATGTCGGCTTGGTTGCCCGACGCGGAGGTCGAGGAGGCGTGGACCATCCAGAGACTTGCCGGCATGGCCTCGATGCGGTCGCCGGCTAGGGCTATCAGTGTCCCGGCGCTCGCGACAGTGCCGACAAGGCGCATGGCCTTGCGGCCCTTGTAGTCCTTGATCGCGTTATAGATCGAGATTGCCTCGTCGAGGTAGCCGCCTGGGGTCGCAATGTCGATATCAACAGGGCCGCCATTTGCGGCGGTGAGCTGGCGCCTAATATCGGTGACGGTGATCTCTACGCCAACGAAGCCAAGGAGACTTAACCGCATACTTCGCCCCTCGTCACTGGCGCGCTGTGCGTTTCCACGATTGCGCCAGAGAGGACTAGCTTCTCGGCGGCCGCGTCTCGCAGTTGTTCGACACCCACGTAGACCGTGGCTCCTTGCGACATAGCCCCAGCGATTCTGTGCCGGCGAGCCAAGGCCTCAGCGACGAAATCCGGCACGCGCGCTGCATGTGCCGCATAGGGCAATCGCAGCCGTGTTGACGGGCCAAACTGAACGTCCATATATAAACTCCTGTTGCCCTCTCCGGGCAGTTCTTAAGAATCGCCCCACCTACGCGGAGCGCCGTGCTCGCCTACAGCAGATTTTGAAGTTCCTCGAGAATCCCCTCGCTTTCTTCGGCGGGCATGTTCTCGAATCTTCCGTGGTCGGGGAAGTTCGCAAAATGCGATCCATGCCCGCGACGCCGCCAGAATAGGGCCAGCAAGCCAGACTCGATTTCGTCTCCGCGCTCACTGAGGATGGGGCGGCCATGGTCCCAGCGGATGGTGGCGTGTCCCCGGCCGTCGGGTTCGACCGTGAGAACAGTTCCAGAGGACAGGGTGAGCGATTCCATAACAACACCTCGCCCAAACTTGGCTGCGTAGCCTCCTTCGCGCCATTTCTGAGCATAAAAGTAAGCTTTACCATATTTCCGCCCCGTCTTCGGGCGCGCGCACCGCACCACGCACGGGGTCTATAGACCCCGGTGCGGTGCGGTGCGCGCACGGTGCCGCACGGTGCGCGCACGGTGCGCTCGGTGCGCTCGGTGCGGGCAGCATCCATACTCCTGCGATCTTGACGATCTGCCCGCTGGCCGCTAATCGCGAGCAGGTCGCCCTAACTGAGTTAGTGGGCCGGCCAAGGCGCGCAGCGAGCTGGGCCGGGGTACCTGATCCTTGTTCGAGCTCGCGCAGGACGGCGGCGGACGCAGGCGGTACACCTGCTACGGATTCAAGATCTGGCACATCTGCCTGGACAAGGACGGCAGAGTGAACCTCGAGCCCCTCGTCGTCCAGCACGTCAAGGGTGATGTCCTTAAGCTCGAAGGCCATTTCGGCGGGGGGCGCCACGTCGCGAGATTTCGAACACGACATAACCGCAACACCCGATGCGTCCTTAGTGACCCTCAACATGAGGTCGGCGGCCGCCCGGAGGGCGTAGCTGCCCCGCTCGCGATCCTTTGCGGCTTGCCCGGTGTGGTGGACCGCTATACGTGCGCAGCCATAGGGCTCACATAGCCGAGCGAAGGCGCGAAGGCCAGCCGTAGTATCGAGTGTCGAGTTTTCATCTCCCGCAAGGCTTTCTGCCCATGTGTCGAGGAAAACGCCGTCCGGCGGCCCGACCATCGCAGCTACCTGCGCGAGCGCGGCGGCGGCGTCCGCCATCGTTTCAGGGTCAAGCAAAGACGCGCCAATTTTGCTAACAAAAATCGGAAACACACTAAGGTTGACTCCGTTCGCTTTGGCCCATGCCGCACTGCGTCGCGCGAGGCCTTCGTGTCCTTCGGCTGCGAGATACACAATATTACCCGGGCGCTTGACGCGTAGGCCGAAAAACGGAAGACCCGTGCCAATGCAGAAACCAGCAGTCATAGCGACAAAGGATTTCATCGAACCCGACTCGCCAAAGATGACCGTCAGCGCGCCGCGTGGCAGTAGTCCGTCGATGAGCCATGGAACCGCACTGACGGTGAGGTCGCCGAATCGGACGAGGGGAAATCGCGCCGCGCGAATCCGCAGCGCTTTAGCTTCTTTTGATTCCGTACGCGCGCCTTCGGGTAATGCTTCGGGCGACAGCCTGCCCTCTTGGATTAGGCGTTCGGCGTAGAGCTGGCCCACGCGGTCACTGCGCAGTTTTTCGCGAGCCGCCGCAATGTCGATAAGGTCGGTGTCGCTCATCGGCTGGCCCTCGTGGCGGGCTTACGCTGCACGCTGGCGTTCACATCCACGCGGGTGATCTCGCCCTCGTGGAATACGAGCGTGATTCCGGCGCTGCCGTAAATCGGCGCACTCTGGAGAAGTTCAAGGAGATAGGGTTTCGCGGTCTCGAAAAGCTCGGCCGCTCGGGTGGGGTTCGCGGCGGCCATTATCGGGCCTCGGTCAAAGCTACGATCTTGTCTCGAGGCCGGGACGGGAAGCCTTCGACAGCGATACGCTCAATTGTAGCCGGGTCGAACCGAACAACACGGCCGTAGCGGGCGCCGGGTATGCGGCCATCGATCCATGCGCGCCGAACCGTCATTTCGCAGACGCCGAGAATCTCCGCGACTGCCGGAATGTCGAGACGTTTCTCGATCATAAAAAAACCTCCGACTACAACCGGCGCCCTAAAAAGGGGCCAGCGTATTCGGAGGTGCGGCGCAGCGGCGCGGGACCTCTCGCCGGGCCTACGCCCAGCGGAATCAGTCAGTAAGGGAGCGCGAAGCCTTCCGGCTTACCGACCTCAAAAATAGAATCTACTTATACAAGGCTACTCCGGCTTTTGCTGCGATAATGGCTTCCTCAAGGGACCATCCTTCCGGCGGAACAGTCGCAGCCCCCGCCACCTTCACAAGGCGGGCCGTCCTGCGGACCTGTGAGCGTGAGGGGTGTCGGCGGTCGCGCAGCTTCCCGATTGTTGGCATTTCAACGGGGCCGCTAGCGAGTGGCACGACCTCGGTATGAACCTTACGTACCCGAAGCACTCTTACCATAAGACAGCATATCCCCTCCTGAATTTACTGTCAATCAGTTATCGTTATAAATAGCTCTATGTTCCCGTCGAGACCGCTTTTTCCATTGCATCCCTTGCAGCCCCGAAGTCAACCACCTTCCCGGCGTCCCTGGAATAGTTTTCCAGCATCGCCGAGCTGCGATGTCCACTCATTCGCGCCGTCACGAAGTCGGGTATCCCACTCGCCCTCTGGAGACTCACAAAAGTGTGGCGCAGGCCATGGAAGACAAGGTTCCTCGCCTTTCGCTCGGCCTCGTCAATCCCTATCGCCCGAAGGACGCGCCGGTAGCCTGCTTGTAGCAGGTCGGGGTCGGCGGGGCGCGAAGGGTTGCGGCTATTCCAGAGGGCAAAGCGTGCGCCGGCGGGCGCGAGACTCTCGCACAGATCCAGCGCGTCGAGGGCGGGCCGGGGAATTGGAACCTGCCGAAGTCGGAGCGATCCGGGGCGCGAGCCCTTCGGACCCTTTAGGCCCTCGCCCTCGATGAAATTATGTTGCACATTTAACATCCCGCTGGCCCTGTCTATGTCCTCCAGCATAAGGCCGCAGCACTCTCCGAGACGGAGTCCGCACAGCGCGCCAAGAAGGACGCCCGCCTTTACCCTCGGGCTTTCGTTTAGGGCGATGATCTTCTTAAGCTCGGAGACAGTAAGGACGCCGCGCTCTCGTGGATGCTCTACGAGCTTCTCCATTGCCGCAAGCGGATCCGCGAGGCGATTTCGCTTGCAGAAATACTTGACAGCGACACGGGCCGCACTCAGGGCGGCGTTTATCGTCCGGGGCTTCGCGCCGCCGGCCGAGAGGTCGAGGACGATTCGCTCCATCAGGTCGATATCGATGTCGAGGAGCCGCTTTCCTTTTAGGTGTGGGGCGAGGTGCTTATTCAGAATACAACTGGTTATATATAGGTGAGCGTCAGACAGCACGACGCCCCGGAGGGCTCGGCCGCGCACGTAGTCGCTTTCCCGTGTCCAGAACGCCCGCAGATATTCCAGCGCGTCGGGGTTCGCGCTGTTCGCTATCACGCCCTCCCGCAGGAGCGCTTCGGCCTTTCGCGCTGCGACGGCGGCGGACTTCGCGCCGGGAAATGTCTTTGTCCTTACTATCCGTCCCTCGGCGTCATAGAACCGTGCCATAAAGACGCGGCCGGAGGCGGTCTTTCGCTCCACAATACAGAACGGAGCCCTCGCCATAATTCCCCCCTTCTTTACTCGGGTAACAAACCGGGTAACATCGGCTGAAACATGGGCGGACTCCGTTTTTCGGTCGTCCTTCAATTCTTTGTCTTGTTGTACGTTGCGGCGAAGAGGACTTGAACCTCCATGCCTCTCGGCACTAGCACCTCAAGCTAGCGTGTCTACCAATTCCACCATCGCCGCGTGGAACGGAAGACTTTATAGCCGACGAGGCTCGGGAATGTCAAGCGCGGGGAGCCGGAATTGCGGCGGTTTCGGCCGGAAGCCGCGCTTTGTCCGCTAGAAGGCCTCCTGTGCGGTCCTCGAAATGATCTCTTCCTGGTGCTGCTTGTCGAGATCGACGAAGTAGTCCGAGTAGCCGGCGACGCGCACGAGGAGGTTGCGGTAGTCCTCGGGGCGCTTCTGCGCCGCGAGGAGGGTTTCGGTGTCGACGACGTTGAACTGGATGTGGTGGCCGCCGAGCTTGAAGTAGCCGCGCACGAGGGAGGAAAGACGTCGCACGCCTTCCTCGCCCGAGAGGACGGCGGGCTGGAAACGCTGGTTCAAGAGCGAGCCGCCGGTGCCGGCGATGTCCAGCTTGGCGAGCGAGCGGATGACGGCGGTGGGTCCGGAGCGGTCGGCGCCCTGGGCGGGCGAGGTGCCGTCCGACTCGGGCGCCCGGGCGCGGCGGCCGTCGGGTGTGGCCCCCGTGACGGAGCCGAAATAGACGTGGCAGGTGGTGGACAGAAGGTCGATATGGTAGCGGCCGCCGCGGGGCGAGGCGCGAGCGTCGATCGCGCTCCGCAGGCTGGCGAAAACGCGTTGGGCGATCGAATCGGCGTAGTCGTCGTCGTTGCCGAACTTGGGCGTCTTGTTGGATACGAGGAGCCGCAGGTCCTCGCGGCCGGCCCAATCGCCCTTGAGGGCGCCCAGCAGCTCGCCCAGGGCCACGCGGCGGTCCT
>Ga0307377_10005669_pt1 | contig 13307 bp, 19 predicted proteins | sample TR3MG_FD_202535 | JGI IMG/M metagenome (GOLD analysis project Ga0307377, IMG submission 202535) | Soil microbial communities from Risofladan, Vaasa, Finland - TR-3 | ecosystem: Environmental > Terrestrial > Soil > Coastal area > Acid sulfate soil | place: Finland: Risofladan, Vaasa | collected... | reverse complement strand
TTTGTCATATAAGAAATAATCAAACTCACCATTTAACGTTACTAAGTATTCAAACAATGGTTTTTCTGTCTTTTTCAGCATTGGGTATTTCACATTTTCACCTTCTTTTTATTACGTAGTTTTATCAGGATGTACAACTAATCCAAACTCAAAATCCATGTTAGCTTCTTAACCACTTACTACAAGCAGCTTTACTTTTAAAGTCTTCCGTCCAGGCATCCCCGGTTCTATTATCAATTCCTACATGAACACCATTATCCAATAGATAAAACATTCCCTTTGGCTTCCGGGTTTCAATTATTTTAGAGGCTTCTTCAGACGTGACAGTCGAAATACCCAACGCCCATTTCTTTAGTTGTGCTGTTATTTTTCTTTTCACTATCTCAGGTAAACTTCCGTAAATGACTTTTGTATCGTGATATTCAACCAAAGGATTCTGCAAAACACAATAATATTTTTCAGTTTTAGAAGTGTTGTCCCTTTGGATATTTCGCCTTGATTCATTGATCACTTCCTCAACTTCTTTACCTAGGAAGCATGGCATCCCTATACAGAAACCATCTTTATTGCTTTGGCATTTTCTATCACACTTAACTAGCTTCATAATGTACCCCCTTCGCCCATTGCAGGCAGCCTAGTCTGCTTTTGATGCACTTCCAATGCTTTCTCTAACCATTTGTTAAACTGTTCTATATCACCGTTCAGGTACTGCACTACTGCCTGTCCAACTAGCTTCTTCACTGTAGGACTCATATTAATACCTCCCATACTTATATTTGATTTTCGATTCTTGCCTTTAAAGCTCTAAGTAAATCTTCCTGCCTTTGTTCTTTGCCCTGGAGAACTTGCAGCACATCCTCATCAACAGTGCCCTCTGCGATTAGATGATGGATGATTACACCTTCAGCTTGCCCCTGTCTATGTAGTCTGGCATTTGCCTGCAGATAAAGTTCCAGGCTCCATGTTAAGCCAAACCATATTATTATATTTCCTCCGTCTTGTAAGTTAAGCCCGTGCCCCGCTGATGCAGGATGTGCTAATAGTATTTTTATCTTTTTATTGTTCCAATCCGCTATGTCATCCGCAGTCTCCAAGATTCTCACATCTTCCTTCAAGTAACCTTTTATTCTGTCCAGGTCATGCAGGAAACTATAAAACACTAGCACTGGATTTCCGTTTGCTTCTTCAATCAGCTCATGCAGCCTCTCAAGCTTCTTATCATGTATCTCTATGACAGCTCTATTTTCATCATATACAGCTCCATTTGCCAACTGTAGAAGCTTTGTTGTGACAGCTGCTGCATTGACTGCTGTGATTTCTTTGCCCCCTACCTCAAGGATCTTCTCTTTCTCCAGCTCCTTATATCTATCCATTTCCTTCTTATCCAACACCACCGGAACATTTATAAGCAGCGGCTCTTTAAGCTTCAAATAATCCTTCGCTTTCATAGAGATGCAAATGTCCTTGATCTGATTATTGATAAGGTCCACGGAACCTTTTCTTAATGAATATAATTGGAACCCGGGTCTTGCTATGGTGTTGAAATATTCTTTTCTGAAGGTGGTTATGTTCTTGCCTAGTCTTTGTCCCCTATCAAGCAAATATAACTGGGCCCAGAGATCCATATAACCATTCGGTGCTGGTGTGCCGGTAAGACCTACTAATCTTTTTATGAAAGGTCTTATTTTCTTAAGTTCTTTAAATCTTATACTTTGATGGTTCTTAAAACTGGATAATTCATCAATTACAACCATGTCAAAATCCCATTTAAGTCCTAGCTGCTTCACCAGCCATCCAACATTCTCTCTATTGATCACATAAATATCAGCCTTTGCTCTCAGAGCTTCCAGCCTTTGTTTTTCACTGCCAAGCATCTTAGATATTTTTAGATGATTAAGATGATCCCATTTAGTTGTCTCTCGGCTCCAGGTGTCTTCTGCAACTCGCTTTGGTGCTATAACCAATACCTTATTAATTTCTAAGAAATCATTCATCAGCTCATCTATGGCTGTTAAGGTTGTAACTGTTTTGCGGTTATCAACCCATACCCATGTCTAAAAACAACCCTGCAGCTTTATTCTGCAGTATAAATTCTTTAGCTATTTCTTGATATTCATGAGGTATAAATTTCATATAATCACCCCCTTCAACTTTTTGTTTTATCTAAATCTCCCATCTTTTAAATGCAACTTTACATGTTCCTTTTAATCTTTGGCACCGTTTATCAACCCCTCTATGAATCCCTCCACTTTTTCAATACTATCTATAACTGCTACATGAAAGCCCAGCTTTTCAAACTGCCTTTTTCTATATTTCTGTATAGCCCTTAATTCTTGCCCGGGTTTCTTCAGTTCTACAAATATAATTTTACATGCCAGAAGAACTATTCTATCTGGCACACCTATGTTACCAGGGCTTAAAAACTTAAAAGCCTTGCCACCTATTTTTTCTATCGCTTCTCTCAAACGTTTCTCAATTACACTTTCCCTCATTAGCAGCTCCGCCGTTTTGTTCATGTAAACAATGTAAACAATGTAAACAGAATTTGATGTAAACCTTAATTAGGCTGTTTAGGCTGTATATATATACGTGTGTAGATGTGTTCACGTGCCTAATCATTATATTTATACTTATAAGTAATATTTTGTTTACATTGTTTACGTTAGCTTTTCAACCTTTGGTATTTAAGGGTTACAGGTGTAAACAAAGGTGTAAACAGAACCACTTTTTTTGTTTACATTGTTTACACCCCCCTGTAAACAGAATTTAAAAACTTTGTTTACGTATAAATGCTCTTTGTGTACCATAAGAACTACCAAATCTTAAAACTCCTGCGCTTCTTTCCCATTCCTTCATGGCTCTTAATATGTCATTTATTTCTCTGCTTTGTATCGGAGTCAGCTGCTTTGGATCTCCTTTAAGTAGTTCACACCATATCTCTATAACGCTTACCTTGGTTCTTAGCATGGTTGCCTCGATAGAATCTGAAAACTCTCCACCCTCTATGAAGCTTCTTCGCTCATACATATCAAGCTCATACCAGTTCTCCGGTAAAAATATATCCAAGTATTCTAATATTAAGCCTGTTTTACTGCTTTCCTCTGAGTGATCCTCTTGCTGCCTTGCTGCTTCCTCAAGTTCCTTACCTTCTAGATAGAGCTTCTCACCCTTCTTGTAAACCGCTTTTGCTTCAGCCCATATCTGATCTCTTTCTTTTTCTAGGTCTTTAAATATATTCTTATTAGACTCTTCAACACCTACATCCACTGGCCAGAATCTTCTGTTGCCTGTCTTATCTCTTAAAAATTCTTTATCATTACTGGTACCAAAGAATATGCACTGTCTAGGGAAGCGGCTTGTTCTCTTGCCATAAGCTACCCGGTATATATCTTCATTCTTACTTAAAAAATGTTTAACCGCTTCAATATCTGCTTTCTTAGTAGCTGTCAACTCCCCCATCTCCATAAGCCAGGACCCCTGTAGCTGTTCATAGGCTTCTTTGCCCTGAACTGTAGTAAGAGAATCGTTATACCAGTCATTACCTAGTATTCTAATGAAGGAGCTTTTACCTAACCCCTGCTGTCCCGCTAATACGAGCATATGGTCATACTTAATGCCGGGCCTAATTATTCTAGCGACAGCTGCAGCTAAATGCTTTCTTATAACTGCCCTGGTATAGAAACTGTCTTGAGCTCCTAAGTAATTACTAAGCAGCGTATCAACTCTTTCTACTCCATCCCAAGTAAGACTATTAAGATAAGCCCTTACTGGATGGTAAGCATGTTCTCTGAAGCATAGTACCAAAGCATCAAATATCTTGTTTGGTGATATTAATCCGTAGGTTTGTTCTATATAATGCCTAAGTCCTGAATCGTCTTCGTCTTTCCAGTCCCTATTAGCTTCACGATTCCAGGGTAGTTTGTCGTTAACTATCGCTCTATTTGCAAAATCATTATATGCAAGCTTGCCCTTTAAGAACTGGTCATGTTCCAGTATCACGAAAGCATTCTGTATTGTATTTTGAAGTTGACCTTTTGAGTATTTAAGCTTATCAGTCCACCCAAGGTCAATCTCCTCATCTATCTCAATGTCAAAGTCCTTCATAACCTCATCTAGCCTGTCTTTAGTGATAATTTCCTTAACCCGGCTATCTGCAGATACAAACTCACTCATTGCTACAAAGCTTGGCAGCTTATTTACAGGAGTATCTGGCTTTGCTTCATCATCCCTCCCGGAGAACTTATGAACTCTTATAAGGTCAAAGGCATTACAGAGCATGCCTGATGTAGGGTCCGTTCCATGATGGCTGAAGCTGAACTTATCTTCATATATAATTACTCCACCTACCGTTGAACCTTCCGCATATGTATAGCGGCTATCCTTACCTGTTGGTAAGTACACATCAGGTATAAACTTATCTATTGCTTCTGGTATTGAGTAAGCTCTGCAGAAAGCACCTATAACACCCCGCTTATTAAGAGGATCTTCCTGCTTTTTAATAAGACCTGCTATGCGGATTGCTTGTCTGCTGCTCTCAGGCCAATAACTTACATCCTTCCAATCTATGTATCTATTCAGGACCACTTCAGGCTCTAAAAAAGGCCCGTCCTGGAACTGGAACAAATACTCTGCATCTGCTGAAGTGCTTGGCCAGTACATAAGTCTATGTGGCTCATAAGTCGTATCATCAAACTGATCTATTCCTAAGTCGAAAGCAATCATTCTTGCTATTGCCTGGTACTCATCTCCAAGTACCGGTCTTGACATTGGTATTACCAATCTCAGTCTTGGGCTCTCCGGAGTATGACTGTGTGTTGAATATAGCAATATTGAGTAGTCATCAATCATTGTTATTGAGTCCCAGATATCTTTTGTAGATGTTTTGACAGTATCTAAATCAAGAGTTATAAGTGACCTGTTGGCGACATTCTCTGCTTTTCTTCTTCCACTCTTTAAGCTGCCTCCTACAAAGCCACCTACGTCCTTTATTTCATCCCTGTCAGTCTTACTCATCTTCCTATACTCAGCTGCTGTCTCAGGTGTTCTGGTTGTGTTGGAGAGCTTTTCAACCAGCTGACTCCACTGCATGGTTTTATTCTTCCAGTTGGTTTCCTTACGGGACTTGCCGGTTGCTACAGCAATTGAATTATCATATTTAATCTTTTTTATTTGTTTGCTTTTTTCTTCCATAGCCTCACCTTAGTCCTTCATATAGTACGAACATTCGTAGGCATCTCCACGTAGAGGTAAATCAGGCGCCCAGGGTAGAGATTTTCCCATTATGGCGGATATTTCTTCCCGTGATCCTTCCCCTATAGGTACATCCATTACGATTTCGTCATGTACATGGAAAGCTATCTTATATCCTGCAGCTGCTACATTTAACATTGCATCCCTTAAGCAGTCCCTTGCAGTAGCTTGTACTATATTTTCCACAATTTTCCCGGCGTAAGTATCAATCTTTACCCATGTGTTAGTGGTTTGATCCATACCTTCATAAGTTATTTTAAGTTGGCCCTTAAATCTGTCATGTTCTTCAAGTTTTGGCTTTACATAGGCTATTCTTCGCCCTGATGGCAGCTGTATGAATAGTATGCCAGGTTGATATATGAATTTAAGTCCATGCTGCAGCTCAACGGTTGTTCTATTGCTAATTGCATCAACGACCGCATCTTCTACGTCATACCAAAACTGAACTATTTTTGTGTTAGCAGCTCTCCATTGATCTATTATAGGTTTTAATTCTGCCTCTTGTAGTCCCATCTTAAGTGCACCCATTTGAATAAGCGCCCCCACACTGCCTTGGTAGCCGCAATTGTGAACTAAAACATTATTTACTGTAAACCTGTTGTTTTTTCCACAGTTGAGGATGTCATATACCTTCGTTGATTTTGGCAGTTCACCTGATGAGTTACCCATCTGAGATTTCCTGGTTCGTAATGTCCGTTGACCTCGATCCTGTCCAACTCCTTTTCTCTCCCGGGAAGGCCACAATTCTCTATCATCCAACGTCCTGCTTCGAGAACAGATTTGAAACGGAATTCTATCCCTCTCTCTCCATAATTCTTGTAGTTTCCATCCTTTGGGTTTGTGCATCTCTGCTTTGCTGCCGTAAATCTCCGGTCTAGCCATCTTGGTATCTGCCTTGGTGATGAGCACTGTTGGCAGCCTTTTGATTTCCCGCTTGTAAGACTGTAATAGTGCGTCCACTGTACCTTTCCACAGCTTTCGCATTTTGCAAGTACATAAGGTGAATGCCAACCTTTTGCCCAACGTCTTTCGCTGCTTATAATCTTCACTAATCCGTAGCGTTTGTTTACCTGATCCTGATTGAAGGAGATGTGCTCCGCTGGAGGCGGCGCTTCCAAATCGTACTGGCCAAGATGTCCCTTCAACCCAGACGAGATGGTCTTTAGTTGCTGTAAGTCCTTCATAATTAATAACCTCCCTTACCCCTTTATATATAACCCCATCATGACTCACAAAATTTTCACCATCCCAAACTTTATAACACAACGTAACTTTTTCTATAGGGACTAAACCTATATCCGTTAAAACTAACTGACCTTCTGCAATACAAGCTAGTTCTGCAACCTTACCCTTTTGTCTAAGTGGGTTGCCTTTACCTATACTTTCAATTGGTACCCTAAACATTTGTGCTGCTGAAGCTTCATATATTTTCCCGTGGGTCTTGAATACTTCCATTCTCCAGCTCTCTCCTGATAACCAGGCTATAACTCTCGCCTCAATAGCTGAGAAGTCACTTACAATGAACCTGTGGTTGTCAGAAGGGATAAATGCAGTTCTTATTAGCTGACTTAAAATATTAGGCACCTTATCATAAACCATTTCAAATAGTTCCAAGTCTCCGCTTCTAACTATCTCCCTTGCTACATCCAAGTCCTCAATTTTATTCTGTGGTAGGTTCTGCACCTGTATCAGCCTTCCAGCCCATCTACCTGTTCTGTTAGCCCCATAAAACTGCAGTAATCCTCTTGCCCTCATATCAGAACAAATAACATCTTGCATCTTTGTATACTTGCTTACTGAGGTCTTTGCAGTTTCTTGCCTAATTCGTAGAGCCTCGAGAGCTTTCTTATTATCCTTTGCGGCCTCCATAAGCTCTGGCATTGTTTCTTTAGTAATCGATTTTACCTCAACCCCCAGCTCCTGCTTTAGCCAGTCCTTAAGTTGTGCAACGCTTTTGGGATTATCAAGACCTGTAACCTTTTTATATTTTTCCATAAGCTGAACCGTGTATTGTTCATCAATGCTAATAGCTTGCTGTACAAACTCAAGGTCTAGCTTCACACCATAGTCATTTATTTGCTGATCCAAGAACCATATTTTATTTTCATCGTCTGTTGTTTGAAATCTCTCAAGTTTCTTTCTTATATCTCTTTCAACAACTACGTCCTGGATGCAGTACGCTTTAAACTGCTGCCATTCCGTGGGCTTATCCTGTGGCAAATATCTCATCTGAGGTTCAAACAGACAAGCTTGATCATCATTTTCTTTTTGTGCTTTCCTTGGTAAACAGAATAGTCTTATAAGGTTTTTACCTGTAAACATCTTCTGCTTATCTAAGGGAAAGCCCAAAGCCTTTGCTGTATTGTCAAGACCTGCAGGTAAGCCTAAAGTTAAAGCCTTAACCATAGTACAAATCCAGGATTCAGGCTCTAAATTAATTCCAAAGTGCTTGGATAAACAAACTCTTTCAAATTGTGCATTATATGCAGCTTTTATAATGTTTTTAGCTTTAATTGCTTCTTCTACACGTTTTGGTATTCTCTCCCCTGAAGCTAGATCAATAATTTTTACCGGATCATCATCGAAAGCATATGCCAAGAGAAGTATCCGGAATGCTGGGGAATCTACATATCTGTAGACCCCCGCATTTGGAAGTGATATATCTGAAAATGATTCAATATCTATTCCGAGTATCAATGTGTATCACATCCTTATCCTAAAAAATCCTCTTCCTCTTCAAAATCAAATTCAGATTCAGCTGATGCGCCACCGCCTAGTCTTTCTCCATCTTCTAACTTCTGAACATTTCCTAGACCACAACCAACGCCCTTATTTCCAGCTGCAGCATAACCAAAGAAGTTAATACTTACTCTTGCATAGCAGCCACTGTATACTTCATCCGTGCTAAGATTTTTATTGCCTTTTATATCAACAAGCTCTGGCTTTCTCTTAGAGTTTGCATTTATAAAGAAGGCGTCGGCACAAACATCATCATCTGGTCTTTCTTCATCACCATCTCTAAGTGGGTTTTTAAGATTCGCAGGTATCTTACCGCCCCAAAGGCCTTTTCCATTTTCTTTTGCTTCAGCTATAGCTTCTTGTATAGCCTTAAGAGTTTCCTTATCTGACTTTGGTATAATAAGTGATACTGAATACTTAGGCTCGTTGCCTTCTATTGCGTGAGGCTCATGCAGATGCGCATATGATAGTCTCACCATTCCTGTTATTACTTTTGTACCAGTTCTTTTTGCTTCATATTTTTTCATGATTCAATCCCCTTTAAATTTTATTTTTAATCATTTCATTGAAAGATTCTTCTAATGAAATTAAGATGTATGACATCCATGAATATGCGTGTGCATCTTTAACACTTGTCCAGTCGCTCGCCATTTCCAGCAGTAATACATCCTGCAGATCATTAAAAGCCTGTTTCACTTTTTTACTTAACCCTTTAGATATTACTTTTGGCTCTTGTATATTAAGAGTCATGTGTTGCTTACATATACGGATTGTAATTTTTAGTTGACTGCGTTTTGCATATACTTCAGTCACGCTGCACTTAAGAATTTCAGCAATTTCTTTATTGCTTTTTCCTTCATAGCAGAGCTCTTTAAGTTTCTCTACCTTTTGATCAGCCCAAATCATGTTTATATCCTCCTTTTTATAAATCAAATTCGGCCTCTACACTGTTTAGTTCAGATCTCTTATCAGATGCTACAACTAACGCAGGCTTTCCTGGTGGTTTTACAATGAAGTCTGCTAGAAGCTCATTGAACTTCTTCTTTCCTAGTACTTTTTCCATAGCCGTAATTCCAAGCAACTCAGGTTCTTTAAGAATTAGAGTTTCTTCGTATCCAGCTTTTGTTAATGTCTCATGTACAAAACCATCATCAGCGTATTTCCTATTGCTTCTACCTTCAACAAGCTTCCAACCAGGGTATTTTATATTGCTGTCTCTAGCTTGTTCCAATGCATAATCTTGCAGATCCTTAGCCCAGGCTTGAAGCTCATCAGCTTTCAAAAGTATCTCTGCAATTTCTTCAATACCTAGAAGGTTTGGATCCTTCAGTTCAAATTGTTCAGCTATGAGTAGAGCAGCTTCAGCTCGTGCCTTGCAGGTAGCTTTTACCTTGCACCATTTGCACCAATCTCCTGATATAAATTCACCGGTTCCGTCCCATGCTGCCTTTGCCTTAACCATCAGCTCACCATTTGCCCAGACTATCAATTCCTTTACTGATAACTCCCAAGTTGAAAAATTATTTAATCTAGGCTGAGCTATAGTCATTCTAACTTTTTCAATATCATAAATATATCCGTATTCTTCTAGCGCCCCTAGTGCATACAACTTCATTTGAGGATTGTCCTCTGCAGATACCTCAATACCCTTGCCATATTTAAGGTCAATGATTTCCATGGTGCCATCAGCAATTATTATGCAGTCTCCTGTGCCAAAGCCTTCTGGTACATATTTTGAGAAGTCCAGTTGTTGTTCTAAGAATATAAGGGCATCCTTTGTATGGCTCTTAGCTTCAGCAAGTCTTTCAAATACATAGCTGGTATACTTCTCAACCTGATCCGGCATATCCTCACTGAACAGTTCATCTGCTTGTATTTTCTTAATAAGTTTGTTATAAGTAACCTTAGTTATCTGCTTAAGTTGAAACTGCAGTTCTAACTCCCCTAATGCGTGGGCCAATGTTCCTTCCTGCGCAAACACGGATGATGTATCTGCAAGTTTTTCTGTGAGCCTGGCAGATGGCGTACAGTTAAGCCACCTATCACTGCCAGAAGCACTTAATACCGCATGCGCCATTATATAGCCTCCAGTCCTTTCCAAGCTTCGTTATACTGCTCTGTTGTCAAGTCACTTACCTTTTCAACTCCCATCTTAGTAAGCAGTGTCTTTAACTCTGCCTTCTTACCTTTCTTGGATAGCTCTACAAACTTTGCTCTAATCTCAACTTCACTGATGTTAGTCTCCGGAGCTTTCTTATCCTCTGTAGTTTCTACAGTTGCTGCAGCTTCCTTAACTGTTTCTACTGCTACAGGTGCTACTTTCTTGTCTGTTTGGGTAGCTTGACCAGGCACTGTTCTTGTTTCATTTTCAAGAGCCAGTAAATCCTCTGTAAGCGCTGGCAAGGAACCTGATGTAATGGTTCGGTTTAATTCATAAAGGTTCATTTCAATTGTTATTTTCATTTGTTTTCCTCCTTCACATTTTTTTTGAATTGCGTCTTAACCAAGTCCCATACTTACCAAAGAAAGTATTATGCCACTTGCCTCGTCATAATCTTCTTTGCTGAATTTAGCTTTATATTCATCTGTACAACAGCTTTTTCCAGTGTACCAATCGTAAACTATCTGCCTAATCTCATCATTGTCTGTATCTCTAAACTGTTGCTCTACAATGTCATAAAACCATCCGTCAATATACTCTGCTGTGTTTTTGAATATTTGAGCCAACAAGTCATCATACCCAAATCGCTTTTTATTGATTTCAATACTTTTAAGAATATCACCATCGGCATGCCTTTTTGTTGCAGCCATCCAATCAAAGAACATTTCAAGTAAAGTAATTAAATCCATTCCTTTTATGCCTTCTTTATAATGTTCTGGATGGTGCATATTCGCATTGTAATGATGGTCTAAAGCTGGTTTCATCCCCTTTAAAAATGATTGATACTCCTTTGAGCCATAAGTGCAATTTTTAAGTTTTGGAGTATATTCAACAAATATGCTTTGCTCTGGTTCATGTAATTTACTATCATCGTGCTTTCTACCTTTTAACTCTAATACCTTAGATACAAACAGCAGATAGTTTTTAACACACTTTTTATGTTTCATAGTTTCATCAATGTGAAACTGTAATTCATTACTCATATTTTCCCTCGCTTTCTTTAAGTCGCATTATTATCATTTTGTGCCCCATTCGCTAATCATTTCTAGCTTTTGATTCTCTGTAATCGTTTCTATCTCTAGTTCTTTTGCATCTGATATAATACCCTCAATCAACGTTGCCATAGCTTTAGAATCGTACTGGCTACTGCCTATGAGTATTGCTAGATGTTTAAACTGTTTACCCTTTAACTCGCTTTCGCCGACCTCATAGCAATGTCCGTCCGTTGCTCTATATATCATATCTACAGCATCTGCAACAACTGATAATAGTTGAGGTTCACGCTGTCCATACTTTTTTAGTACCTCTATATATACTTCTTCTTTGCTAGTTTTCAGCACATCAGCTATCTTTGAGATTAACACCCAACAATAAGAATTACTGTCAAGGCTACGTTTAACTCTGAATTGCTTAATGCTTACATCTAACTCTTTACCCTTTGCGATAATTTCCTTTAGCCCTGCGACCTCCTGCTGTGTTTGGTGGCACTTTGGAGTAGTTAATACTATCTTCATTAGCCTTGTATCTTCCGGGTATAATATTTCTATTGCATTAGCTTTCATTTGCTCGCCCTTTCAAGTACATATCATAATATGTAACACCTACAGCATAAGCCTGCCAAATATCAGCTTTAAAACCAAAGAACCAACCAGGATTCTTAATTGTGCCTTTATCCCCGAATCTATCTTTTAAGGCTTGGATTATGTTACTGTCTTTGGCTTTCATAGTGTGGCACAGGTTCATTTTTTCGTCTTTGCGGTATATGTATTGTACTTTAGCACACATAAACTCTGCTCTTTCTGTGAATTTTCCTATCCACACACAAGTCTCAAACACTTCTTTGCCTACTGCCATTCCATAACTCGCTATCATTTCAATTGCTATATTCATTCCTAAATTTGCTTTTGAAGTTATTACAGTAAGCATTTTTTTATTCTCAATTTTCCCGAACATTATAGGAGTTAAGCTTTCGTCTAATATGACATATGCACTTTCTGTACTTCCTGGGTCAATTGCTAATATCATACTTTTTCCTCGATATTGAGGGTCCTTCTTAGCTCCTTAGGTATTACTATCCTTCCGAGCTCATCTACTTTTCTTACGATGCCTGTTGATTTCATTTGTACAACCTCCAATTAATAATTATTTTCTCTTGATAGCTTGTCTTACTTATGAACAGTAATTTATTACTTTTTCTATTATTTAACACCAAATGCTGTAGCCCATCCTAAAACAGCAGTTATAAAATAGATGAATTTATAGGGTTGTTCATCCCCTGTTTTCATTTCGTTATAAAAAATACTTAAGTAACCTATTGTAGAACATATACCGAAAGCCCAACCTATAATGTGCCAAAATGTTGATGTTATCAAAATCTCCCCTCCTTCACAACACATTTAAACTGCGGTATTAAGCCACATGCTTGATATAAAGCTCCTGTACTATCTTGCTGTAAATCTCCATGAGAGGAGGTGTGTTATTTATGACCTTTAAAAAATGGATCCTAGAATTTAATGATGTTAAGTTACCTATAGGAGACCTTGCAAAAGATATATCCAGCGACAAGAACTTTCCTAAAGTAAATTCTTATGAAGTAATATTGTCGCATCTAGAATCTGCGCGGGCTTCAGATGCAGCAATTGAGACTTTTGAAAATGTTTGGAAATTCTACGTCTCGTCTAGATGATCTATAACTAAAACTAGATCAGCTTCAATGGACCTGTGGGGATCATTACAATATTTCTTTATTAATCCGTATTCTTTGTATAAGCCTACGGATATTTTTTTGACACCGTTTCTCTTCTCCAACTCATTAATCAGATCGATTGTTTCTACAGCACTTAAATCCATCATCCTCTCTCACCTCCTCTAAACTGAATAAGTACAATTCCCATCTTTGTTGTAACCACATTCCTTGCAACACCCTTCACATACATATGCTTTACCCCCATTGAATGGACATTTTATTGCTTGATCTAATTGCAGTACATCATCACATTCGTCACATAATACAGTTGATTTCATTTGTGCTCCTCCTCTAAATTATTTTCAGATATGACTATCTAAGCCATGTGCAGTCTCTTAGATTCAATCCATAATTCAACTTCCGTTACTTTTACCAAGAAGTCCCTACCGTTAGGGATGTATGCTTCAAGCT
>Ga0307377_10005666_pt1 | contig 13310 bp, 9 predicted proteins | sample TR3MG_FD_202535 | JGI IMG/M metagenome (GOLD analysis project Ga0307377, IMG submission 202535) | Soil microbial communities from Risofladan, Vaasa, Finland - TR-3 | ecosystem: Environmental > Terrestrial > Soil > Coastal area > Acid sulfate soil | place: Finland: Risofladan, Vaasa | collected... | reverse complement strand
CCTGATACTGTAACATCTGGAAACATGGATACAAGTTTTCCTAAATATTATTCAAGAGTTGTTGGTAAACAACAATTATTAGAGAGTGGTAATTTTTTATTTGATGGTATCGAATTTATATCATATGGTTCAGGTTATTTCATGATAATAAATGCAGTTACAAAATTAAATAATTGTGAATTATTTGTTGAAAACGGTATAAGATCAGATAGTTATAGTGGAATTTTATATACAGATCATATAAAAGCAATAGGAAATAGTTCTGGAATATTTGCTTTATATGGTTTAATAGAAGATAAAAATAGTATATTTTCAAATTATGAAACCGCCATATATAATTATTTTATTGCACCATATATAGAAAATAGTGTATTTCATCATTGTGGATTAGGTATATATAATTATTATTATAGTATAGAAAGGTAAACATAAAAATATAATTATGAGTGAATTTAATTCTTCAAATTTAAATACAAAAAATGTTCTTATGTATGATATGGGAACTGGTATATATTTAAGTACAGATAGTCTTTCATGTATTATACATCAAAGTACTATAAATGCTAATGTTGGTATTGTTATCTTTGGTTCTGCCTCAATTAGTGAAACTGTATTTGATTGTTCACTTCAATCTATATCTGGTATAAATTCTGGTTATACTATACAAACTTCTGTACTAACTCCTGATTATACTTATATCGATTTAATAGCTAATCCTTCTGGATGTAGTAATTTAAGTCCTGTATTTGCAGATCCATCCCATGGAGATTTTCATTCATTAACTGGAACCGCCGATAATTCTAATTATTGTTCATCTATTGATTTAGGTTATAACAGAATATCGAATAATGTAACTATTACTTCTGAAAAAAACGCATTCAAAACTTCAGATATAAGTACAGATGATAATTTTATTAATTTTTTATATCAAAAAAACAATAATATTATATTCTCAGATTATAATCGAGAAATTGCATTTGCTAAATTAATGTATAATACATCAAACGAACAATATAATTATTATTATACTCAGAAAACTATAATAAATGATATTTATACTAAATCTGCTTTTCCAGTTTATTCAAGTGGAATAACATGGCCATATGATTGGGATTATGTTAATATAAGAACACCTGAAATTAAAAACACAAATTATATAGTTCCTAAATCTGTAGTAGATATAACTGAAGTTTTAAATAATGTTGGGTTAGTAAATTCATTTGATATAAATAATATTAAAGTTCATGCTTATAAAAATCTTGATCGTAGAGGAATAACATATGATTATGATAATTCTAAGCCAGGAAGTATGATAGTTTGGACTATCGATAATGATCATATATTGTATATGCGGGATATATATTCAGGTGAAGATATCACATCTTATCCTTTAATTCCTCCAGTGTCACCAAGCGGAGAAAATTTATTTATTAAACCTTCAGGATTAATTCCCTACGGTCCAACCTCAACAGGATACAAATTTTTATTAGAAAGAGATGTAAATACTGTTATAGAAGGTATTGATGAATATGGTAATTTTGAATGGTTGCCAACAGATAAGAATTTAAATTATGAGTTATATGGTATATTAGCCTATAAAGATAACTTATATATGACAGCTAACTATACTATTGGTAATAAAAAACAATCAGTTTTATTGATGTACCCATCAAAAACATATTATAAGGATTATATAGCAACCGATCCTACCAAATTTTATTTAAATACTTCAAATAGTGATCCTAAAGATATTACTATATATGAAGATGGAACAATATTTATAGGTGATGGTACTCCTTCATCAAGTGGAGTACATATACATAAATATAAATTAAGATACGACTATGCTTTAAAAGATAATTATGATAATAATTATACGAGATTATATCTTCGAGAAGCATATTCTGATGTAACTAAATAGGAGTTTATATGGCCTATCCACAAGGAATTGCCTCAGATAATTTTTCTTCTGGTATATATACCTCAGATTTTAGTCCTGCTATAGTTTGTGGTGGAATTTTAGATAATCATACTCCAGTTAATAATGTTGGTATGAAAAATTCTATAGGATATCAATTATCTTTAACACAGAATTTTGTTAATGAACAATATCTTGGTCGAGACCTAAATAGAATTGAAACCGGATGGATAAATAATCTTCATGCGTCTGGTATAAATTTAGATTCAGTTAGTGAACATGCAACAATAATTTCATCTGGTATTATGCATTTAATGTCACCGGAAGCAGCAATCGCTGGATTAACAATATCTGGTAATTATATAGGAATAATGAAAAATGATCCTGAATATGAAATGGATATATATGGTTCATTTAGAACTAGTTATTCAAATTATGGTGGTATACGATTATATGGTAATAATGGTTTTTTTAATTATGTTGCCGCTGATGCTGATGAAACACAAGAACTTTTCCTACAAACTTCTACTCAAGATGCTGGATTTGTTCATGTTAATCCACAAGAATATGGTGGTGTAGCTCTTAATGATCAATTTCATGCAACAATGGACAATGATGTTTGGTCATCTTCTTCTACATTTACTTCAGGTATAATTAATTGGAGTGATTGCACAATAAGTGGATTTTTAACCTATTCATGAAGAGAAATTCATGCCCGTAGGATCGGAAAACAAGTTACGATGTATTATCAAATTTGTGGCACTTATGATAATACTAATTCAATTGTTGGATTTTATTTACCGGAACGGCCTTTATTAATAGGATCGGGAAACATGCAATTTGGAGGACTTTGTCGTGGAATGAATGATAATTCCTGGACCACTTGTGCTTGGTATATAAACGGCGGTGATAATTTTGTTCGTTTTAGTTCCGATGAAGGAACATCAGAATTTACTGGAACAATAAGAATCCAAGGTCAACTTGAATATATATCTGAAGAATAAGGATTATTAATTGAAACCTGTTAAAAAATTAAAATGGACCAACATAGATGCGTTTGCGTTATTAAATGGTATTTCTACATGGGATAAAAACTATTTAAACTTAAAATATGTTAGATTACCTAATGAAACTAACATAGAATTAAGAGATAAAATAAATAGAATGCGTCATAATCCTGTTACTGGTACTTCATTACAAGACCTTATAAATGGTCTTTCCAACGAATTATTATATGAATCTTATAATACTATAAAAAAATCTTCATTTTCTTTGACACGAACACCATGGCCATCTGGATATATAGATCAACAAGATATATGGGTTTCTTATCAAATTCCAGGCGAAACAACATGGAATGATATATCTCCCCAATTATGGGCTTCAGGTTGCGAAACAACACCTATAAGTGGATTTATTGTATGGGAAAATTCATATTTTCAAGATGATGTAAGTAATACATATAAATCACATAATTATAGTCAATTATTAACAATATTTAATGATGTTCCTGATAAAAGTAAAATACGTACAACATATTATGTTAAATCATTTGATATAGAAAATAATGAGGTTCATAAATTATTTACAGATATATCATATAATGATAATGATGAATTTATGTATAGATTACCTTATCCTATTACTTCTGGAGATTTAACTACTAAAATTGTTGCTTACAATATTGATAATATACCTGTTGGATTATCTGGATTTTATTATGATTCTAATGGAGCAGCAACAAATAATCTTTATAAAATTAGAGATATAATTGATAAAAATTACAGACATAAATGGAAAGACATAAAAAATAATGAAACTATATGGGATGTACATAAAGATTATAGTTTAGGAACTATACCTAGTTTTTATGATACTCATTTAAGTGTAACTACAAGTGGGTCTATTAATCTAACAGGTGGAATTGAATATCAATATCCAACACTATATATACAAAATATAGATATTCAAACTTCAGATAATAATGAATATTGGTATCCTGTACTATCATGTGGGAATTTATATTGTAGTGGTATACCATATATATTGATGGAAAATCCTGAATATGCTTCAGTATTATTTAGTGGTGGATATTCAACATTGCCATCTGGAATTAAACGTTGGCATAATATCACAATGTTAGAATCAGGATATATGAGTAGTTATACATCTGATTTTATTATTCCTTTACATAATTATAAAATTCCTTATAAAACAAATTTTATAAATGATATAAGTGGATATTTTATATCTGATTATGTTTATAGAAAACGACCATATTTAAATAGTAATATGGGATATGAAATATCTTTAGAAGATAAAGAATATATGATAGATTTTGATAATAGTATAATTTATTCAAGCGGTATAGATTCGGTTGGGTTATTTTGGGATAATACAGATATACCAAGTGGACATATTTGTAATGATGCTGCATGCGATTTGAATCCTTTAAATGAAACTAATACATATTATAACAAATATTTTATTGTTATAAATAATTCAGGAGTTATAATATAATGCCGTATAGTGCTAAATTTAATAAACAATCATATAATTATAGTAAAGGAGCTTGTCCAGTTGCAGCAATTAAAGTAAACGGATTTAGTCCAAGTCGAATAATTAATCTAATTAATTATGAAAACGACATAAATGAAAATAGTGAATATTATTTAAGATCAACAAATTTAGACCCGATTTATTATACAGGTAATGAAGGTGATATATCAGGTTATTTAATTACATATTATGAAACTAATGATAATTATTCAAATGATTATTTAATAACTGAAAAAGTAAATAACAATAACGAACCATTATATTATACTTATGAATTAAAATATGATGCATATAGTATTACTAATGATGATGTGTTACAATTATATAAAAATAATGAAGAATTAGTTCCTAAAAATAGATATACTGTCGAGTATAGTACAACTACAATTGCTGATAATTATCACGGGTCTCAGGACACAGATTTTGATAGATATGGTAGTGGTGTTTTATGGGAAACATTTAATGGCGATTATGATGTACATAGAGTACGTATCTTATTACCAATCGATTTTTATAATAGAAATGATTTTTATACAATACGATATAATAAAAGATTATATAATATTAATTATCCAGATCATATGGAGTTATTAGAATTCAAAAATTTATATACTCAAGAACTTGATTTTATATGTAGCGGAAATTATATTAAATATACTGATATTTCAAAATTACCTGATAGTGCAATAAGTAATCTTCATATTATAAAAAATCCAGCTTCAAGAATTGAATCTCCGGGAGTATATAGTATTCAAGGTAATACATATCAAGATAGTATTAATACTAATTGGAATCTAAAAATTAACACCGGTTCATTTATAAAAAATGCTGATAGACTTGGATATAATAATGATTATTATGCAATTAAATATACATTTCCTGATCTAAGTGGAATTATTACGGATTATGATAGATATCAATATATGACAAATATTAAACCTAAAATTATTGACGGAAATGTTTTAAAAGTTGATGAAAAACCTATTTATATTGATACTTCTACATATGTTTATCCTAATTATACAATAGAAATGTTTGCTAAAACATATGAAGATAGTGTAGTTCCTTCTGGTCATATCAGTATTGATATAGACGGATTAAATAAAACTGATATAAAAATATCTTCAATTGATAGAGATAAAGGCTATTTATTATTAAATAAATCAATTCAATCATCAAAAGAAATTAAATTACATTATTACACAGATACAACTGAAGAATTTTATATGAGAAATCTTGAATTGAATCCTCGAATATCAGGAACATATGGATTTCATGCGAATTGTGAATATTCTTTTAATAATATAGGTGTAGCTGTAAGAAAATATCCATCTAATGGACTACCAGCTGAATTAGAAGCACGTAGAGCATATTATTATCCTTACTTTTTTGATTTTGATTCGATAACATCTGATGGATCTGGCACCTTTTATAGAGGGTCTTATATATCTGATTTATCTGGGTTAATGATCAATGGATATTTAACAAATAATCCTTATAATACTTATAGTAATATAAGTGGTGAATTTATGCCTATATATCATTTATCTATAAATAAGTTAACTCCTGATATTTTACAAATTGAAGATGCTCGTGTTATAGGTGGTGGAATAGATAATAATGATATATCAAAACTTGATAATATGCAATTAAATTCATTTTCCGATATTGGTTATTATGATGGTGAACCATTACCTCATGCAAGTTTAATGATAATACATATACCAAGTGGAGTTTATCACTCTTATATTAATACTTGGGAAGCTTCAGATTTATATAATCCAGATATGTATACTGATGTTACAATAGATGAAATACGAGCATTAGGTGCTAATAATAGTGGAGAATACATGGAATATTATAATAAATTATTACAAGGAATATCTCCAACAACGGGTGATCAAGTTCGTGATCCGTTTAATATGATGCGATATAAATGGGCCAAAAAACAAGCAAGTCATTATATAGATCAATTAATTAAAAAATATATCTCTGCAGGTACACAATATATTTTATTAGATGAAGAATTTAATGAGATAGGATTAGACACTAATGTATAAATCATATAATATTAAAAATAATATAACTGCTATACAGAATCTTCTTATTAATGAATCTATAAAAGATACTTCTAATATACAATTATTAAAATCAGAAGAAGCAGTAAAAGATGTTTTAAAATCATATTCTGAAAAATTTAATGCTATTGGTGGAAAATTAACTGATTTTAAAAAACATTACGCTCAATCAAAATCAATAATTCAAACCAAACAATTTAATGAATTATTTGACGGCCTATATATAGATTTAAAAACATTATATGAAGAATTATCCTATGTAGAAAATATATTAGATATTAATCTTGAACGAAATAAAAAGTTTTTTAATATTTTAAAAAAAAGAATGCGGGAATTATGGGATAAACTTTATATTACAAGATTAAATATTAATGATACATCAGTCTTTCATGAATCATATTTTGAATCTTTTTCAACTATTTATTCTAATCATCGCTATTCTAATATTATATTAGATAAAAAGACAGGTTATATTAAATTAAATCCTAAAAAATATGTTTCTCAAAATAAAAGATATCTTATAAAAAAAATAACATCAAAAACCTTTCCAGTACATAATTCTGAAGGCGGCGTATTACACACTACAAACACATTAAATGAATATCAATATAATTATACTGATGGAACCAGAGATATGTTAGAAAACGGTTTATGGAAAGAACAGTTATTTTGTAATGATATTCCAGAAATTACTTATAATATTACAGAAAACACATCTTCACCATTATATAAAAGTGTTAATGGTATAATGTCTTTTATAGATATAGAATATAATTATCCTGTAGAAATAAATAATATTGATATAGATGTATTTGGTGATAATGCAATTACAGTATTAGGTATATTTATTAAAAATCAATCATCCGATAATTGGCTTCCTATTCATAAATTAGATTATATACTTTATGATAGTAATTATTATGATTGGGTTGATAATTTTAAACCCATTTCTAATTTTGACATAATATCAATAACCAATATAGAATTATTTAAAGCAAAATTTCTTCGATTTGTATTATCACAAGAAAATTACACAATGATGGATTCAAGTAATTTAATAACTGATTTATTATCTGATAAAATAAATAACGATTTTGCTGAACGTAGATATGAAATTGTTAAACTTGATGGAGGTAGTGATGATCGACCAGCTATATATAGAAGTTCTCAAAACGATTCACTATATTCTGAAATAACAAATATTATAGAAAATACAAGAAGTATTGAAGAAACGTTACAAAATATATTAGATATTTTAGAACCACCTATAAAATTAAAAAATGTTAATTTTAATAAAACTCTTAAATATGAAATTGGTGCCTGGTCAATTGAGCCAACTCTAAAAAAATATCAAGGAACTGGTAAATTTGATTCAGATGGATATATTATAAGAGATAAATCATTAATAAATATATCATTAAAAACTAAACAAGAAGATATAAAACATAATACATGTAATTGGTATATATCACATCCAGATTATAATATTAATATACCTATTTTAGAAAATAATAATAAAATTAGAAAAGAACCAGCAAATATAATAAGACCTGATTATTATAAAGATAAAGGTTGGAATACTGGCTATTTTATACAATTAGATTTTCCTTTTGATTTAACAACTATTGCTTTTATAAAAATTTATATGAATGGAAATTTAATTAATTTAAGTGATTTAACTTATTATGTGTTAAATAGCACATTAATATATATTGAAAACGTTCAAGATGTATTTAAAAATAAATATGTTATCCAGTATATGCCCGCAATCTATGAATCTGTTAATGTATATATAATGGATAAAACTAAAGCTTATACTTCGAACGACCCAAGTGAATATCTTGTTATAACACCGCGAAGTTCTTTATTAAATTATTTTATACATCAAAATAATAAATCCGAAACTTATAGAGTTAAAAAAAGTATATGTACTAAAATGGAATTTGATTTATTTTTTCCAAATAATACTAATTTATGTATATCATCTGATGTAAATACTTCTTATATGCCTAATACATCACAATTTAAAAAGAATGTAGTAAACAATTTTAGGTCAGTTGATTATAATATATACACTGCGGGAGATCTTAGTACAAATATTTATGGTTCTCAAACAACTCCTGCTATACCTATTAGAATTGATCGGAGTATATAAATGTATCCTAACTCTTCATTATTAACAAATATATTTGTTCCTGATTATTTTGAACCTAAAACGGTAAGTACTGAAGATGGAACGCTTAAATTTAATAAAGATTATACATTTGAAAAAGATATAACTGATACTCTTTCAATTATAAAATTAAATAAAGTTCCTTTTATTGATTTATCTAAATATGATTTTTATAGAAGAATGTGGTATAATGTTGATCAGTTTGGTGGTCTATGGAGAAAATATATTCCTGGTGATTATGTAATAGAAAAAGATTATGTATTTAGTAGTAAATGGTTATTTGCTGAACCAAGATATTATTCTCAAGAAGGAATAGATGATGATTATTATTATTTAGAACCAAATGCATTAAATAACAGGGGATTATTAGTATCAGAATATTATCCTATATCTATAAAATTAAATAATTTAAAACTAACTGATGTTTCTAATTATACAGGAATAGATAATATTATTCCTAAATTAGATTATGTAAATCCTGATCAAAATAAAGAATTTTATTTTAATAAAGACACAACAATATATACTAACCAAGATTTAAATGTATACGAAATTGATAATATATCCTTAAGCTATACTATCAATATAGATACTGTTAATATTAAATGTCGAATGAATACAAATGTAATTGGATTTGATAATTATACTCCGACAGTAGATTATTATATTGTATCTTTAACAGGACAAAATTTATAATGATTGGTTATATAAGAGAAATTAATAGTAAATACATATCTGAATTTAAAAATAGAATTGCTTCTGGTTTGCGATCTATTCTTAGAGGAAGTGATTCAATGTATTTAAAACTTATTTTAACAGAAATAAATAGATTATTTAATATTATATCAGGTCGAGTATCATCAAGACATAATATTCCAAATTCTAATGATTTTCCCGATACAAAACAATATAATAAGTTATTAGAAGGAATGGACATTGATATAGATAAAATATATAAAGCTCAAGAATTAATTGAAAGTGATGTTCAAAATCTTGTAAATTTTAATAGTCTTGAAAGAGAAAAACAAATAAATAATCTTACAAGAACTCAAAAATTAGTTTATTCAGCTTATATAAAATCTAAAAAAGGAATTATAGGAACTACTATAATTAGAGAAGACTTCAAAACTGATATATTAACTAAAGAATGTATTGGTGTTGAAGTTAATATGAATAAAGAAGCATTAAGTTTGGCTACTACTCAAATTAGTATTAATCGTAATAGTATGGATACTAATTATGTAGAATGTGTATTCATAAAAAATCCAGATAGTATATATAATATATATCCAAATAATAGAATACTTAGTGTAGGTTCTTATTGGAAAAGGTCATCTAATGATGTACATTTTACAAATAAAAATGATAAAAATTATTATAGAGAATTCATGACAGATGATCCTAATAGTTCAAATGTTAGTTCAACACATTTTGAAGCCGTATATACATATGATGAAAATTCTACTATGAGAGATGATATTGAAAATGAATTATGTAATTATTTTCAATTACATCCGAATTTTATAATGGTTGATAAAGTTAATGCTTTAAATGGTATGTATATTACTTCTGAAAATATTGAAGATAATATTTCTCAATCAATTATTCAACCAACTATTAAATTATCAATTCCTTTTAAAATAAATACACCTCTTACAACATCTATTATAATTGATTTTGAACCAAATGATTCTAATATAATTCCAAGTATTGATATTGAAAAATCATTTATTCAAAGTAATAAAGGTAATATAATTAAATTTTTACCTATACCTATTGAAAAATTAATAACTTATAGTAAGACAGGTAGATATGAAATTAATCTTAAAGAACCTTCGGTGCCAGCTAGAGCAGATATTGTATTATATTATAGTAATGATTCCTGGGCTCCTTTAAAAGAATATTATATGTCAGGTTATGTATTTGAGAAAAAAAAGGTATTTGAACTTACAACTAATGGTACTAATACTATAACAACTACATTAGCAAAAATAGCTTGGGTTTTTGTTGATTCAAATAGTAATTTAAATCAAGAAGTACAAAAAGCTAATGCAGTTATGAAATTAACAGGAGTACCTAAATAATGATACTTGGAAAAACAATTGGAAATAAAGGAGCTACATACGATTCTACTTATTTTTATTTTGGTGATATTGATTTAACTAAAATTAAAGCAGGTCATCATTCAACTGGTAATAATCCGTTTAGTATCTATGTTGCTGAAAAAGAATTTTTTTTAAATAAAGGTGCTAAAAAAATTACCGATTTTACTAATTATAATAATATATTTTTACCATTTAGATATCCAATGATGGTTGTATATAGTGCTTTATTTGCCCATCCAACATATGGTCCATATTATTTTCCTGGTGCTACATCTATATGTAATAGTGACTTTGGTTTAAATATAGGTGCTGCTGATACTCCTGCTTTAGGACATTATAATGAACTTACTATTGATTTACCTGGATTTGATAAATTATGGCTTGATGCTAAATGGGGTCATATATATCCCGCACTATATTCAAAAAATATATCTGATACTCCAAGAGATATTGCTTATTATGAAGGACTACCAATAAAATTTATTACTTATCCAACTTCAATACAAATGTATAGTGTAACAGATGGCGAATTATATGTTGTATATAATGTAAAATGTAAGTTAGTTGCTTCATGTGAAAATGAAAGAATAACTAGAGACTTTAATACTAGTAGCACTGTAAATTTTCATCATAGAACATATAAAGAAACTCCGAATATTCTTATAGATAGTAATTATGATAATAAAATTATATATATATGGGAAACTCCAGCAATAGCTCATTATTCATTTAATGGTTCAAAATTTACATTAAATAAAGTCGGTTATCCCATGGGTATATATACAAATAAAATAGATTCAACTAAAGGATTATATACATGGAATACTAAAATAATTCCATATCAAAATATACCAGCTTCAAATGGTAGTTATTTTCAAGTTCCAAGTAGAAATAGATGTTTTATAGATTCTTTTATGGATGTAGATAATGATAGATTAGTAGTTGCTCACGTATATGAAACTGCTAATAATTCTTCATATGATACTACGACATGGCCAGAAACATTTAAATTATATATATCATATTTTGATACATCCGCCGCATTAACATTTATTCCTGATAGTGGACCTGTAAATATAAATTTAAGTAGTTTATTATCTTCAAATATTGATAATGTTCATAAAATAAGTATAACTAAATGGGGATATCATTATATAGTAGCTATATCAACCGATACAATCGAAAATAACATAGCAACATTAAGAACTATTATAGTAAAAATAGATTCAACGGCTTCTTTAGTTAGTTCAGAAATCGTATTAGTAGGAACATTTAAAAATTCAGGATTTACTGATGTTCATTCTCATATAGGATTATAAGTTCATAAGGAATAATTATGTATATAGATTTTGTATCAAGTTTACCAAGTAGTGGAGTATTTGTATCATATATTAGAGAAAACGGTGACATAACTTTTGGTATATTTAAAGAATCTAATTTATTATCAACCAGTCCTACATTTTCTGACGGACCAAATCCTAAAATTAACCATAATATATTAAAAGAATTTAATATAAAAACCACTAATTATAATCCTAATGATCCTACTGATAGATACGGTGAACAACACAAAAACAAATTCTATTTAAAATATGCTCACACATTAGAAGATATTAAATTTGTCGAAGATAATCAACAAAAAGATAACGCAATATTTAATATAAATCTTAACACAATATTTAATTCAATAGCTATAAATACCTATCAATGGAATACAACCCCTACTTCTTATACAGTTGGACCTAAGTTAAGTATTATGTGTAATGATAATAACAATGAATTATGGGGAAGAATTTCATTAGATGTCAATAAACAATATTTACCTATTGGTAGTGGATATTTATATGCAATACAAAATTATGATTATCATAATTTTAATACAGCTGATATTTTTATACATGATAATCATAAAATAAGTATGGGAGATAATTCGAGTAGTACTATTGCAGTTACAGAAGACGGATTAACTAAAACTATACAATTTTCAATTAATTTAACTAACAAAATTGATGTATTAAATTCTGCTGGTATAGCAACTATAAATTCAGAATTTTTAGAAATTAATACATATGTAAATATAATGACAAAAAAAGATCCAGTGTATAAATTTTCTAATAGTTCTTATTCTGTTACTTTTCCATGGGATGATAATTATTATAAAATAATTACAGGTTCATCTATAGCTGATACATGGAATTTAGTAGGATATTTTCAAAATTCGGTAGTATCTAAATATCTGGGATTACCTCTCGATTATATAAGTGTATATACAGACACTACTTTTTCTCATCCTACTCTTACTGGTTGTTTTTATTATCTTGATTCAGATATTATGATTAGCGGTTATTATAATGACAGTTCGATATCTGTTTATACTCCTGTAAGCACAAAATTGGCTAAAATGCATCTTTATTATTCAGATGATAACGGTGAACAATTTATTGATAGTAAAAATTTAACTTCAATAAATTTAATTA
>Ga0307377_10005662_pt1 | contig 13324 bp, 16 predicted proteins | sample TR3MG_FD_202535 | JGI IMG/M metagenome (GOLD analysis project Ga0307377, IMG submission 202535) | Soil microbial communities from Risofladan, Vaasa, Finland - TR-3 | ecosystem: Environmental > Terrestrial > Soil > Coastal area > Acid sulfate soil | place: Finland: Risofladan, Vaasa | collected... | reverse complement strand
TGAGTTCGTCGCCATCCTGGGCCCCTCCGGTTGCGGCAAATCGACCGTCCTGCGAATGATCGCTGGTCTCACACCACAGCACCCGCCCACGCACGGTGAGGTTCTCGTGGACGGAAAACCGGTCCTGGGTACCGGTGCTGATCGAGGAATGGTGTTCCAGGACTACACCTCCTTCGATCACATGACAGTCTTGAACAACGTCGCCTTTGGGCTCGAGTGTCGAGGCATTCCCAAGAAGGAGCGTGAAGACCAGGCCCGTGAATGGATCCACAAGGTCGGCCTGAACGTGCTCACGGACTCCAACAAGTATCCGCACGAGCTTTCAGGAGGAATGCGACAGCGTGTAGCCATCGCCCGCACCTTGACCCTGCACCCGCGCATCATTCTCATGGACGAGCCGTTCGGTGCTCTGGACCCGTCCACTCGCATGAACATGCAGAACCTGCTGATCGAGCTCTGGCGCGAGCAAGAGGCGACGGTGTTCTTCATCACACATTCCATCGAAGAGGCTGTTTTCCTGGGCGACCGCATCCACTTGTTGTCGTCGTCACCAGGAACCCTCCTTCGTGAGATTCAGGTCCCTTCCCCGGACCGTCCGGCGAAGGAAATGCAAGCCGAGCCCGAGTTCCTCGAGTACGTGTTCGACATTCGAGACACCATCGAAACGCTCGAATCCTCTACTCGAGCAGGCGACGACTGAGCCATGGCCCGACGCGAGAAAAAAGGATGGCAGCACTACCTCACCAAGGCGTTCACTTGGCGATGGAACTTGCTCGTGTTCGGAGGCGCCGTATTGGCAGCAGCCATCAGCGGTGTTCCGGACATTGCGCTGCCGATGATTCTCGCCGCTGAGATCACATACCTAGGGGCTCTTTCGGGCAATCCCAAATTTCAAAAAGCGATCGACGTTCAACTCCACAAAGAGAGCAAGGAAATTTCCGAGGCCGTCCAAAGCACTGAGAACCGACTCGACACTATGCTCGCCACTATGGATGCGGACGGACGGTACCGTTTCACCGACTTACGCAATCGCTGTTTCCAGATGCAAAGCTTGGCAGCCGGAGTTCGGGGACACGCACGCGCTGATCGAGGCGATGATCTTCACACTGAGGCACTCAACCGGATGCTCTGGGTCTTCCTACGTCTACTGGCATCCCAACAGTCTCTCCAACGCTTCCTTGAGACAACCGATGCTAAGGACATGCAGACCCGCGTTTTGGAACTCGAGACGCGTATCCAAAAAGCTCAAATCGAAAAAGACGACAAAATCCTCCGTGCTCTGGTCGACAGTATGGCTACCGCTCAACTGCGCCTCGACAATTGGCAGAAGGCACAGCACAACGCCGAGTTCGTCGAAATCGAACTCGACCGTATCGAGGACAAAATACAAGCGTTGGTCGAGATGGCGGTGGGCCACGAGGATCCGGATTTCATCAGCAGCCAGGTCGACTCCGTGGCATCCGAAGTGTCCCACACTGAAAACGCCATGCGTGAAATGTCCTTCATGACCGGCATCGAGGAAGAGTTCGAAGAAGCTCCTCCCGCCATCCTGACGGTTCAAGCATGACCGACAAACGAACAATCCCGAACGGCGATCTACCTGATTGGTACCCCGAGTGGGCGCGGGAGCTCGCGGAGCTCTACTTCTCCGGCACCACGAACATGTTCACCGTCCACGGGAACACGCACGATCTCGTAGCCACGGGGAACGACCGGTTCATCACGCTCTCGAATTTCGTCGCAGAGCACATGTTCGGAAACTGGGACGTTGTGTTCTACTACGATCTTTCCACGGGCTTACGTGTCCTTGCGGGGTCAGATGGGGAACGTCAAAAGAAGATGGCCGCGACCGTGAGCCGCACGCTCGGAGATCTCACGCCCATCGGCAAGGACCCAAGTCGTGTCCTGCATGTTCTTGACGCGTTCATCAACAAAAACGTGATGGCCGAGGACAAGAACCGTTTGTCCATCGCGGTCATTCTCAACCACGCATCCTTCCTGGTGCGTCGTGGCGACCATAACCTCAAGACGTCTACGCATCTCGTCACCATGCTCAACTGGGCGACGAGCCCGTACATCAAGCGCATCAACATCGCGTTCGTGCTGGTCGACAGCACCCTCAACGATCTTTCCGAGCGCTTGACGAACAACCCCCACGTGGCGTCCCTGGAAGTCCCCCTTCCGGACGAACCTGCTCGCCTGGCCTATCTCAAGTCATTGACCAAGGGCCGCGATGTTGAAACCTTTTCGGACTATTCCGTTGAAAGTCTCGCTGGGCTCACAGCCGGGATCAGCCTAACTGATCTACGGGTCCTGGTGCACAGCACCATCGAGGGAGGCCGTCGTCTCGATGCCGACCGATTCCGGGAACTCAAGAAGACCCTCCTGGAACGACAAGCCGGGGGACTGCTCGAGTTCATCGAGCCCAAGTGGGGGCTCGACATGGTAATCGGCCACGAGGCCGCCAAAAAGCGGCTCAAGGACGACGCCGCGCTCCTGGCCCGAGGGGCCCTCCAGAGCGTCCCGATGGGATACCTGCTGTGTGGGCCGGTCGGGACCGGAAAAAGCTTCCTGGCCCAGTGTGCGGCCGGAGAGCTCGGGATCCCCTGCATCAAGCTCAAAAACTTCCGTGGGGGCCTCGTCGGCGAGACCGAAAGCAACCTCGAGCGCGTCCTGGGCGTCCTCAGAAGCATGGGACCGGTCGTTGTGGTCGTGGATGAGGCAGACGCTCAGCTCGGCTCGCGCCGTTCTGGAGGCGACTCAGGCGTCTCAGGGCGTGTGTTCGGGATGATCGCGCAGCAGATGGGCGATACCCAGTACCGGGGCAAAATCCTGTGGATGCTACTCACGGCGCGGCCCGACTATCTGCCCATCGACCTCAAACGTCAGGGACGGGCTGAAATCCACATGCCCCTCTTCTATCCCACGGAACAAGAAGAACTGCGCCAGATGTTCCTGGTCCTGGCCCGCAAACTTGGTGCCACGCTCAGTGAAGATGCCGTACCCGAAGTTTCGGAAGAGAAATGTGGAGAGCTCTCCGGCGCTGACATTGAAGGGCTCATCGGTCGAGCATGGCGGGTCTCCCTTTTGGAAGGCAAAAACCACATCACGGGCGACGCTCTCCAGAGTGTTTTGGATGGGTTCATCCCTATGGCCCAAAGTTTGGAACGACAGCTCCAGAAGTTGGCGGCCATCATCGAGTGCACTGACGGGGAGTTTCTGCCCAAGGTGATTGAAGATCTCGTGTTGGAAATGGGAGGGCGCACCAAAGTGCAAGAACGACTGAACGTACTCAAAGCCGTGGTAGACGGCCAATGAAAGGACAAGAACATGCGAATCAACTGGTTGGACGATGATACGGATCTCCCCGCGCTCGACGAACAGGTACAGAAGCTCGAGCATTTCACGAACTCGATGGCCGATGGTGTCATCGACGACGACGAGCTCGCTACCCAAACCGAAGCCGTCGTTTCTGCGATGAAAGCCGTGCAAGACGACCTGACGGACGCGCAGCACGAGAAGGTCACGAAGCTCTTGGTCGAGATGGCGGCGTACAACATCATGGCTACACTTCACGAGCTGATGGCTTCGCGCCCACGAAAGACCTTCGTGGGATGAGCCGACCGAACGACGATAGACTGCGCGAAGTTTTCAACATCGTGGAACCGTATGTGGAGGACCGCTACGAGATCCCTGTACGGATTCGGGATGTCCCGGATCCCTTCGCAGGGGACCTCGACGGTTCCGAAATCCATGTCGACTACGCTGAAGACATCGAGACCGCAGTGTTCATCGTCGCTCACTTGTTCGGTCACACGGTCCAATGGAACACTTCCGAGGAAGCTCGGGTGATCGGCTACAGCATCAACCCGAACCCGACCGAGGAGTTTCTGGAGCGGCTCCTGGTCTACGAACGTGACGCGTGTAGATACAGCCTCCAGCTTTTCCATGACGCCGGGGTGCATGACCTGGACCAATGGTTGTGCGACTACTCAGCCTGCGACCTACGCTACCTGATGCACTTCTACCGGACCGGAGAGAAACACCCGATCAAGTCCTTCTGGGAAGAGGGAGCCGAACTTCTTGAACCACTGCCCATCCCCGAGTTTCACCCTAAAAAATGGGTGACCCGGTTCGAGGGGATCGTCGTCTAGGGCTCCTGGAGGACGTAGTGCAGACCTTTCTTCCCTACAGCAGTTTCGAGGCATCCGCGCTCGCCCTGGACCCAAAGAGGCTCGGGAAACAACGCGTCGAAGCAGACCAGATTCTGCGCGCTCTCGAAGACCCGGACTACGGGTGGCAGAATCATCCGGCCGTGGTCATGTGGCGCGGGTACGTCCCGGCCCTCCGGGTCTACCGCAACACCATGATCCGCGAGTGGGTTGCTCGCGGGTACAACAACACGATGCCCATTTTGCGCACCGGAAGGTCCCCACGGCTACCGCCATGGATCGGATGGTCCGATTTTCACGCTTCGCACCGATCGAATTTGCTGCGCAAAGATCCACAATTTTACAGTCAGCACGGGTGGCTGGAGAAATCCAACCTCCCGTACCTGTGGCCATCGAAGATGACTGGTAGCCCCACCGAGATTCGAACTCGGACGCCCGGAGGCACGGTGTTTGAGACCGCTGCGTAGACCGTTCCGCCATGGGGCCAGAAGTACGCGTGGACGGCCTCGAACCGACACTGACTCTGGCTTAAACAGAGTGCCTCTACCTCTTGGGCTACACGCGCACGAGTGCTTCCTCGCTCCTTATCGTAAGGAGTGGCGCAATCGAGTGTCGTATGCCCGGTAGAGTGACATCGGTATGCCGATCTATACCTACCTCTGTCGGGAATGCAAGGCGCAAATCGAAGAAATCCAAAAATTGAAGGATCCGCCGCCCGAGCAGTGTCCCGAGTGTGAAGCCAAAGGCTCGCTCGAGAAGACGATGGGCGTCTCGAACTTCCAACTCCTTGGATCAGGCTGGGCGAAGGATGGATACGGATGAAAAACGAAGTCACGGTCTCCAGCTCCACCGGCTTTCGGAAGGGTGCTGTCCTGTGCATCAACGGAGGCGACGACCTTTTCATCGTCCAGGATGTCACGAGCACGACCCTCACCATCCACCCCCAACGATGGTGGCACCGTCTGTGGGCCTGGATGCGGAGTCTCTGGCCGTTCAGACTTTGGCGTTAGCCAGGTGCGCGAACCATTTCCCGAGCCAGTCGACGACCTCGTGGGGATAGTCGAAAGTCAGGGCTTCACGAGGCTCATCTTCGTTTTCATGTTGGAGCACCCAGCAGTGGTACTTGGCGTGGTTGCCCATCCAACGAACCTTGAGCCGCCACGAGAGCTTCGTAGCTGACCACAGCTCCCCCTCGTATTCGGGGTCATCCATCTCCAGCGGAAACGACAGATCCGGGAGCCCGGCATCCGACGAATTCCACCCAGGCGGCAACGTCAACTTGACACGGGGAAGTGGCCTGCCGTTCTTCACGCACTTTCGGCACCGATTCAATTCTTCAAATTGGTCGATCGGTTTTGACGTTCGACAAATTCGGCAAAAACGCGTCACCCATGATGCTACCCAACGTGGTACTCCGCCTATCAGAAAGCCTTCGTGTCCCATGGCCAACACCCAAAAACCACCCAAGCTTTGGCTGGAGTTCCTCCAGAAGAGATTTGGGCCAAAGGGCGGCCAGGAACTCGTGCCGAACACCAACCGAGAATCGAAAGAGCGGTTCCCGAAAGTTGAAGTTTTCACGCTCCTGCAAACCGACGATCGCTTTCGTCGAGTTCTCCTGAACGAGTACCGTCGCTGGCGACAGGAACGAAAGTCGGAGAAGTCCAAAGGTACGAAGAAGGAACCCTTGCGAGTCAAGAGCGATCTTCCAATGCCCCAGGGCGCTCGAGACATTCACAACCTGTTCAAAGCCGAGGGCCATGAGCTCTACTTGGTCGGTGGCGCCGTGCGGGACCACGTGCTCGGCAAAAAACCCAAGGACTTCGACCTCGCCACCGAGGTTCCTCCTGACGAGGTCATCAAGATCCTGGAGAAGGACTCCCGGTTCAACAAGCGCATCGACTTGACAGGGAAAGCGTTCGGCGTTGTTCGCGTTCACGATCCCGAAGGCGAAGAATACGAGATCGCCACGTTCCGCCAGGACATCGGTGAAGGCCGTCGCCCCGACGAAGTGAAGTTCACGACCATCGACGAGGACGTGAGCCGTCGAGACTTGACGATCAACGCCCTGTTCTACGACATGGACACGAACGAGATCGTCGACTACGTGGGTGGCATCGCAGACGCCAAGAACGGCGTGATTAAAACGGTGGGGAAACCGGCGGACCGATTCCGAGAGGACAAGCTCCGGATCCTACGGGTTCTCCGATTCGCTGGGCGTCTGGGTGCCAAGATCGATCCCGAGACCGAGAAAGCCATCAAGGACGATCCAGATCTTCACGAAGTCTCTCCTGAGCGGATCCACGACGAGTTCAGTCGAGGCATCGCGACGGCCCAGGACCCCAAGCATTTCCTCGAGATGATCGAGGAAATGGGGTTGTTCAGTCAGGTGTTCCCCGGGCTCGAAATCAGCAAGCAGTACCTCGAGACGCCCGATCCCACGATGCAGATCGTGAGCGTCCTGCGCGACAACCAGCCCAAGAAGCTCCGGAAGGTACTTCACTCGATGAAGTACTCCGACGCCCAGATTCAGAAGATCCTGTTCCTGCTCAAGATGCGGGATCTCAATCCCGACGAAGCCGCGGAGCTCAAGAAGGTCTACAAGAAACTCCAGTCGATGGAGAAGGCCGAGATAGGTGCGTCGGATCTCATGGAAGCTGCGAACGCGCTCGGGAAACCGGGACGCGACGAGGCCAAGGCGTTCGTGAACTTTGCGGAATCCCCTCCGGCGCTCACGGGCAAAGAGCTCATGGACCAGGGCATGAAGCCCGGACCTGAGATCGGCAAAGCCGTCGCCAAGGCTGAGCGCGAAGCCTACGAAGCGATGCTCGGCAAGTAGCTACCAACCTCGAGCGACGGCTCGGTTGGTGAGGATCAAGCCGTTCTCGGACGCCCACTTCTGGATGTAGGTGATCTCTGAAGCGGTCGGCATCCGATTACGGGTGCCACGAATCTGCACGACCGTCTTGGTCGGGTTGCGGACCTCGATAGTGACTTGCTTCTCCCTGCCGATGGAGAACGACCAGATGGACTTCTGGCCCTTCCCTACGCTCCAGGCGTAGGACGCGGCGCAGTGGTGAAGCTGGCGCCCCTCGTCGTGGAGAGCCTGGTAGGTGAGCAGTTCCGTGATCGAGTATCGGACCTGGATCTGTTTTCCAGTACGATTGTCCTTGGTCTTGCGGCTGGTTTCCCAGTTGCGGATCCCCGATGGCTCGAACTTCTCGGGAGGCGGAGACCGACGTTCCACCCACGTAGCTCGCTGTGCCTCCCGATTTTGCCGGTTCGCGACACGGTCAGCGACAGCCAGTTCTTTGTGCCATTCCCCCATGTCCCGCATCAAGGACCGGGCCGTGCGCCCTTTCATCACAAAATTGCCCTGGTTCTTGGCATGCTGGATGTAGTCGAGGAGTGGGCCCACTTGGGCCGGGTCGATCATGGCCTGATTGCAGAACCACTGAATGACGGGTGCCCGAAACGCTTCTTCACGCAACCCCTCCCCCCAATCGGTTTTGCAGAGGGTCTCGGCCAGTCGTCGGTCACCACCGAAGCTCTGGACCTGCGTCCACCGCACTGCCTGGGTCACCGTGATCACACCACGTTGCTGCATGAACGCGTGGGCTTGTTTTTTCGTGAACTTCACCGGGAATTCACCATCCTGGATCAGTTTGTGCAAACCAGTGCCTTGGGCCAGTTTGACGAACTGGGTGCATGAGCTGAGATCCGGATTGTCCTCGGGGGCATAACCCCGTAGCCCTCTACGAAACCAAACCTCGAACCAGAAAGCGGGCATCGGGTACTGACAGAGCAGGTGGTCAATGAGACTGCGAAGCACCGTCTCGATGGCCTTCCCTTTGGGTTTCCAGTCTTCAAGTGGACGCACCCAGTGCTCTCGGAAACCGATCAGGTGCCACAAGGTGCCCCACCCCTCTTTGCGGGCCAGGAACTTCCGATGCTTCTTGTGAAGATCTCGGAAAGGAGTAGGGCCGAATGTCTGAAGGAACTCGGAAGCGGGCCCCTCCTTCTTGACGAGAGATGCCTGGATCGCCTCTTCACGCTGTTCCTTGTAAGCGCGTTGCATCGCGTGGGGACCCGTCTTAGGCATCACCGAGCTCCTTCCAGATGCGCTTGACGGCCTCGTCACGAATGGCTTCGGAGCGGTGGTCGGTCCAGCCCTCGTCGCACATGAGACAGTGGAAAGCCGGGTACTTCAGGTACTCGACACGCTTCACGCCAACACGCTCCATCACGAACCGGTGCGGCCCCATGTCGGTCTCGACCTCGCGGGTGCTACAGAAGATGCACTCCTCGAGTGAGATGACGTTCATGGGCCGACGCGTCGGCGGATCGTACAGGGGCTCTTCTTGAAACTTGCGTCCCGAGGGCGCGGGGAGAGCCATGGGACCGGGACCATCGGGAAGCTCGGTCGAGCACGCGCAACACCGAGGGGGCGCCAGCTCATCGTCTACCACGCCGCGACAACCCTCCATAGGGCAGCGGCGCATGTTGTACGCCCAGTGATCTGGGTCGTCGAGGTCCATCAATCTTTGGGTACGAAGGGGCCGTCAGCTCCGGAGCTCAGATGATCAATACGTGACAGGAAGTCGTCGGGTTCGTTGGAGCGCACCCGATTGTCCTGGAAAGCATCAGAGCCGCCAGCTTTCTCTTCGAGAGTGATCCACGCGAGCACGGAACTGCCGGGGAAATGGTCGGGGCCCATCCGGAAACTGAGATCGCTTTCGTCGTCGGGGACCTGGAACCATACGTGGTCCTTCGCGGCCATCCGTTTGAGGCTGCTCCAGGAGACCTCGGTGCCATCCTGGAGAACGACCCGGCGCTCGTGGGGCGCCCGCATCTTGGTCTCCTGTTCAGCCGTGGGCTCCTCGGTCTCCCAGTTGGACTGCCTCCAGGGAAGATTCTGGTCCTGTGGCGCGAGGTACCCAATGCGGCCGTCCTCCATCACGTGCGCCAGCCCGAGCCGGATGAGCACGGGGTCGATCTTCATGGGATAGATCCACATGTCGTGTGTCGCGGGCCACACCTTCTCGGCAATGCTCCGGGCCTGCTGCTGGTTCTCCAGCTTGAGCAGGTTTGTGAAAAACTCAGCGAAGACCTCGTGCTTGGTCATGACTGCTTTTCCGCTTCAGCGAACTCTTTGAAGGCGTGAAGTCCCAGGGTAGCGAGCTTGGTCTTGTCGAGCTCCCATTCCTGGCACCACCCCATCCGGTGGATGCTCAAGAAACTCGACCCCTCGGAGTGCTTTTGGTGTTGGTACTCGTGGGCACCGCAGTAGCCCCACCCATCAGCCGACAGATCGGAGTGGGTGCACGTCTCGCAACTCGGGTTGATACGGAACCCGATTTCCTGGAGCACTTTGAGCTTGTTCGCGTCCATTTTCAGACCAGCCGTACATTGTACGCAAAAATGCGGGGGCCTCAAACTGAGACCCCCGCAGAGGAGCAACATCTCCACGAAAAAGCCCGGTGGGTTCAGGCTCCCACCGGGCTAGGTTTTAGGCGCTGACCTCCAGTACAACGCCAGCTCCGACCGTTTTGCCGCCTTCACGGATGGCGAACCGCATCCCGGCCTCGCAGGCGACAGGCTTGTTGAGGGTAAACGAGATCGCAGCCCGGTCGCCCGGAGTCACTGATCCCACATCACCTACATCCACCACGGCGGTCACGTCACTGGCCCCGAAGAAGAACTGCGGGCTGTAGCCGGTCCCGAAGCCGGTGTGGCGTCCGCCCTCCTTCTCCGAGAGGGTGAAGATCTCCGCCTTGCCGACCTTGTGCGGCTGGATGGAGCCAGGCTGGATGGCCACTTGACCACGCTCCACCTGATTGCGCTCCACGCCCCGCAGGAGCAGCCCGACGTTGAGCCCGGCCTTGGCTGCCGGGATGTCCTTGTGGAACGCCTGGATGCCCGTCACGACCGCCTGGATGGGCTTACCATCCGTGCGCCCGATGACCTGGACCTCGGTGCCCACGGGGATGCTCCCGCGCTCGACACGGCCCGTCACGACGGTGCCGCGACCAGGGATGGTGCAGACCCCCTCGATAGGCATCAGGAACGGTGCCGTCTCATCGCGCTCGGGCACCGTGAGATGCTCGTCCATGGCCTTGAGCAGCTCGAGGATGCAGTCGGTGTCCCCGTCATTGAGGGCCTTGAGAGCCGAGCCACGAATGAAGGGCGAGTCCGTGAACCCTTGGGAGTCGAGCATTTCCCCGACCTCCATTTCAACGAGCTCGATCATCTCCGGGTCGGCGACATCGCACTTGTTGATGAACACGACCATCTGGCTCACATTCACCTGCTTGGCGAGCAAAATATGCTCCCGCGTCTGGTGCTGAGGGCCTTGGCTGCCATCCACCAGGAGGATCCCTCCGTCCATCTGGGACGCACCGGTGATCATGTTCTTGATGTAGTCGGCGTGCCCTGGGCAGTCGATGTGGGCGTAGTGCCGGTTGGCCGACTCGTACTCGACATGCGAGGCGGAGATCGTGATGCCACGCTCCTTCTCCTCTTTTGCGTTGTCGATCTCGTCGAACGCGCTGACCTTGCCTCCATAGAGTTCGGCACAGAACTTGGTGATCGCTGCGGTGAGAGTGGTTTTTCCATGGTCCACGTGACCGATGGTGCCTACGTTCAGATGTTGCTTTTCCATTGGATTGTTGCGTCTCTTCTTTCTACTCGTCTTTCCGAGCCGTCCGCCTGATAGTGGATGGGGAAGGATTCGAACCTTCGAAGCGCGAACGCGGCAGATTTACAGTCTGATCCCTTTGGCCAACTCGGGAACCCATCCGTGAGGCGCACCTGTCCTGCGCCGGTCCGGTCGGAGGGATTCGAACCCCCAGGGCACGTGGGTTACAGCCACGCGGTCTGACCACTCAGACGTCGACCGGGAACGATCGGGAAGATCGCTCCGCAGGGCGTGCTAGGTGGTGTTCTCGGCGTTTAGCCTTCGAGCAACCCGCACGACCCGCGGAGCCATGGATAAGTTCGATACGTCGTAGTCATACTTGGCTCCTTTCGTGGTCGGGGTTGATCGTCAGGCCGCAACGCGGCGAGTTGGTTTCGTTGTAGACGAGCTCGAGCTCGTGGTCAAGAGGGTTCTGGTGAAAATGTGCTGTCCTTGGTGAAGACACTGAACTCACCGGCCGAGCACCCTTCGATCCCGGAGTCCCGATGCCACACCCTATGCTGTTCGGCGACCCACTCACCAAGATAGCTCCCAATGTAGTAGGTCACGTCGTCGGGGACCTCGACGCACTGGATCGTGCCCCATTCCTCCGGGGCCATCTCATCCCCCATCTCGTCGAAGACCTGGAGCAGGATCGGGTCATGGCGCGGGACACTATCCGGGAGGAAATAGGAGTGATCCCACCGGTCAGGAGGGTCCGGACTCTCCGACGTGTAGTGCTGGGGCTCTCCCACCAGCGGACTGTGATCCGGGAACGCCCACAATGCGTCCAGCTCTCGAGCTCGAAGGATGGCGTTCTTGGAGAGATAGAACGAGGTGCTAGATGAGATCAGGACGCGCATGACAGAGATTGTACCCGTTTCAAAGTTTCACGAATCGTTAGTGCTCGGGGAGGGATTTGAACCCTCACGGTGTTTCCACCGGCCGGTTCTGAACCGACTGCGTCTACCAGTTTCACCACCCGAGCAAAGGGCCCCAGGAGCTACCCCGGGGTTCAAGACCACGTTGTACGTGTCCCCATGCACTCGGGTCTTCCACCCGCGTCGCCAATAGCGAAGCCCCTCCTTCCGTGAAGCGTCCTCCACAGCTTTGTTTTGAGGGTGGTACATCTTGGTGCCGACGGAGAGGGTCGAACTCTCATGGGTTTCCCCACGGGATCCTTAGTCCCGCGCGTATGCCAGTTCCGCCACGTCGGCAAGTAATGAACGAGAGAGTCGAAGGGATTGATGTTGCTACGCGCTCTGCCAACTGAGCTACCCCCCGTTAATGTCGGGGGGACAGGACTCGAACCTGCGACCTCGTGGTCCTTAACCAATGCTTGTGATCTCTTCCTAGATCTCGCTCATAGTCGAGGCGAGAGGATTCGAACCTCCGACCCCTTGACCCCCAGTCAAGTGCGCTAGCCAGACTGCGCTACGCCTCGGTGCTTTTTTTGGCCACTCGTCGAGCCGCCTTCGCTTCTTGTTTCTGTTTCCGTCGTCGGTTCTTGAGGATGGGGTTGGTCTTCTCAGCCTGTTCACACCGAGCTCGATGCTCGGTCAGGAACTGATCGACCTCCTCGACGTGGGTCCCTTCGCGGGCCCACTCAACGATTCGGATAAAGTGACCTCCGTGTCGTCCATGTGATGATGTCAGCCATGATGTTGATCTCCTTGATGGGTTAGATGTCCCAGGCACATTCCTGGGTGCAGTCATCACAGCAAATGCAGAGTGCCTCGCTGTCGTCGTTGATCTCTTCCGCGTAGGGACAGGTGTGGAGCTCCTTGGCTGCGTTGCCGCAGTTGAAATTCGAGGGGCACTTATCTTCAGTGTCTTCGTCCATGTTCCTGTCCTCCGTTTCTACATTTGGGGAGCATGAGGGGAATCGAACCCCCGTAAGAACCAGAGTCCGTTTTGGGAAAACGCGTTTCACCTGCAATAACATCTTGGTTGCAGACCGACCCGAGCCTCAAACCCCGGACAGCCCTTTCACCCCCTACTTCCTTTCGGCATCCCCCTTGGGACCTGTCCGTTTTCGGTGGCTTCCAGTCTGGTCCCTCCTTTTGGGAGACCCTCAACTCGTTTTTTAGGGTGCCGTGACCATCGTTCGGCTACATGCTCCATGTGTGTGGTTTGACTCTCCTGCTGTCCGTTCTTGTCGTTGGTCGAGGTGAGAGGATTCGAACCTCCGACCCCTTGCTCCCGAAGCAAGTGCGCTACCAGGCTGCGCTACACCTCGATGGTATTCCTGGAAGGAGTTGAACCTTCGGCCCCCGGTTTCGGAAACCGGTACTCTGTCCACTGAGCTACAGGAACATCTACTGCTGCACATCCTCCGGTGGGAACTGCCCCCACAACCTCCGAGGGCTGCTCGGTGTTCTTCTCGTTGAACTACGGAGGATGCGCAGCATGGTACCCAAGGAGGGAGTCGAACCCCCGACCTGACGGTCCGTAGCCGTCCGCTCTGTCCACTGAGCTA
>Ga0307377_10005660_pt1 | contig 13327 bp, 24 predicted proteins | sample TR3MG_FD_202535 | JGI IMG/M metagenome (GOLD analysis project Ga0307377, IMG submission 202535) | Soil microbial communities from Risofladan, Vaasa, Finland - TR-3 | ecosystem: Environmental > Terrestrial > Soil > Coastal area > Acid sulfate soil | place: Finland: Risofladan, Vaasa | collected... | reverse complement strand
TGGCATATTATATTCCAATTCCATTGTTTTTATGTCAAACAATAATTTTTTTACCTTATCTAGATATGTAATACTACTACAGTAAATATATTTACCCACGGCTTTTTTATCGTTATCTTGTTCATCTTTATTTAGTTCATCAAATGATTTATTGAATACCCCGATTTTTTCTTCATCACAAATTGATTGTAGTAAATCATTGACCTTTTTAACCAGTACTGGATGTTTTTCAATTTTAAATCCCATAAAATAAAGGTCAATAGTTATATAGAAAAATCCGATTATTACCATAATTAATGATAAAATTAAAAGTGTTATTAAAATCATTGTGATTATACTCATAACTATATCTTAAAATAAATTTTATCCGGAAACCCGCCTAACACAAATTTTGTTACATCACAAAGCCATATAGGTAAACATATATTAACATTTTTATAGTTTTCCAATATGTAATAAGCACCATCAACAAGAGATTCTCTAATTAAATCAAGTGAATCTGCCTCATCGAATTTTTCATTAGAAATATTTAATACAACATCATTTTTCTTACCTGCTAAATAATCCAGTAATAAATCTGCACCTTGAACCATTTCTAACTCTGCTTTCTCACTAGTCCAATCAGGCAAATCAATATACCACTCACCAGTATTTTCTTTATAAAATCTCAGTTTTTCCATATTTTAATTTTAGTTTATTCAATCAAATACGAAAATAATATCAAAATTATTACAAATTTAATCAAGTTTTGTCAAGTTTTGTCGTTAATACTGTTGCACTGATACTTGGCCGGGTAAGGGCAACATATTTTATTTGATTTCGTTCTTTCAATACCCAATTAGCATTAATATCATTTTCCATTACAAATACATGTGAATAAGTGCTTCCTTGGCTTTTGTGAGCAGTTAAAACGTAGCCATAATCTAAATCTTTACCTATAAAATCCCATGTACTCCTTTGTAATCCATTACGAAATTTATCAATGTCAATCATCAGAATATTATTACGTCTGAAATCATAATAGTCTTTCCATTTTTTTTTATCATTTTTTGCTCTATCCCTAAAAAAATCATGCATTTCAGCAAAAGTATGTAAATTATTATGGTCATTCGAATCTAAAATAAACACGTTTTGATATTTAAATTTACCTTTAGCTAGATTTTCTCTTAATTTAATATCATAACCATTGATATCATACTTATTGGTTTCTAGTCTAGACTTATACACCACTCGATAATCAGCAGAGTTTTCGATAATATTAAACCTTTGTTTTGCATCGCTCACACTTCTATATGCCATGAGTACATCATCTGTTTCAACCACATCTGTCGTATTACCTAGTAATTCTGTTCTAATTACATTATTCGCAGCAATTACTGTATCATTTTTCCATGCAATTACCTTAACAAAATCAGTATCATTCTTATATTGAATGTCTTTGAATTTTTCAAGCATTGCATATCTAAATTTTTTCTTATTGATTGTAAATATAATTCCTTCCCCTATATCGTTCATATTACTTTTTCTTAGAAATCCTCCATCAATTCTATTTAAATTATTTCTAAGAGCATCATATACAAATGCCAGTGGATTAGTATCATTTTGTCTTTCAATTTTTGTAAGTAAATGAAATTCATTATTTACTTGATTAAACACAATACTTTCTTTTTCACCAACAGGAGGAATTTGAGCAGAATCTCCCATAAACAAAACCTTTGTTCTAGTACCATTAACTTTATCTTTAATCATTTCATAAAGTTCTTTATTTATCATCGATGCTTCATCAATAATAACTAAATTATAATCTGTAATTGTAGGTAAAGCAATTGGATTGAATTTGGGGTCGTTTGGATTAAATTCATCTAATTTGGTATCAGGTCTTAAACCTAATAAAGAATGTAGTGTTTTACCTTCCTCACCAGTAGTATTTACAACTACTTTTTTTGCTTTATGAGTAGGTGCAGATACTACCACACCGCCATAATATTTGTCGAGTATTTTTTTTACAATAGTACTCTTGCCTGTGCCAGCGTAGCCCGCAAGGGTAAAGAAATTATTACTTTCATCTTTCAACCAATCATTAATTTTTTTAATCCCAAGAAATTGCTCATCATTAAAAGTAATTAATTTACCTGTAGGAAGTAATAATTGATTATCTTCAATACTATTATTTTTCATTATTTATTAATTTTTCTTTTAACGACCAAATTCTCATGCATCCCAATTTAGCCACTTTTAACATTTCTTTATCTGTCAATTTACGTGCTTTTTTATTAGTGGTTGTTTTTCTATGTATTTTAGTATGGATATGCTTTCTATTTTTTATTCTTTCACACACTATTATACCAATATGTTCTGGAATCAAGCTTTCACACGATTCTAATAATTTAATTGGAATTGCATAATAAAATTCTTTAATTCTATTATCTTTATGCTGATGTTCTTTTTTAAAATCAGCAAGTAAATCTGACTTACTGATTTTAATTTCAACTTCCATACAATACCCACTCTTTTTAATTAAAAAGATATCACATTCATGCATTCCCAATAATCCCCAAGATATATTGGGAACTATTATATTTTGTCTTATGCCGAAAAATTTAGCAATTGCTACTTCAATTTCAATGGTTTTTATTGGTTTAATCTTGGATTTGACTGACATTAGGTTGAATTTTCAATTGCATTTGTTTTAAAGTAATTTTTGTATTGACTTTAATTGCTTCTGCTCTTTCAACTATAGTAGTACCAATCAAATTTCTAAAATTTGTTTCAGTACCATAATCCATCAGTTCATTTTGTAAATCAAATCTGACCTCAAAACCATTTTCTTTTAAAAATTTTTCAAGTAATAAGGCCATTGTTGATTTACCTGAACTACTGTGTCCTGCTACAATAATTTCTAATTCTCTCATAATAACTCAGTTTTAAATTATGCTAATTTTTTATCTTTTAATAAATCACGTAAAAAAACATTCTTCACACCACCTACCGAACGAACCCATTCTTTATAATCTTTAGGATACAACATTATTAAGTACTCATCACTATCTTTATGACTTACCGTATTGTAGTCACTCAAATAATCTCTGAAATCCGGATAATCCTTTTTATTAAAGACCCCTTCATCACATATAAAACACAAAGCAGTGAGGCTATAATTTAAATCTGGTTCACGAAAAAATGAAAAATCTACATCGTTTTTATCTAAACTATCACCAATCTGATTTAAAGTGCCTATTGATAATCCTTCCCCGTCTACTTCATCATTAGTTGTACCACCATTAAGTATCACCCAAGTTTTCCAATTATCAGCAAAGTTAATAAATGTTTCGGAATCATTATAAGCACGAGCGTATTCCAATGCAGCGTGACCACACTGTATACCTGCTTGTATTCCAGTTAATTGATATATTGTAAAAAAATACATTCTTAATTCAAGTCCTTTATCTTCCATATTATTGATTATATAATTAGTAAATATCATTTTTTATATTCCATATATTAACACCAATTGAAATAAGTAGTGAAAATATAAATATGAATATAATCGCACCTGTAGAAGGTTCAATTGTAAGATAATCAAATTCTTCAAAATTTCTTCTTTCGAATCTATTTAAATTTTGATTTAAATAAATATATAACTCATTCCAAGTTTCTTCGGTTAATACCGGAGAGGTTGATTTTATTTTAATAACATCGTCTTTAAGTGTTTCGGTAGGTACTGGTAGTACCTTCAATTTAGTTTTATTGATTTTCATTTTATCGGTAACCGGAATAATGGTTGGCAGATTTTTTTTAGCAATGCTGTCTTTATATGAATAAAGATTAATAATTTTTTGATTAATTTCTGCAGTTAGAATATTTGATGTCGACCATGAAAACGTATGTGCCCATTTAATTTCTTCATCCTTTTTCCCAATGCATATAACCAATTCATTTTTATTTCCTCTAACCCAATAATTTTCTTGATAATTACCAATACTAGATAATTTATCATCAAAAACAAGCACCCATAATCTCATTTGATTACTAACGCCAAATTTACCGTTTAGTCGTCTGAATTTCTCTTGTGTTTCATTAGAAAAACCATTACCTAATATAGTCGGGTAATCAAGACCGTTTGCTTTGCCCCTCCAACTACCACTACTATATTCGGGATATCTAAATAAACCCAGACTATCTGCTTGTTTATCATCAACAACTTTTATGTTAAATAATGTCAAATCAGATGCTTTAATTCGATTTTCATAACTATGTGCACTTACATATGCTTTACGAGTATCTTCGGTATTATCCCAATTTGTTCGATAAATATTGGATGTAACACCTACTCTTTTACCTTGAAATTTAGTCCCGGAACTACTTACACATCTGTCATTACTATCATAATTTTTTCTGGTTTTAATTACACTTTTTTCAGTTCCGAATTTACTGACTAAATCATCATGTTGTTTTTCAGTAATATCGATATTTTCACCCATACTTGTTATAGCATACCATTTAGGTCCGACATCCTCTTGATGAGAACAATCATATGTTCGGGTACAATATCTGGTATTGCCTTTACTATCTGTTCCACAGGGATAACTTTCGGTACATGTTTGATGATGCCAATAATTATATGGTTCTTCTTCATATACTGAAACAACTGTAGAACCCCAATATTCAGTAAATTGAACACTAGAATAATCAATAATGAGTTTACTTATTAAAATGGCTACTAGTGTTGCAGCAAATGGTAAAAAAAATTCCCACCATGTGAATTCGTCTTTTTTAAAATAATAAAATATTCCAGTAACGATGATTGGAATTAATAATGCTAAATATATTATCATTGTTATTAATCTTTAATTTGTGATTTTTCAATGATGCTATCGGCAATATCATATAAATAATTTTCTGCAGTTTCAGTTGATTCGGTTTTCCACCAAGGACTATTTACATTAAAGTCCTTAATCATATTCATCGTATCACCTAAAAATTTTATTTTGGGTTCAAAATATAAATTAAAACCAACGAACTTAAAATACTCTTCAGGTAATTCCGTATCTCTTTCCAATAGACAACCGATAGGTCCTGACACACCATGACAAGGTTCTATGTTAACTATTTCAACGATATTTCCTGCCAGATTTAATTTGTCCCCAACATTATATTTACATGGTCGGGGATGAGGTGTTCTTGTTATCCAGTTCTTTTTTTCTTTATCGTAATATGCCATAATATTAGTATTTAGAGTGTAAGGCAAGATTCAAACTTACATTGCGATAGTGCACATCTCACAAACCATAGTCATTTCGAACTATGTGCCTTAATCGATTAGGCTACCTACACTTATTTAATTTAATCTTTTTTAAATAAATCAATATCGTTTTCCTGCCCCGTCTTATATACCTGTTCGGTCTTAATTGATTTAATTACAATTATATCCAAATCAGGTTTATCACCAATTATCAAAGTATTCGGCCATATCATACGCATATCTTTATGTTGACGGTCGATATCAATTAATTTTTCCTGTTCGATAAAAAATCCATTACGTTCGCCTTCAATTGAAGCCATTAGGTCCTTATATAAACTAACATCAAATGTCGGATTACTTTCTTGAATCCATTTCATAAATGTTTCCCGACCCTTACCTTCATCAGAATACCTGCCTTCAATCATAGCAGTATAGATTTCCTTAAAACCATCCCTATATTGGTCGGTAACACCTGCCTTTTGTTGTAGCACTTTCCACATTTTATCAAAATATGCACTACACACTTCTTGTTGTTTATTACCTCTGTTGCGAAGTTTAATTTCATTATTGCTTAAACTTACTGCCCAAATTGCTGTCATAATTACTAGTAATATAACAACACCAATTCCAATAAAAATTCCTTTTTTCATTCTTTTTTATTTGATTAATATTAATTATTTATTGTTATTTCTAATTCGACTAATTCTAATTCACGAAAATCGATTTCTGGATTATATCGATAATACACTTTCATCAATTCAATAGTTGCTCCTTCTGGTCGTAATTCAGGTAACCCACATGTAAATACAAATGCTGTTTCGTCAAAAAATATTATATGAACAAACTCTTTGGTATCTTTTCTTCTAAGTGCTTTTGCTTTCATGTTTTAATCGATAGAGTTTCATAACTGTCTTTGCAAATGAACATCTAATTATTGCTCCAATATATGAATATGCATTTACAGTTTTGTCAAGATTAATATTTAAAGCAGACCTATAACACGCAAAATATGCTTTTATTTCACATTTATTTTTATCTGCAGTAGTTAAAAAAATATATCTCGCATTAGAAAGTTCGAGTTTAATTAATCTAATGAATAATTCCTGAATTGCATCAGTAAGTTCATTTTTTTCCTTACAAATAATTATTTCTCGTAGCAATTTTTCATTAAATTCTTCTTTATTCATTTTATTTCTTCGGATTTAATTTTAAAAGAAAGATTTTCATCAATAGCCTTCTTTTTTAATTCATTTTTCATTTCTAATCCAATTTTCTCTGCAGCATATCTAGCATTAACACAGTGACTTAAATCGATAGTTGCAGATAATTTATTATTAATATGTGCTTCACCATAATACACATTCTGATTTGGTTTAAGTTTTCCTTCAACTTGTTTTAATTGAACTTCAACCAATAATTCTTTCTCCGACCTATCTAATGTATATATTAATTTATAAGTACCTTTAAATTTCATTAACCATTTTCAATGCAGTATAGAAACCATCAACCCAATGAAGTCTTCCAATTAAATTTACATGTTTGAATTTACCTATTTCAAATCCACTGTCATCTGTGATTGTAGATTCAAATTTATAATCACCATCTTCAATTGATAATGTTGTAACATGTAATGACATTAGATATCCCTTTTCTTCTCTAAAATGTATTTTATACAATTCAACCATATTGTTTTTGTTTAACTCCATATTTCTAGATATTTAGTATTTGTTATGTAATTTCTGAACCATCGGTATAACATTTTAGGATAGATGTCGTGTCGGGCAAAACCATATAATCCACATGAAAAAAAATCGTGAACTTCAATTACAAACGTTCCATTATTGTTGACACCAATATCCAATGTATATGCAATAGGACTTGATTTTGAAAATGTCTTAATCATTGCATTTATTGTATTTACATCAGGAAATATCGTGAAATCACCACTATAATTATGAATTCCTTCTAATTTATTTTGAAAAACAAAACATCTGTACTCACTGATAATTTCAACATTATCAGATATTTGATAATTTCCAGAAGGAATTGTATCTGTACTTCCATCATATATTCCAGTTAAATCATCACCATTTTCCTTTTTAACTTTAATACCATCGTTTGATTTAATAAATTTCAAACCAATTACATTTTTTTCAGTCCCATTAATTATATTTCTACCTGCATATCTAAATAGACATTCTGGAACATTTAATGGTAACGGTGTTTTATTGTAGAAATTTTTAATAAATGCCATCACAAATTCAACACTACCAACAGGGGTATAATTACGATGAATAAATTTAAATTCAAATTTAGTGTTATCATGTTTAGTATTTAAAAATCTATACATTATACTGGATTTACCATATAACCATTTATGATACCTGATAGATTCTAATAACACAAACGAAAAATCATGTACTATTCTTCCATTAATCTTTTGAATTAAAAATTTCATAATTATTTCATTATTTAAATATTGATACAAAAATAAAAATAAATTTCAAATATCCAATTTTAATTTTTAAATTTTTTAATTATATCATTTCTTTTAAATCCAATTTTAATCTTTTAATTTTTTTCTTTAATTCGTTTATTTTTTCAATTATATCATTTCTTTTATATCCGGGTTTATTTGGATGTTCAATACAATCTGTGAGTAAAGCAATTTGTTCTTTTAAACAGACTATAGCGCATTCATGCGCAGTAAAAGTTATGTTATAATCGTCTTTAGGCATTGGACAAAATACCTGTTCCTTAATGATTTTTTTGAATTTTAATTTCATATTCAATGTTTTATTGATTATATATGTTTTTTATTGTAATACGTATTTTTATCAAATTTATTACAAATTTATAGATATATTTTAAATAACTATATTTCAACAAATTAGCTATAATAATGTTATTAAATGATATAGCGTGTATTTATTTTTAAATAAAAATAGTCGATATATTTAAAAAATAAGCAGTATAATTGCATTTTTAAAAAAGAGAATAGTTATGATATATAGAATACTTACATTATTTATAATTTATTTACTTCCGATATTAATTGGTGGTAATAGTAGATGCAACAAAAATGATAATACTATTATTGAACAGGAATTATCATATAATAATTATGGTGATACCATTCCTGATTTAGAATTATTATATGGAGATATTTGGGGTACAATTTATCATGCACTTGAAGCGCAATGCGATGATACTCCAACTATTACAGGTGATGGTTCAAAAATTAATCCAGATATAGCAAGTCAATATCGTTGGATTGCCATTACTCAGGAAATGTTATGTGATAGTGTACGAGAAAAAATCTTAAATAAACCAGATGTTGATAGATTTCGTGGTAAAATTCAATATGGTGATACTGTCTGGATTGAAAGTGATAACCCCAATATAAACGGTTGGTGGGTTGTTCATGATACAAAAAATAAAAGATGTATAAGGAGTATTGATTTTCTTCAAACACATGGTGATGGTTCGTTATACGACAATAATCGTTTATGGAGTGGAAAATTTAAACATCTAAATATCTATAGATTAAACAATTCAAATTATAGTGAATATCAGTCGGTTCAAAATGATATTACTATTATCATTATAGAATAACTCATTAATTTATATAGTTTTCTTTCATTATTGAAATTTATATCTTACTTTTACCATAAATTATATTTCTATGAAAGAAAAAAAGATAAACTCTTTACCGGGAGAACCTTTTTCTAAATCCGAATTTCCAGATAAACTTGCTGAAATTAAAAAATTCGGTCATGTAATGGTTGACCTCGAAACATTAGGTCATGCAAGCAATTCAGTAATATGTTCTATAGGTGCAGTTGAATTTGATATCGAAACTGGTTGTAATGGAAGGGAATTTTATGTAGTTGTTGATATTCAATCATGTTTGGATATTGGCTTACATGTTAATGGAAGTACTATTGAATGGTGGTTAAAACAAAATGAAACCCCACGTATGGCTATTATCAGTGATTTTAGATTAGCTATAGGACCAGCACTTATTGAATTCCATGACTTCTTAAATAGATTAGGGGGTAATTCTGTTCAAATCTGGGGAAATAGTAATCGTTTTGATTTAGGCATATTAGAAAATGCATATACTAAATTAAAGATTCCGATACCTTGGAATTTTAGATTAGAAAGAGATGTACGAACATTAGTTTCGTTTGCACCGGAAATCAAAAATAACTTTCCTAATTTAGGTATTGAGCATAGACCTGTTGATGATTGTAAATATCAAATCGGATATTGCAGTGCAATTTGGGAAAAATTAAAAAAAAAGATTCTTAACATTGAATAAATATCTTTTTCTTGATATTGATGATGTTATGGTAACAACTAGACAACATCACAGTAAAAAATTACATCCAAAATATATTACTTGTCCATTTGATAAGAAATGTGTTGTTGTCCTGAATAAAATCATTGTGGAATTAAAACCTATCATAATTGTTTCAAGTGATTGGAGAACACGATTTAATTTAGATGAACTCAATGAAATATTTTTAGATAATGAAGTGAAATCTGAAATTACAGATTTTACTCCTGATTTAATGGGTGTTAGGTTTAATAGTCTAAAGGAAATACAAATTTGTCGTGCAACCGAAATTCTTGATTATGTCGAGAAAAATAAAATTAATAATTGGGTTGCAGTTGATGATTACAATTTAAATCCTTGGATACCTGATAATTTTGTACATTGCACTAGGTCGAATGAAGGTATTAGGCAATGTGGAATAAAAGATAAAATTTTAAATATATTAAAAAATTAAATTTATGTCATATTTTGTAGTAGATGTAGAAGCAGATGGTGATATTATTGGAAGACATAGTATGGTATGCTTCGGTGCAGTAAAATTAACGCCTGAATTAGATATTACCTTTTATGGTAAAACCAAACCTATTTCTAGTCATTACAATCCCGAAGCACTTGCAATAAGTGGATTTGAGAGAGCAGCTCATATTGAATTTGATAATCCGAATATAGTGATGGAAAATTTTGCTGAATGGATTAATAAACATTCTGTTGGAAAACCTATTTTAATTTCAGATAATAATGGTTTCGATGCTTCATGGATTAATTATTATTTTCTAGTTTATTACGGCAGTAATCCATTTGGTTGGTCCTCAAGAAGAATTGGTGATTTATTTTCTGGTGCAGAACGTAATATTTGGTATAAATGGAAAAAGCATAGGATAACACTTCACGACCACGTACCAGTAAATGATGCAAAAGGGAATGCTGAAGCATTATTATATTTTTTTAAAAATAATAACATGAAATTACCTAAATAATCATAGAATGGACTTTTATTAATGTAACTGTATTTATTTTCAAATATATTATTATGAAAATAAAAAAGGAAATTCAAAAAAAAGTAATTTATGATTATTTTAATACTAATCTAAAAGTTATAGAAATTGCAAATAAATATAATTTATGTAGACAATCTATTAGACATATTATTTTAGAAAATAATCTAAAATTAAAAAAACGAATCCCAAAGAATTATTCAATTAAAGAAATAATTAATGACTATATTAATGGAACTACTAACAAAGAAATTACTCAAAAATATGGATTACATAGAAGTACTATTCAAAGAATATTAATTAATAATAATATTAAATTAAGACCAATAAAAAAAACTGCTAGAAAACATCAATTTATAGATGAAAATTATTTTAAAAATATTAATAATGAAGAAAAAGCATATGTTTTAGGATTGCTTTATGCAGATGGCTACATAAATAAAAATGGTTTTGGAATAACATTAATTGAAAATGATAAAGAATTACTTGAAAAAATATCGAACATTATCTATGGAAAAATAGTTCTTGGTTATAGAGATTCTAAAAAAATTAAAAATAAATATATTTGTAAACCGCAATATAGATTTGAAGTTGTATCTCTAATAATGAAAAATGATTTAATTAAACATGGATGTATGGAAAAAAAAACATTTAAAATCAGATTTCCAAAATTAATAAATGATGAATTATATAAACACTTTATTAGAGGATATTTTGATGGAGATGGTTGTTTATGTATACCAACAACTCGACCAGAAAATGTTACATTTACTATTACATCAAATATAAATTTTTGTAATGAATTATCTAAATATGTATGTAATAATGTAGATGTTAATATGAAATCATCTATTAGATATAAAGATGTTGGCATATCTCGTTTAACTGGTAGAAAACAAATTAAAATATTTATGAATTGGCTTTATGAAAATTCATCTATATATATGAAAAGAAAATATGAAAAATTTAAATCATTAAAATAATTATATTATGAGTAATTTAAAACATCTTTTATTAATTATACCGATAATATTTTATTATCTAATAGAATCAATAATAATTGGTTCAGTTGTATTTCTTATATGGAAATTTAAATTTCAATTAAGATTTGATTTTTCAATAGATTATTTTGACTGCGTTTTTATCATCTGGATAATTAAAATGATATTTTTTGATGTTTTCAAAATAAGTAATACTTTTACAGCACTTACTAATGATGTAGATAAAAATAATGGTAATGATGATGAACAACAAATTACTTTTAGTTAAAATATTATGGCAAAATACAATTCAGAAACATCTAGAATATCAATAAAATTTATTGATGCTGATACAGAAGAAGAATTATTTGAAATTCCCAATAGAAATTGGACCAATATGGGTGAAATATTCACAGATACTTATTCAAGCGATATTATAACAAGGGAATTTAAAAATAAAAAATTACCGAAAAAAATTTTAATTCTAGCTGTAAAAGAATTAACATTAGTAAAATAATTGTGCTGACATTATCAATTAAAGCATATAAATTAAATTTTATATGCTTTTTCTGTAATAATATTAATATCATTTTCGTATAGTTATTATGTTTAACTTAAAACTATTGATATGAAAAAACTATTTTTAATACTCATCAGCATACTATTTTCAATCGTAGTATGGTCTCAATCTTTTGAGACTTTTGGAAATATTTCTGAAATTGAAAGGTCTAATCATAAGTATAGTAATGGTCCATTAGTTGATGACTTTAAAGATATAAGTGAGTTTATTACACTTGAAGACCATTTATATAATTTTGAAAAAAGATTTGGTTTAAAAAATCTTCAATCTTTATTAAATAGTATAGAGAATAATGATACCATCTATATTAGTGAACTTAAGAATAAAAGTGAAGCAATGTATAATTATGCCGACCATTTAAGATTAATAATTACTAATAATAAAACATCTTTTATTTATAAAGGTAAATTATATGTATTAACTTATGAACCAACTAATCGTACCAATTCTTTTGGTGTGGAATTAGAAATTAAACTCATACATGAAAGAAAACTTTATTTATATTGTAAAACTGGTCATGAGTGGATAAAAGTATCTGGTGTAATTGATAAACATGTAAATACGGATTATTTTATGAAAGAATTAACTCCGGGTAGAAAACCTTCTCCTGATAATCCTCAATCAAGCAGACCTATTATTAATTTCAAGGAAAAACCAGTAACAATACAATATTATGTAACCATTTGTAATACAAGTAAGAATGGTAAAGAAAATTATCATAAAGAATTATCTGACATAATAATTAAATTATATGATAAAAACAGTATCTTATATACAGACGATAGGAAGTGAGAAATTCAGAGAGTTTCTCATTCAACCTTTTTATTTTAACCAATTAGATTCATTTGATGAACAACAAGTATTGTTTGATGGTTGGAGAAGTAAAAATATGACCACATGGTTTAAATATGTGAATGATGATGATTTTATTCTGGAAGTATATGCTGAAACATACACTATCAATATTAAAACCAAAAAATTTGTTTTACCCCATCCCCGTACTATTAATGATTTTATTAATGATATGTATAGGTTTGGTATCCAGCTATATTGGAACAAATGGATAGCCGATAATTTCAATCCCAAGGATTATCTTCAAGAAGATGAAATACGAAACTACTATGTTACCTTATTAGGTAGATTAGACAAGTCTTTTGAATTACAATAAAAAAATAATCTTTATTATAT
>Ga0307377_10005658_pt1 | contig 13330 bp, 27 predicted proteins | sample TR3MG_FD_202535 | JGI IMG/M metagenome (GOLD analysis project Ga0307377, IMG submission 202535) | Soil microbial communities from Risofladan, Vaasa, Finland - TR-3 | ecosystem: Environmental > Terrestrial > Soil > Coastal area > Acid sulfate soil | place: Finland: Risofladan, Vaasa | collected... | reverse complement strand
TGGATATAGCTATTTTTTCAACACCCAGAGCATTAGCAGACTCCACCATTTCTAGTAGGTCAGGATGAACTGTAGGCTCGCCCCCTGATAATCGCAATGCAAACAAGTCATGCTTTGCACATTCTGCGATTGTATTTAGGGCCAACTGCTTATCAATATCAGGGCCACCCACATTCCTGCAATAAGGGCATGAGAAGTTGCAACGACCTGTGAGCAACATTTCCACCCTGTACAGTCGTGAAGTTTCTGAGGCTTCTTTAGCCCTTTGATCACATAGAGTATAAAAACCAATCTCTTCAAGTTTCATATAAAAACATTTCCTCAAATTCTTCTATAGTTAAATGACACCATTGGAACTCATCATCAACTAAAAACATAACTGCAACTGTATTTTTTTTGGGCCTACAGATTAACTTCTCACCAGGAAGATAACCAATTGCATATTCAGCTATAACTCTTTTTTCCTGAAGTAAATTATAGGTACGACAAATAGTGCCTAACTTCTCAAACAAACAAAAGTTACGCCACCTGATCCAATCAAAACTATCACCAGGTAATTCAACTAATTTAACTCTTTGATATTTCATTTTTTCTTCTTAGGTTTATCAATGGGGATATCAGTATCTCTAAATGCTTTCTTATTTCTCCAATCTACAATTATCTTTTCCCAATCAACAGGAAACAGATCATCTATTTTAACAATAGTTTCATGACATTTTCCATACATAATTCTGCATCTAGGATAATCTATGGATATTACAATCCCCTTTACTGCTTCTCTAGTAATTATAGGTGTATCAATCCCTATATTATCCCGCCATTTGCGAAGTTTAATCATTGTTTTATGTTTCATAATTTTTCTTTTCCCATCCTGTACAGGAGCCCTTATAACACAAATGGGTTTAGTGAAGGAGATAACCAGAGAGGTTGTATAATTACTCAAAACATACTTTTAGTTCTGCTTCAGTCATCCAATCTAAAGCTAAGGACTCTATTACTCTTCTTTTTTCAGGGTTAGTTTCATCCATCCATACAGAAGCAGCCTGCAACAAATCTGAATTTCCATCCACAAAAATAAGACCACCTAGAAAAATAATAGGAGCTATGCTATCTAAATCTGCCATTATTTCATCACATAGTTTCTCAAAGTCTACATGTTGTGGAGGTTTGTCCGAATATTGATATTGTTCTAATAATCCTGCTGCTTCTCCGATTCTCATTAACCCTCATTTTCTTCTAAGCAAACAAGAAAACCATTTTCATCTAATTCAAATTCAGTCCATTCTACTAAACAATCAGAACAACGGAAATAACAAGGTATAGAACTGTCATCATCAGTCTCTAATCGTTCCCAGGATTGCTCTTCCTCATTATTATTAACAACCAGATATTCTACAACAGTAGAACAAACAGCAATAATTTCTCCCTCACATGCTGGACATGAATCAATCATAATCATTTCTCCTTAACAACAATAATGGTTAAGCAAAAAAGAGGACCAGAGAGAATAATTTTCTTTCTCCCATAATTGTTTGGCATTATCTACTCTGATTCTGATACAATTACATATCTATTTGCTTTATATTCATTTCCATCAGATTCCATACTACCATTAATATCATCACTAGAAGTAAAAAACTTAAAAGTCTTAGCAACATATTCACATACAGTTACACTTATGATTCTTTTACTTGATTGGACCTCATTATTAAGGGTTGTTAATAACTCTTCTGCATCACAATAAATAAGACTTATAGAACCCATGATTTTCCTCCTTAAAAATCCGTCACTAATTTACCAATCCAAGAAGCAATAACTACAACAAATCCTATACCAGAATAAACTATAATAATAGCAACTAAAACTTCAGGAAGAAAATTTGATAAAAAACTATATGTAAATACCAAAAAAGCAGCTATTCCTACAACCAGAACCATACATAAAAGAATTATAGTAATAGATTGAAGTAGAAGTAGAAATTGTTTCCAAAAAACTTTTAGTGGTGACATTATTTCCTCCTGTTTAACAATTAGATATCAGAGCCCTCAACATTTATGACACCATCATATTGTATAGCAATTACACTATTGTGTCTGTATTCAAATCCTTCATTATAAATATCAATGAAAGCATCTCTGACAACTTCTTCTACTGCTGAAAGAATTTCTTCATCTGACACCTGTACACCATTGTCAATAGGCATAGGTGTGAATGATATGGTAACTTTTACAGAATTTAACATAATGTTCTCCTTTTAATTGTTCTTTACTTCATAAACATAAATGTGTTCGCTATCATTGCTTTTGTGTCGTTGCAGAAAACTCCAGGTCCCTCTACCATCTTGAATCTGTAATAATTCTTCAACCTCTTGCTTTCTCTCATCCTCATAATAAGGAAATTCATAACGTGCTTGAAGAATCTGCAAAGCAACATTGTGCAATTGTATCAAGTCTGGATTATTCTCTATCACATAATAGTCATCATCATGATGCATGTCCACTCTTAAAACCAGCCTTTGAGCCATATTTTCTCCTCCTATTTAAACCAAGCCTGCAGAGCATAAACCCTGATAAGTTTAGCAGCCTGCTTAATTACACCAAGCTTTATATTATCTCCACAAACAATAATATAAGGCTTATCATTATAAAGATATATTGTGAAGCTAGCATAATCATATGGCTTTAATTTGTCTTGATAGAAATTAGCATGACAAATTGCATAAGGACCTGTTCGCCATGAACTACCATCATTTATCAATGAAGTGCTCATAGGTTTAGTAGTCATAACTATAGTATTTTGGCCCACTCTTGCTGCTATAACTTCATTTTTGAAAGATTTACCATTAGGCCAAACACCAACCGTGTTAGCAACTGCTACATCTCCTATATTAGTATACTGCCAAGCAAATTGTAATAAGGGAAGTAAATACTCTTGTGAATCTGATTCTGAATTATTAATCGGTTTCTGAATATCTTCTTCATAATGAAGAATTGTCATAATCATTCTCCTGAAGAACACATTTACTACATTGGTGTATGAAACTTAAGGGTTGGTATATGAAGCTTAACTCTTTCCGATACTCCCTTTTTTCGCTCTATAAAGAAAATTGCAGGATTTTCATTCACTAAATTTTGGATTCGTTTATATAAACTTTTTTTCCTCTCATCATTAGGGTTTAAAGAATTATAATACCTAATCAAGTTGCGGATGTCTTTGTGTAAACCCTTTCTGTTGTGTTCCACAACTGTTTTAAGAATAATAGTTTGAGAATTACTTATTTCAAACCGCCATTCTACTCCCTTATAAATAAACTTAAAACCAACAAGCTCAGGATCTACTAATTGGTCCCAATACTTGAAGCAAATTTCTGTTAAAGTAGCACGATAAAATTGTTTACTCCAACCCAATCTTTGTGCAATTCTTTCTACAGCATGAGGAGTAACTATAATCCTTTTATCCTCATGCCAAATTTCCTTGCTGTATTTGGGTGAAGCTTGCATGATATTACTCCTAATTCCAAGGCATACCATCAAACCTGTCTTTGACCCAAGCTTTGTCCTGTACAGTAAGCCTCTGATAATCACTTTTAATACCAGAAGCAATCAGAAAAGCTATCAGTGCCGAAACTACAATCAAGAGTATTTTTACCCAAATTCAAATGGCAACTATAATAGTAACTATTGATTTTAAGATGTATAGATCTTATCCTTTAGACATAATCATGATAATCCAAATAAGCCTCTGCTTCTTCTTGAGTGAATCCTGCTTCTTTTGCCCTTGACATAAAATGCTCTTTCAAATCTATATGGTCCTTGGGGTCATTCTTAAAATAATTCTTACCTGCAACTACTTGTGATTTGGTATATAAACGCATTAATTCAAATGCTTTAGATGGTCCACCCACAAAATCTTCGAAAGCATCTGTTAATGCCTGCTCATCCTTGCCAGAACCAAAAGGATTGTTTGGAATTGCCTCAAATATTTCTTTCCATGTTGTCATATTTTTTCCTTTCTTGTTCTATTGAAGTTTTATTAAAGCCAAATGTTTGACTTTCTATGTTTCTCTTCTTTCTTAAATCTCTTATCAGCAGTAAAACCACTAATATTACTTATGCCTAAGTCCCATACCAGAAATCCCTGTAATTCTTCATCATACTCAAATTCACCAAAAAGCCATTCTTTATGAATAAACATATTAGGCATAGTGTACAGCAGAAATTGTAAGGTTCTTATCTCTGCCTCACGCTCTAATTTGTTTTTATTAAGACTGAAATCTACTTCTTTCCAAATAAAAGCATCATTAGGCATTTCTTTTTTCCCTTCTCAATTTAATTTGTTTCTTTATTTAATATAAAAATTAGCACATCCTCATCACCCTTGTTATTCCTGAAGAAATAAGTTGGGATTTCTCGTGACAATTGAAATATTTCTTTCCTCAGTTTATTTCTTTGTAAAAAACTTACAGTAGTAATATATTTAGTGATTAAACGCCTGAGCCTGTTTTGACTGCTGCTTTTTTTATATAAAACTACAGTTGTTAAAATTAAAGTCTTTTCTCCTCGAATAGAAAGCCCCCATTTCACTCCTTTACTTATGAGGTAAAAATCTTGTAATTTTTCCCCCATTAATACATCCCAAGCTTCAAAACATGCTTCACTTATAATTGCTGAACAAAGTTTCATACTCCATCCCAAACGTTGCCCTATTCTATCTATGGCATGATCAGAGATAAGAATAATTCTTTCTTTATTAACAATTTTTCTCATATAATTTCAACTCACCAAGAAGCCATTCTTTATAAATATATGAGGTTTATTCTATTATATTATAACAGCATCAGTATGCACCTGTACAGCAGTAAGTAACACATCTCTTTCATTACCATCAAAATACTTATTAATTATCTTTTCCCATGTGTTGAGCATTTCTTCTGCCCTTTTATATACCTTGTCAACATCCTTAGATTTTAGATTAGAGGATATAATGATACCCCAACCAATACCACTACACATTCTTGAATCTTCATTTATATTCTTTACCGTGCCATATCCAAAAGAACATTCACCCATATTAATTACTTTAAGATCATTATTATTAACTACAAGTATTTCATCCTCCTCACATCCAAGTCGGTTATGTAGGATTTTATCAAACTGTGCTGATATTGCCTGTGGGTCACTATGTCCAGGATCATAAAGTGGCTCTCCACCATTATATCCAAGCTTCTTTAATACATCTTGTGTTACTCCAACCCACACATACGTATATGGACGATATCCCACTTAAATCTCTCCCTTAGTATACACATCTTCATTTAATGTTTTTCTGTCCCATCCTTTCTTGTTTCATAATCAGGGTTAATCATCTTAAGAATAACTCTTCCCAACTTAGGATCAGTTCTCTCTACCAGAGGCTTAATAACAATTCCCTCTCTAACATGAGCATTTTCATTCATGAGAGTAGTATCCCCCATAGAAATTGTTTGAAATAACTGAGTATTAAATGGACCTTGATAAACAATAGGCACTATTGGAATACCTGCTTCTTGTAATAATCTTACAACATAATCATGGTCTAAATATTCTCCATTAACAGTAATATCATAAGCAGCATAAGATTTATCTGTGCAACCATATTGTAAATCTTGAACCTTGAACCCATAAATTTCTCCAAAAACAATTACTGCCTGTACAGCAGGGTCATTATTCATCAGAGTATTAAACAAATGATCAAAACGTTCTGTATATAAGTGGTAAGGTAATTCATAGAGACAATTCTGCCCCATCTTTTTTGCTGTTCTATGACTACCAACCATTATCACTCTTTCATCATTATCTATTACCATAGCTATTCTTGAATTAGTTCCGTGCAGCTTTTCCGTTGCTACAACTTCTTCTCCTACTCTTAAAACATTTGCAAAGTTATTATATCTTTCAATCCCTGTGTAAATATGGAATAGTGGATGTTGTTTTTCTTGGTCTCCACCTGTAATTTCTATGGGTGGCTCCCACTTAATTATACCATAATACTCCTTTAAATCATCATCTAAAGCAGCACCCGTTTCATTTTCCACAAGGAAACCATAGCTCATTTCTCCACGTAAACGTACTGCCTTAACTTTCTGTTTGGAAAGATATTGAGTTACACCCCATCTATCAGAAACCTCTAATGGTATAACTGCATCAGGGGGCACATGTACAGCAATGTCCCCTGATGAGAATTGCCCTTTCTTGACAATTACCTGCCATCCACCTACAATGGCAAGCTCAAGAGAATCTGCATTTTCATGTGGCTTGATTTCATCTATGGCAACTACTTTAACAAATAAGCTAGACATATTTATTCTCCTTTAAATTGACATTGAAGTATTGCCCATAACAAAACTTGCCTTTATAAACTCCATTAATTCTTCTAAATTCTTACAGCGCTTTTCTTTAACCCAATCATTTCTAATGCAATATGCTTCCTCTGCAGTATATTTTTTACCATTTATAGTCATTGGACTACAATGCCACACATTTAATTCTATAGCATCTCTATAATAAGTCTCTCCTAGAATAATATCAAATTCACCACTTTCATGTACAACAACCTTAGCCTTTTTTCCTAAGAGTTCATTTAATACATCCTGTACACCATGACTGTAATCTAATAATGACAATTATATCATCTCCTGATAAAAAGGTATATCCCACTCTGTTTTACCAGAGCAGGATATTTTTCTTACCCTAAGTTGCATAAAGTTTAAGCAGATTTCTGTTCTATCTCTTCAGGAATTGCATCAGCTATTTCCATATATGCTTCAGCTAATTCCTTTAATCCATTAGCATTGACATCAACCCAAAAGCCCCTTTTATTTGTTTTGCAGCAACTACCTCATATGTGGTTGTCCCACCATTATATTTTTTTTCATATCTGTCTCCAATTTGTTCCATTCTCATTTAATTGATAACTAACTCTTTATTCTCTGATAATACCCTTAATGAAGCAATGCCACTTTTCATTTCAGACATATCCTCTAATTGAGCCCTTACCTCCTCTTCTGCCATATTTTTGGGAGCATTAAAATGATAAGTCTTACCCCTCTGAATTGGACTTGGACCATAAGTAATTATTTTCCAAACATTTTGATTCATTGAAGGTTTGGATCTTTTGATTTCATCTGTATCTGCCTCTAATTCAAGTAAATGCTCAATAAACCACATCCAGATTCCCTCATCAAAATTCATTCTTGAATTCAGGAAATTATCCCAATCATTATATATTCCACTGTCTTTTTCTATTTCCCACTCCTGCTCCCAAAGCTCTATCATGAAAGGAGTAATTTCTGCAGTAAACTGTTGTTCATCCGTAGAAACCCAATCAATAAAACTAGGACCACCACTACCATCATTTACATAAGTAGCAATCTTTTTTCCATTTCTTCTTAAATTAGTATTAACTCCATATGTATCTTGCCCCATAAATGTCTTTGTGCCTGTGAGCTTATAAGCAGCCATAACTACCTCCTTAGAATTGTGCTTCTATTTCCATGTCAGACCAGAGACTCTCAGAAATAGGTTCTTGAGTCTTAGTATCCCGTAAGGCAAAAAAGAACATGGGACCACTTGACCATGGGTTTTCTTGTACATATTCCTCAACTACTCTATCATCCTCAAAAATATAACGATTAAGCCCCCAAACATTAAATCCAATAGCCTCATCATATTTTTCTTTCTTAACGGTGCTTTGTTTAATTGGCTCAGTCTTAGTTGTAATAGTCCCATCATAAAGGCTATCTGTAATGCTTCTTTCACCAATGACAATCTCTTCTCCAAGAATAAATTCTTTTGCCCAATCATTTAACCCTATCATCTGATCACAACGCATTTTTATTCCTCCTTAATTTCACCATTCACTTTTAGGAATTTCTTCTAAAACCTCTAATTCAAAACATCTTAATTTATTACTATCCTGTACTAATGCACCAACTTTACTTATGTGTATTCTTACTTTATATAATTCACCATTAGAATAATATTTCAATGCTCCAACTTTTGTCCAAACTGATAATCCAAAAGAATTATCATTATCTATATTACAATTACAATTTGATTTATATATATTGCCTGCCTTATATCTATATTGGCTATTATAAACAGATATACCATTTCTTCTTGTAGACTTATAAGCTATAATGTAATTCCCTTCTATTTCATATAACCCACAATTCACAACAGTTTTCATCTTTTCTTCATCTGTTATATATAACCAATTACTCTCAGAAATATCCAAATTAAATTCTTTAATAAATTTCTCAGATAACTTCTGAGAATAAGAAATATAATCCCAATTTACTTTATCTGAGAATTCTCGAATAAAACCCTCTGATAATTTCTGATAATAAGAAATATAAAGCCAATTTACTTTATTTTTAAATTCACGAATGACTTTCTTAGATAATTTTTGGTATTTAGAAATATAAAGCCAATTTACTTTATCCTGAAATTCTTCAATAAATGCCTCTGATAATATTTGGGAAGAAGAAATTTCATACCAATATACCTTATCCTGAAACTCTTTAATAAATTCTCCTGATAATTTTTGGAAAGAAGAAATCCTACTCCAATATACTTTATCTGCAAATTCCTTAATGAATTCTTCTGATAATATTTGGGAAGAAGAAATTTCATACCAATTTACTTTATCCTGAAATTCTCTTATAAATTCTTCAGATAATTTTTGATATATAGAGATACAATGCCAATCTATTTTATCCTGAAATTCTCTAATAAAATCTTCCGATAATATGTGCCCACAAGATATTTTACACCAAGTTTCATAAATAAAATTAACCCTATCACTATCTATGGTCTTCCAATTCTCTAAAAAATACTTAACTGATATTCCCATTTATATCTCCCTTTTTACCCTATTTTATTACTCTTAGGCTGTCCCTTAATCATGATCTATAATAACAGCATTATCTCCATCTATACCCATATTTCTATAGTGTTTATTAAAAGGATTAGTTTTATTTATAATTGCCATAGCTTTTGTTTGTGCTTCCTTAGAACAATCTACAAACTTTTGAATAGCACAATATTCATCTTCTGATCTATGAAGATAATCTAAGAAAAATGGTTTATTCAATTCACTTATGCAATAATTTTTCCAATATCTTATTTGATCCCCATCAGCATAACAAATCTTTAGAACAACATTCTCATCAGGATGCTTATATACATAAGCACAACTTCCATTACCAATAAATTTAAATCCATATTCTTCCAATAAGTTTATAAACCAATTCTCTAATCTTCTTCCCGCTTCTGTCCACCAATATTTTTCAATATTGGTTTCTTTAAACTTTTGCTCCCAAGCTAATAACATTTTTAAAGAATGAGTCATTACACCTATCTCCTTAATTGATTAGAAATTGGCTGTCCCTTACTCCAATGCTCTCCCTGAATAAAATTTTCCCGCACCCACTTGCCCCTTACTATTCTTTCAGGTGCCAAAGGCACTATACCATCATTTCTAACTACTACCCCCTCCATAATATCTGTTGTGCTATAAGCAGATAAAGTAGTAGAAGCAAATTTCTCTATTTCACTTAACTGAATATCATAAGCAACAGGAATAGAAAATCCCCATCTTAAAAACAATTTTTCAGATGTATATTTAGATAAAAAACCATCAGGGGTCAAAATATCATATGCCAAAAAAAAATCAGGCAATTCATCATAAACTACTGTATGCTGAATAGATAACCATTCCCCATATATTCTCCAACTATCTGGAATGAGAAGAATACGTCCCATATTAGAATAAACCCATAACTTAAATTCCTTAAACTGTACATGCTCACCCATTCTAACCGGACCACTACGTTTAAAAAGCTGTGGAATATTATTTTTCATACCAATACATACAACTGCACCATCAACCTTTTCACTTATATGCACTGGTCCAACTAAAGCAGCTAATTCTACCTCCCCCAAACGCTTATCCTCCCGGCTCATTTTAGAACCAGGAAGATGACAAATTTTAGGATACTTGATAAAATCCATGAAAATCACCTAAAGTAATTCATGCCGCTCAATATCATTAATAATTGTTCTTAAATCCCAATTGAGTTGTGCCGGCTCCCTTATATTCTTAACTCTTCTTAACTTCATAATATAATTCAAAAGAAGTCCTTTATAAGATAAGGAATATATCCTCTCCCTACCACCAGTCTTTTTAATAAATTTACTCCGCTGTAACTGCCCTCTAGCAACTACCATACTCTTTACCAAACCATAACCCTCAAGTGTCTTTAGCCTATTAACAATCCATGCTCTTTCACGCTTTTGCTTTGTAGTATTACCAGGAAAATTTCTACTAGTTGCACTTGAGCCATACATATACTTTGCCGCTCGCCATAAGGAAAAGGCATCAAACCATCTTCCTGAAAAAGTCTTACAATGAGGAGAAGGAGAAAAAAATGCCTCCAAAATACTTTTTTGGTCTGTAGTTAAATTAAACTCAAAATCCCTTTCCCTCTGAGTTAGTTTACCTTGCAAAACTAAAATTAAAGCATTTGTTATACTATGTATTTTATGTAATTCATTAAAAATAACCCTATAACCAATTAAAACATCCTCAGATATACCCTTTAAATCAAGCTTGAGCATTTTCTTCTCCTCCTTCAATCTTTTGCATATTTATTTCATACCAGCTAAATGGCTTAAATAAATTCAAAATATACATAAAAGGAAATGTCTTTCGCCCCTCATCCCTAATCTCTTTATAAAACTCTGCCAAATAATTCCCATAAGGTAAAATTAACTTAGCATCCAATGCCTCTCTTGTATGAGGTACTTTATGAGTAAAATAAGGACCCCTGCTTATCTCAGTATATAAACTTGGTTGACTCCTCATAAATGCCTCACAAGCATTTAAATCATGATGCCCATCAATTAAATGAATAAGAATCTTATGAGGAATGGGCTTTTCAAATATATCATAACAATGCCTGTGATCTGCTGCTTGGTCCCAAACAATACGATCTCGCTCTCCAACAACCCAAATATTTACAATATCAACATCATATTCAATCTCATTCTGAGGCATGTATTCCCCCTCTAAATACCTTAACCAAGTCTCTTCTGTAAAACAAACATATTTTCTAACATCCTCTAACCAAGTGTGAATAGGACCCTCTTTAAAATAAATATCCCAATCCTTTCGTAAAATTCCCACTGGAACACTTCCATCTAAAGCAATAAAAACAATCTCAGGAAATTCCCAAATATTAAAATCATAGGTTATATTTTCTTGAATTTTTCTCAATAAATTTCATCCTCAATTCTCTTAAATCAATAATTATAATAAAGACAATACCTCCTATACCAAATATTTATACCAAATATTTAGTCAATTCTTCTCTTATATCACCAGGAAGCTCAGTTAAAAACCCATGTAACTCAGAACCATCAGCTACCCTGTTATGAATAATTGCTCCAACTAAATAAAGTATAGCACCACCAAACTCTCCCACAAAACTTCTTCCAGTATTATATGCTGCATCATATATTACCTCAATAAGCTCTAATTTATCCATTATTCTCCACCCTCCTCTCAAACCAATAACCACTTATTGTCCAAGGAATACCCTCTATAGTAACTAACTTCCAACCCCAATCATACATATTATTAACTATTGTAGGACTAATAGGAGTTGTTAAAGCAATACAAATATATTTATCTGAACTGTTAGCTAAAAATTCTTTTAATGCATTTCCAGTATTACCAAAATCATTTACCCCTATTTTTTCTAATTTCACTGTTTGCCTTGAATCTTGTACCCACATATACGTATGAATTCCCCTAAATGAAATAGATATGAAAAATAACAATATAAATAAAACTACCCAATCAGCTAAACCTCTCATTTCATTCTCCTTTACACCTTAATAGAAACTAAATCCTGATGCCATTCTTAATCTGTATCACCAGAGCAAAATTGTTTATTTTTTTGCTTTATTTTTGCAATAAAAAACATATTATGTACATAATATGTTTTTCATTGCCTTATTTATAGTCTTTTTTGTTATTTTTAATAAGTAAATATATTCTTTAAATAACTACCATTTATAATATTCTTCCAAATAAACCAACATAATTACTCCAAATAATGTTATGCTTACCTGTAACCAATAACCTTACATAAATAAAAGTATCATAATGTTTGATTATTTTATAATTTGCCTTAACATATGCAGAGTAATTCCTGTTCAACTTACCGTTTTTATTAATAAAATATCCATAAAAAACCAACATAATTAATCCTTTTTATCTATTATTGATAATACCAATGCTTGTTCCCTATAACAAAACCAGCATAAATCCATTATTATAACCTGTATTCTCCCATTCTATCACAAACCCCACCCCTCCCCACTAATCCCCACTAATCCCCATGATTCCCCAAATATTTATATTTTGTTGAAAATAGGCTCAAAAAAGAACTGCTCATTACTAAAATACATTTTAACTAGAAATTAAAAATAAATAGAATGAGCCCTATTTGGCTCATAGAAGATTTTCAAAAACAATGAATTTTAAAAGAATCATTATCGTATTCTATTTTTACAAAACAATTTATTTGAACGATAAGATGAATATATAAGAATTTATTTTTGCTTCTATTTATACCATACAAAAAGAGAAGAAAATGAACATATTTTTGTCATTATTTGTAATATAAAAAAGAATTTATTTTTATCTTTATTTATGCCATACAAAAAGTGTCTAAAAGCTCCTCTGAAAAGCCCAAAAAGCTCTCATAAAACTCTTTAGACACAATGGTTTAATAGTCTCCTTTGAATTCTATAAAAGTTAAATGAAAGCTATTTATAATTACTATCATATAATGAACTTAACAAGTGATGTGTACAGTCTTATTCTTTATGGTTATAGAACAATTAAAAATTTTACCTTTTATTTACTCTGATTGCCTTAATTTGCATAAAAAAACTTAAAGACAGGTAATATCATCTAAAGTAAAAAAAAACTTACCAGCAGAGGACTGAGCCAGCTTGTATAAGCTTTAAGAGTAGTATATGAATGAAGTAATACAGTAATGAATAAGAAAATGGTAAATTAGCAAGAAAGTGGATTAGTTTTATATATTTTTGAAGAGATGGCATATTAGGTTTTTCCAGGGGTTTTCTCTTACTCTTTAATATGTTCTCTTGCTATGCCAATACAACCAGCAGCATGAAGTTTTTTCTTAGGGGTAGCAGCACGCATCAGGTCATGGGTATGTGGATTTCTATTATGGGGAAGTCTTTTAACAAAAGCA
>Ga0307377_10005657_pt1 | contig 13331 bp, 13 predicted proteins | sample TR3MG_FD_202535 | JGI IMG/M metagenome (GOLD analysis project Ga0307377, IMG submission 202535) | Soil microbial communities from Risofladan, Vaasa, Finland - TR-3 | ecosystem: Environmental > Terrestrial > Soil > Coastal area > Acid sulfate soil | place: Finland: Risofladan, Vaasa | collected... | reverse complement strand
TCGATGTTTCTGAGAGTGTCTTTCTTCTGTCCGTCTCTTCTCGTGCCGACACTGAAACCAACCATAGCTGGTTCAACACTTACGATGCAAAAAGCACTAAAAGGGGCAAGATTGAATGTCCCGTGGCGGTCGACGGTAGATACCCAAGCAATTGGCCGAGGCAACACAACACTTACCAGCAAATGATGTGCATCTGTGGGGCTTAGATTGCTCGGATTAATTTTCATTGTCTGTAACCTCCTTTCCTTTTCCCTCTCATTAAGCAATATGGCCGGAGTCAGCAGTTTGATCAATCTCGATGACCTCGTTTAGTGCCGATATAGCAGCCTCTAGTTGGCTATCGTCAGGTTCCCTGGTGGTTATAGATTGCAACAACAGCCCTGGAGCCAGGAGAATTCGGACTACCGGGTTGTTGACGTGGGCTGCCCCAAATTTCATGATTTCATAGCTAATAACAGCGATGACCGGAATGAGGGCTATTCGAGACAGTATGCGTATCCACAGGGTTGGCTGACCAACTAAGGCGAAGACAAAGATAGCTACGATTAAAACGATAAATAAAAAGGCGGTGCCGCAGCGAGCATGGGCAGTAGAATAATTCTTAACCGCCTCCAATTCCAAAGGGACGCCTGCCTCATAGGCATTCACTACTTTATGCTCGGCTCCGTGGTAAGCAAAGACTCTCTTAATATCAGGCATTAAACTTATCACCTCCAGGTAAGCGATGAAAATACCAATACGGATAAGTCCCTCCAAGACATTGCTCAATAAGGCAGAACCGATGTAAGGGTCGATAAGGTAGCGGGTGGCAAGGAGAGGAACTATGACGAAGAGGACTACACCCAAAGCAAGGCTCACGGCTACGGTCCCCCATAAAAGCGCTGTAGGTATTTTTTCTTCTCCTTCCTCCGCTGCTGCAACTTGAGCAGAGTGAAGTAATGACTGCGTGCCCAAAACCATGGTTTCAACAAGAGCGATAATTCCCCTTACTAAAGGCATTTCTCTGAGGCGCCCTTTGTATATGCTGGCCAGGGGCTGCCTCACTATGTTTAATTCTCCATTAGGCTGGCGTACAGATATAGCCACGCCTTCCTTGCCTCTTATCATCACCCCCTCAATAACTGCCTGGCCACCGTAATGAAAAGACTTTTCCATTAGCGTCTCAACCTCACTAGCTGCCTAAAGCGAAGGCTATAATTTTGTCTCACCATGAAAAATCCTTAATCATATTATGATAAAAACGGCTGAAAATATAAAGTTTATCTCTTAAAGTAGCAGCGATGAATGAATTTCTAGCTTCCCAAGGTAAGCTTATAAGTAAACACTGCCCGCGGTCAAACAGCCGCTCTCACAACAAGAAATAACCGGCCCCAGGGCTTCCAACCTGACATAAAGAAATAGAGACTTGAATGTATTTCATCATTTCATCTTGTATCGCTTCTTAAAGCGCTCTACCCTTCCCATAGAGTCAACTATCCTTTGTTCACCCGTATAAAAGGGGTGGCATTTACCACATACTTCTACCCTGATTTCTGGCTTAGTTGAACCAATGGTGAAGGTATTACCACAAAGGCAAGAGACCTTGGCATCATCATAAAACTTAGGATGGATTTTATCCTTCATTTGTAAACGCTCACCTTCTTTTTATATCTGGTTGCCGGCTCATATTTAACACAGCCGTCTATTAAGGCAAAGAGGGTATAATCTTTGCCCAGGCCAACATTGTTTCCCGGCAGTATACGGGTCCCGCGTTGCCGGACCAAGATAGTCCCAGCACGAACTTCTTGCCCTCCATACCTCTTCACTCCCAAGCGCTTAGCCTGACTATCCCGCCCATAACTTGTGCTGCCACCGCCCTTTTTATGTGCCATGCCTATTTTCCTTTACCCTTAATGATTTCGTTCACCAATATTTTAGTATAAGCCTGGCGATGTCCCCTTTTGCTTCGGTAGCGAACTTTGGACTTATATTTAAATACGATAATCTTTTCTCCCTTAGCTTCTCCTAAAGAAGTAGCCACAACCTTAGCCCCCTTAATAACAGGATTCCCTACAAGGGTATTTTTATCTTCCCCAATAAATAATACTTTATCCAGCTCAACTACGTCGCCTTCAGGGACATCTAAAAGCTCAACTTCCAGTGTTTGCTTTGGGGCTACTTTGTACTGTTTGCCACCTATTTCGATAATAGCGTAAATCTTCTCGCCTCCATACAGGAAAGGGAATTCTAGCACCCAGATTGCCCGCTGTCAAACCAGACGGTTAACTCCAAACCACAAGGGGCACTGCGAGGAAAATGTCCACCTGAAACGCTCAAGTCGTACTGTTGCCGCTGAATTTTATAATCCCAGGGCTATTATTCTATTTGCTCCGATCGAAGATACGCGGCGGTGCCAGTTTACGCACTTCTTCTACCAGAAGGACACTTCCGGCCATAAGAACGACGACTATCCAACCGTTAACTTTCAAAGACATGGTGAAGAACAGCCTTTAGAATTGCGGCACATAGACCACCACCACATCGACGTCAATCAAAGCCATCGCGTCCGAAGAATAGAGTTGCCCTCCTTCACTTGAGCAGAGCTTTCCTGCCAACAACCTCATGCCCAACATACCACCTCCGGATAGCCTCAACTACCTCTTCAGGGCGATCCAGGACTCTCAATAGGTCGAAATCATTCTCAGAGACATACTTCCGTGATAATACGGAGCTCTGCAGCCAATCCAGAAATCCTTTCCAAAATTCGCTGTTGAACAATACCACTGGAAAAGGTTTTATCTTGTGGGTCTGCATCAGGGTTAGTACCTCTGTCAGTTCATCGAGCGTGCCTAAGCCACCCGGCATTATGACAAAGGCAATGGCATATTTCACCAGCATGACTTTACGAGTAAAGAAGTGATCGAATGTTATCGACTTTGTGGCGTAGGCATTACAGACCTGTTCTTCGGGAAGGGAAATATTCAGCCCGACCGATGTAACCCCAGCCTTCCGTGCACCTTTATTGGCTGCCTCCATTACGCCCGGCCCCCCACCAGTTACAATTGAGAAGCCCGATTGTCCAAGCCGATAGGCTATTTCCTCCGTCTCCGCATATAGCTCATCCTCCACTCTCAATCTAGACGAACCATAGATGGTCACTGCCGGCTCGATACCGGAGAGATTATCAAAGCCTTCTACAAGTTCGCCCATTATTCGAAACATCCGCCAGGATTCTTCCTTGGCCAGTTCATTTATCTCGTATCCGTATGGCATATCGCCCTCCCTTAAAAAGCACCTCTGGCACCCACCTGAGCCGAGTAAACCGGCTGGTGCAGCCCTGATTTTGCATTTTATCACCGCTTGCTTTCTGTGAGCAAACTGCACTCAGTGCTATGCGACATAATAGTTGTTTCTGACTTGATTTCTCTTGTTGATGCGGGATATAATTCGCCGTTTGGGAATGAAAATCGCTGTTAGTGGTAAAGGAGGAGTGGGCAAAACAATGTTAGCTTCCCTCCTTTCTACTGCATTTAGCAAATCCGGCTATTCTGTTCTGGCCATAGATGCCGATCCCAATACTACTCTGGCAAACGCCCTCGGCTTTCCTCACCCTGACAAGATAACTCCCATATCTGAGATGGCAGACTTGATTGAAGAAAGGACAGGGGCACGCCCTGGCCAGTTAGCACCTTATTTCAAATTAAATCCCAAGGTTGATGATATACCGGAAAAGTATTGGGTGGAGCATAAGGGAATTAAATTAATGGTGATGGGGCGGTTAAAGAAGGGTGGTAGTGGTTGTTATTGTCCCGAAAATGCCTTGCTGGAGGCTTTAGTTGCTCATTTGCTCCTGAAAAGGGAAGAGGTCGTCATAATGGATATGGAGGCGGGGATAGAGCATTTGGGGCGGGCGACAGCAAAGGCGGTAGATGAGTTGATAGTGGTAATAGAGCCAAGCAAAGGAAGTGTAGAAACAGCCCACAGGATAAGAGAGCTGGCAAAAGATATAGGTTTAGAAAACGTTAAAGCGGTAGCTAACAAGATTCGGAATGAACAGGACAGGAATTTTCTTGTTGCATCCATGCCGGATTTTGAATTTCTAGGCTTTATCCCCTACGACCAGAGCGTAATAGAAGCCGGTCTTGGCAATTGGCCTCTCATCAATTCAAGTCTGGAGGTCGTCAACCAAGTGCAGGATATTGCGGCACGCCTGAGTGCCATTAAGTTGGGAAGTGTCGGTGAGCCGATAACTTAAGAATTTAAGAAAGGAGGGTTAGATGACGGCAAAGATAATCTCTGGAACCGAGGTAGCCAAGGAGATACGGGTTGAGTTAAAAGAGCGGGTATCCAAGCTCAAAGAACGGGGCGTAACACCAGGCCTGGTTATGATTCGCGTGGGAGAAGACCCGGCATCCGTGTCCTACGTCTCGGGCAAGGAAAAGGCAGCGGAGGAGATAGGCGTGTGGTCACAAACTATTGTCCTGCCTGAGAGTGCCTCGGAGGAGGAACTCCTCTCCAAAGTGGAGGAAATGAATAAAGCAGAGCACGTTGATGGCATACTGGTTCAATTGCCCTTGCCAAAACACATCAATGCGGATAAAGTGCTAACTCTCATCGATCCGGCCAAAGATGTGGATGGCTTCCATCCCATCAACGTGGGCAAGATGCTCATCGGAGACCCATATTTCATGCCCTGCACGCCACATGGCGCAGTGGAGTTAATGATTCGCAGCGGCAACCCCCCTGAAGGCAAACATGTGGTCATATGCGGTCGGAGCAACATAGTAGGTAAGCCTCTCATGGCCATGCTGGTACAAAAAAACAAACGTGCTAATGCCACTGTAACCGTCGTCCACACGGGGACCAAAAACATGGCCGAAATCACCAGACAGGCGGATATCTTGGTTGCTGCAATGGGCTCTGCGGAAGTCATTAAAGCGGACATGGTAAAGGAAGGGGCAGTCGTTATCGATGTAGGTGTAAACCGGGTGGGATGGAAACCCAGCAAGAAGGACCCCAGCAAGCAGGTCGCTGACCTCAGGGGAGATGTAGAGTTCGAGACGGTCAAAGAGAAAGCCAGCGCTATTACCCCTGTGCCGGGAGGTGTTGGCCCCATGACTATCACCATGCTTATGGTCAATACAGTAGTAGCAGCCGAGCGCAGGGCTGAGCGTATGCGAAAATAATAGATTAATAAACGATAAAGGAGGTTACCGTGGCTTATGATGCGACAAAACTGAAAGATTGGCAGATTTCTGAAGCTGCCGAAGAAAACATGCCGACCCCCGATGAGTGGCGGGAAAGGCTGAACTTGCAGAAGGATGAAATTATTCCTTTCGGGAAACTATGCAGGCTCGATTTCATGAAGATTATCGAGCGCCTCAAGAGCAGGCCGGACGGCAAGTACATCGAGGTAACTGCTATAACTCCCACACCGCTAGGAGAGGGGAAAACAACTACTTTGATGGGCATCTTGGAAGGCATGGGCAAGCGAGGTTGGAATGTAGGTGGTGCTATTCGTCAGCCCTCCGGTGGTCCAAGTATGAATATCAAGGGTACTGCTGCTGGCGGTGGCAATGCGCTGCTTATTCCCATGACTGAATTTTCTTTGGGGCTTACCGGCGACATTAACGATATAATGAATGCCCACAATCTGGCCATGGTGGCGCTTACCTCTAGAATGCAGCATGAGCGCAACTACAGCGACGAAGAGCTGGCCAAGCGCAGCAGAATGCGCCGCTTGAACATTGACCCTACCAGAGTAGAGATGGGCTGGATCCTGGATTTCTGTGCCCAGAGCCTCAGGAACATCGTCATAGGGCTTGGCGGTCGTATGGACGGCTACACAATGCAGTCCAAGTTTGGCATTGCCGTGAGCTCTGAGCTTATGGCTATGCTGTCAATTGTCACAGACCTGGCAGACCTGCGTAAAAGAATGGATGAAATCACCGTAGCCTTTGACAGGGAGGGCAAAGTTATTACCACCAAAGACCTTGAGGTGGGAGGCGCCATGACTGCCTGGATGCGCAACACAATCAATCCCACCCTAATGTGCACCGCGGAGTACCAGCCCTGTATGGTGCATGCCGGTCCCTTTGCCAACATCGCTGTGGGGCAATCCTCCATCATCGCCGACCGCATCGGGCTGAAGATGTTTGATTATCATGTTACCGAGAGCGGCTTCGCCGCGGACATCGGATTCGAAAAGTTCTGGAATGTCAAGTGTCGCTACAGCGGTCTCAAGCCGCACGTGTCGGTACTTACCAGCACCATCAGGGCACTGAAGATGCATGGTGGCGGACCCAAGGTAGTGGCTGGTCTGCCCCTGCCCGATTCCTATACCAAGGAAGACCTGGGACTTCTGGAGAAGGGCATCTCTAACATGCTGCACCACATCAACACCATCAGGACAGCGGGCATTAATCCCGTGGTGTGCATCAACTCCTTCCACACTGATACTAAAGAAGAGATTGCCATGGTGCGCAAGGCAGCCGAGGCAGCCGGGGCACGTTGTGCGCTCAGCGAACACTGGCTCAAGGGCGGCGATGGCGCTCTGGAGCTGGCTGATGCAGTTAAGGAAGCCTGCGAAGAGAAGAACGACTTCAAATTCCTCTATCCCATGGAGATGAAGCTACGGGAGCGTGTAGACAAGATCGCCAAGGTGGTCTATGGAGCCGATGGTGTGGCGTGGTCTCCTGATGCTGAGGCTAAGGCCAAGAAGTTTGAGGCCGATTCCAAGTACGATGATTACGCTACTATGATGGTGAAGACCCACCTGAGCCTGACACATGACCCGGCCATTAAGGGTACCCCTAAAGGATGGAGTTTGCCTATCCGCGACATATTGATATATTCCGGGTCGAAATTCCTCTGTCCCTGCGCTGGTGCAATCAGTCTGATGCCAGGAACCAGCTCCGATCCGGCATTTAGAAGAGTAGATGTTGATACGAAGACCGGCAAGGTACAAGGGCTCTTCTAAAGGATGATAGACCAGCTTGGGAAGATAACTTCTGCTTTACGATATTCTCTCCCTTGAGGGAGAGAATAAGGGGAAGTGTACTGGTAAAAGCTAAAAGCGTTTCTTTGACGATTGATGGCAAGACAATCAGAGCTGCCCCGGACGAAAAGGTCCTGTGGGCAGCTCTGGATAATGACATCTACATTCCCAACCTTTGTGCCATCCGGGAAAGGAGTGAGCCTTTTGCCTCTTGTCGCCTCTGCTTTGTGGAGATAGAAGATGAAGATGTGCCGGTTACAGCCTGTACTACTCCTGTCGCAGAGGGAATGGTGGTTAATACCAAGGGGGCAAAGGCATTGAGGCTAGCCCGCACCGCTCTAACATTGCTCCTGGCCAGCCATCCTGTGGATTGCGCTCATTGTCCAAAAAATGGCTCCTGTGAACTTCAGAGGATAGCCAAGCATCTCGGCGTAAAGCTCAAAACAAAAAGGTTCAGGAAAATTTTACCTGAGCTGCCCGTAGATTCTAGCAGTCCCCTGTTCATCTACGACCCTAATAAGTGTGTGCTCTGCGGCAGATGCGTTTGGGTATGCCAGGAAAAACTGGGCAAAGGAATCATTGGTTTTGCTTACCGTGGTTTCCAGAGGATAGTCACCACTTTTGGCGATGAACCTGTGGGTAAGTCCCGTTGCCAGGATTGTAGCGAGTGCGTTGCTATCTGCCCAGTTGGTGCTCTGGTATTTCGTCAGGTTATGTAAGACTCTTCGCCATCTGAGCAATAAGAACGCGCTATTCTGCCCTTATAGCTCTGCCTTCCCCTGGGAACTCTAACTAGCGTTCAGTTTCTGAAATGCCTTCCCTTTACTGAGAGGTTTGCATAACTTCAGAAAGCAGCGGTTTTCACTTTAATCGGCTTACAGTTCAGGCAACTTATTTATGAGACTGGTCACTAGGTCATTTGCTTTACCAGTGACGGTATTTCAAGAAGGTTTTTCGCCACCGGTACACCCGCTAATTGAAAGGCTTTTATTTTGCTCTCAGCTGTGCCTCGTCCACTCATAATCATAGCTCCGGCATGACCCATGACCTTCCCCCGAGGCGCTGTTCTACCGGCAATAAAGGCTACCACTTGTTTATCGAAATGGGCCTTGATATATTCGGCTGCTTCTTCCTCCATGGTCCCCCCTATCTCGCCGACCAGGAGTACACCCTTAGTTTGCTCATCCTCTTTTAACAGCTTCAACACGTCTAGCATCCTGGAGCCAACAATAGGGTCTCCTCCGAGCCCAATGACCACACTCAGTTTGACACCCTGTTCCGCGAGACGTGATGGTATCTCGTTACTCAATGCCCCACTACGGCAAATAATGGCAATTCCTCCAGGTTTAACCCCTGGCGCTAATACTCCACCCAAGCTTGTCTGACCGGGGACCATCATGCCCATCGTATTCGGACCTATATACCGGGTACCCTTATACTCGGCATAGGCCTTGATCTTTATTTCGCTGTGAAGAGGAACCCAGTCAGTTACAATAACCATGAATCTGATTCCGGCATCTATAGCTTCAAAGGCTGCATCCTGGACAAAGGGGGCCGGCACGTATATCACAGAGGCATCTATTCTGTGTTTAATGGCAGCCTGCTGGACAGAGTCATAGACCGGGATGCCAAACTGGGTTTGCCCACCTTTTCCTGGCGTGACTCCAGCAACAATTTTAGTTTCGTAATCAAGCATTATCTTCGTTTGTACAGCTGCGAGCCTGCCTGTAATTCCCTGAATTAATACATTTGTATCTTTGTCAACAAATATAGCCATTTCTACTTTCCTGTCTTGCTATTCCTATGGCCTCTCTTACTCCCTCTTCAACACTGGGACATATCTTGACTCCCGAATCTTTAAGCAACTCTTGGACCTGTTTTCGCCGTTCCTCTTCCCCCGCTGAGATTAACATTATGGGGATATCAGCTGGCACTTCCTTAATGGCTTCAATTATTCCTCCTGCCACAGTATCTGGCAGACTAAAAACCAGTGAGGTATATACCAAAATCACTTTAATGTGGGGGTCCGATTTTGCCTTTCTCAGGAGAAGAGCAATACCATTTTTCATCCGCTCCTTGGATAAGGCTCCACCAGTATCCAAAAAGCAGGCTGGATGTCCACCCTCATCCTTAATGATATCCAGTAGTGACATAGCGACACCAGCACTATTGGCCATAAGTGCGATATCGCCGTCTAGGTCCACATAGTTTACTCCGGCCTTAACTCCCTCCCTTTCCCACGGGTTATCAATATGCTGGATACGTAAATCCTGCCATTCTGGATGTCGAAAAAGTGAATTGTCATCTATTTCACACCTGGCGTCAGCAGCAATCATCGCCCCCTCACTGGTCGTCACCAGCGGATTAATCTCAACAATGCGGGCATCATAGGCAGTAAATACATTATACAGCCGACTAAGTATTCTACTAGCTGAGAGCAGAGTTTCCCCAGTCAACCCAATCTGGCATATCAGGTTTATCGCTTCATAACTTCTCATGTCATAAAGAGGATTTATATGATTAGAGGCGATCCTGCCCGGCTTTCTTTTAGCAACTTCTTCTATTTCCACTCCTCCCTCGGCACTTATCATGGCTATTGGTGCACCATTTTCATCATCAACGGTTATGCCCATATACAGCTCATTGTCAATGTCAAGCTTCTCTTCTACCAGCAAGCTATTGACCTTGTACCCCTCCAATTCCATTCCAAGCATCTCTTTCGCTATCTTTGCAGCGTTTTCAGGTGTCTCGGCTGTCTTTATCCCACCAGCTTTTCCCCGCCCACCAGCTAGAATCTGAGATTTAATGACAACCTCCTTACCAATCTCAATAGCTGCTCGCTGCGCTTCCCTGTCAGTCCTGACCAAAACTCCCCGAGGAATAGCAATACCACATTTATTAAATATCGCTTTCCCTTCATATTCATATAACCTCATATTGTCTATACCTACCTAAGTTTATTAACTTTCCATAAATTTGGGGCAGCATATCCTGAAGCTAGTCCTTCTCCATCATGTTTCCCGATCAAGAATCACCCTCAGGCTCGATGTATAATAAGTTGCCTTTAGAGATCTGTCAATGTATCCCAGCCCCCGCAATTGGAGTTCCTTGTGAGCTCCCACAAATATGAGAGGACCAGTCCCTCTCCCACAAGAGCACTTTCTAGATAGCCTTAGAATTTGGGGAGGTATTGCCTTGCCGAGTCCCCTCAATACCCATTCACAATGCTATAGATTCGTGGGCCGGCACTGGGCTCATCTTTGTCACCAGAACTTCACAAGCAAGAGCAAGATGGTCCTGAAGGACGAAACTGCCCATGCTGTTTTGGCTGTTATCTCAGAGCTTCAGGAAATGTTGGAAGAATAATGCTGGCAAGGGAAGCTACCCGCTCTTCAGGAGAGAACCAATAAAATCTCTTCTACCACGGACAAAATCATCGACCGACATTTTGCGCTTTGCTTCCAACTGAATCTGCCCGAGTCCTAGAATGCCACGCCCAGTTATCACTCCAATTCCAGGTGTCTCTTCCACCGCTATTACTTGCCCTACCTCCCCCTCTACCATACCTCCGAGAGGAATAGCTTCATGGATTTTTAGCCGTTTTCCCTGCCACCAAGTATAGCAGCTTGGCCAGGGATTGTACGCCCTTACTTTCCGCCAGAGCTCGAGCGCGGAAAGATGCCAATCAATCTCGGCATCTTTACCAGTTATCAACGTGCTATAAGTAGCCTGGGTCTCATCCTGAGCTCGCGGTCTGAGTTCGCCCCCAAGCCACTTGGGCAAGGTCTCCAGCAAAAGCCTGGCTCCCACATCAGCCAGCTTGGAGCTAAGCGAGCCGGTGGTACGCATAAAGGAAATGCCCACTTTTTCCTGAGCTAAAATCGGGCCGGTGTCCAATCCAACGTCCATTAACATTATGGTAACACCAGTAAGTTCATCTCCGCAGAGGATGGTATTAGCAACTGGAGACGGACCTCGGTGCCGCGGCAATAAGGAAGGATGAACGTTCAGACAGGCAAATCTGGGCAAGGAAAGCACTGCTGGGGGAAGAATAGCACCGAAGGCTGCTACAATTATTAGTTCGGGCTGAAAGCTAGCCAGATTCTCCATCGCCTCGCTTGATTTAAAAGTCTCCGGTTGAATAACTGGTATTTCTCGCTCCAGCGCCAGTCTTTTCACTGGAGGAAAAACAACCTGGTGTCCTCTGCCAGCCGGCCTATCGGGCTGAGAATACACAGCAAGCACCTCATAGACACTCTGGAGTAAAGACGCCAATATGGTCACTGCAAATTGCGGAGTGCCCATAAAAACGGTGCGTACTTTCATAGCACAACTATTTTTATTTAATTTTTTAATTATGTCAAACATTACCTAGCGGAAGTTTGAGCAAACTTGTTACTCTATAACTCGTAAGTTATTATTGTCTTAACCGCGCCTTAATATTCTCTGCAGTTATCTTTACGGCTGCGCATTGTTGGGAGTGGGGATAGATTGGAACCAGCGAAAGAAATTTGGAAGAGAGCCCTAGGAAAGCTTCAAATTCAGGTCAGCAAGGCAAATTACACTACTTGGCTTAGCAATAGCCAGGGTCTAAGCTGTCAGGGGGATACCTTTGTCGTCAGTGTCCCCAATGTTTTTGTCGCTGAATGGCTATCCAAGCGCCTTTATCCTCTGGTAAGGAAGACCTTGGCCGACACCATGGGTAAGGATATCGATGTCCAATTCGTGGTGCACAATAGCGAACAACTATCAGCTAGCCCTTTGGCCAATCAAACCGATGGCGGGACAAGCAGCAAAGCTACTCAGTATAGATTCAATCCAAAGTATACCTTTGATAACCTTGTTGTCAGCGATTTTAATCGTTTAGCTTACGCCGCCGCTGTAGAAGTAGCTGAAAATCCGGGAAGCAGCTATAATCCTCTTTTCATTCACAGTAGCACCGGTCAAGGCAAGACTCACTTACTACATGCTATCGGGCATTTAACGATAAGCAATGGGCTGCCAGCAGCCTATATCACAGGGGAGCAATTTGCCAATGAATTTATACGCGCTGTAAGAGAAAACCAGGTTGACAAGTTCCGCAGCAAATTCAGAAGTATCCAGATCCTGCTATTTGACGATGTTCACTTCTTGATCGACAAGAAACAAACCTTGCAATGCTTTTTCCACACCTTCAACGAACTTTACAGCAATAACCATCAAATTGTCATCACTGCTGATTGTGCGCCCAAAGATATGCAGCCACTTAGTAACAAGCTAAGATCACGCCTTGAAGGAGGTCTTGTGGTTGATATACAAACACCCAGCTTTGAAACACGCCTGGAGATTTTACGGGCTAAAACAGAAAAGGCGATGACCCACCAACTCGAAGGGGTGCTGCACATTGTAGCGGAGAAAGTGTGCGAGAATGTCCGCCAGCTTGAAGGTGCTTTGGTGTATCTAACTGCCCAGGCTAAGTTAACTGGAGCCACGCTCACTCCCCAAATAATCAACAAGTTATTAACATGTACGACTCCTAAACAAGACATAAAGTTGCTCTTGCAAACGGTAGCGGACTATTTCAACCTTACAGTAGAAGCAATAATCTCTACAAAGAAAGACAGGAAAACCACTCTGGCACGACATATAGCCATCTATCTTATACGCGAAGAACACAACTGTTCTCTAACCGAAATCGGCAAGGAATTGGGTGGCAGAAACCATGCCACAATTCTTCACGGCTACGAAAAAATAGCTGCCGAATTGAATATTAAACCTAGCCTCTCTAACCAAATCGCCGAAATCAAGCAGCGAGCTAATTCGCACAAGAGTTATAGCAAGGAACACTAAACTGTGTAGAACTGGTACCGATTTGTGGATAAATTGTTGCTTCTCCCGCTCACATCGCCTTCTGAGACCTGACCTATTTCATTCTTGTTCCGCCTCACAATAATATTGTTTATAATAATTATAGTTACTTATAAATATAATAAATTACATGTTGGGGTTGTATGATAAATAAAAAGGAATTTATGGTTCGAGGTGGATGTGGGAGGGATGGCTGTGTTAGCTTTCGGAGGGAGAAATATGTTCCTTTCGGTGGTCCGGATGGTGGGGATGGTGGAGACGGTGGAGATGTAATTATTGCGGTGAGCCCCAACGTGGTTGACTTGAGCTCGATGCAGTGGCAGAAAGAATTTATAGCTGAAGACGGCCGTCGAGGAGGTGGTGGGCGGAAGCGTGGTAAGAACGGGGAGGATTTAGTTATTTCTGTGCCCGTGGGTACCACGGTTTTTGCTAAAGCTGATTCCGGAGAGGAAGTATTTTGGGCTGACTTGTGTATCCCCGGACAGAAAGTTGTGGTGGCTGGGGGGGG
>Ga0307377_10005656_pt1 | contig 13332 bp, 12 predicted proteins | sample TR3MG_FD_202535 | JGI IMG/M metagenome (GOLD analysis project Ga0307377, IMG submission 202535) | Soil microbial communities from Risofladan, Vaasa, Finland - TR-3 | ecosystem: Environmental > Terrestrial > Soil > Coastal area > Acid sulfate soil | place: Finland: Risofladan, Vaasa | collected... | reverse complement strand
ACTGCGCCGCCGAGAGGATGGCGCCGACGGTACCCGAGTGCAAGACGCTGCGCCCGACGTTGGCACCGGCGTTGATCCCCGAGATCACGAGATCGGGCTTCATGCCGAAGGAGCCCAACGAACCGATGATGGCGCACAGGGCCGGCGGTGCCTGGATGCCGTAGGTGGGAATCGACTCGGCGCCGGAGATCCAGTGCCGTTCGTAGTGCACGGTGGGCAGTTCGAAGACGTCGCCCACCGCCGATGACATGCCCGAATAGTTGCGATCAGGTGCCACGACGAGGGCTTCGCGCTCCTCAGATTCGGGGCATTTCTCGATCCATCCGGCGACGGCTCTCGCCAGTGCGGCGATACCCGGTGCCAGGACGCCATCGTCATTGGTCAGCAGTATTTTCATACAGGTCACGCTATCTGTCGTAAGTTACACGTCAGCGAACAAAAGGAACAACGACAGTGCTGCCCTCCGGTGAACAGATCGCAATTGCCCACGGTGACCAGAGAGCGGTGATCACCGAGGTTGGCGCCACCCTACGAACTTTCGTCAAAGGCGGCGTGAGTGTGGTCGAGGGCTTCGCGGGTGACGAACTGCCCGAGGGGGCCCACGGGCAGATGATGTACCCCTGGCCCAATCGACTGTCCCCGGAGCCGTGGTCGTTCTCAGGTCGCACGGCGGTGCCGTCGGTGGACGACCATTCGACGGGTACGGCGATTCACGGACTCGTGCGCTGGCGGCCCTTCGAGATCGACCAGGTCAATCAGAATCGCTGTGTCCTGTCATTGCGACTGCACCCCTCGCCCGAATTCCCCTTCTTGAGTGAGATCGCCGTGGCGTATCACCTGGGGTCCTTGGGATTGACGGTGACGGCGACGGTGACCAATCTCGACGACGTGCCGATCCCGATGGGCGTGGGGTTCCACCCGTACCTCGCGGTCACGACACCGACCATCGAGGGCGCGGTCCTCGAGGTACCCGCCAGCGCCTTCGTCGCCGCGGGCGAACGGTTGTTGCCGACTGGTGAGATTCTGCCCGTTGCGGGTCATTCCCTCGACTTCACCAGTGCCAAGTCGGTCAGCGGACACGAACTCAATGTCACCTACACCGAGCTCCTGCGGGACAACGCGGGCCTCGCCACGGTGAAACTCCGTGACGGCAACGGAGGGACGGTCGAACTCGAGGTCGATCGCAATTTCCCCTATATCCAGGTCTACACGGGCGACGAGTTGAGTCATGGACACCGTCGTACGTCGATCGGCGTGGAGCCCATGACGTGTCCGCCCGAGGCATTGCGCTCGGGCAAGGACGTCATCATCCTCGAACCGGGACAGCACTGGGCAGGTTCGTGGCGGCTGCGCCGCTACGACCACTGAGGTGCTTCGAATGGCTCCGGGGATTGATTTGTGGGGTGAATCTGCGACAATGGCACCGTGCCCTCGCTGAAGCCCCTGCGCGTCTCTGATCAGTCGCAGACCGAGTCGGTCACCGCGACGATGACGGAGCGACCGTGGAACGTGATCGTCTGGGACGACCCCGTCACGCCCATGTCGGTGGTCGTGATCATCTTTCGAAGGATCTTCGGATATCCCAACAACAAGGCGACGCAATTGATGCTCACCGTTCATCATGAGGGGCGAGCCATCGTCTGGTCGGGACCCCTCGAGCGAGCTCAGGGCTACTGTGTCAAATTGCAGGTCGCTGGATTGCTCGCCACGATTGAGCAGGATGCCTAGTGGCGGCGCGCCTCTTCGTACGCCGTCGCGACGGACGCATTGAGGTACGTCTCAATGACGCGGCGCGAGCCATAGCCCGTGAGGCGTTCGGTCACGTCCTCGCGGCCGAGGTCGACCCCAATCACGAGTGGCACGCCAGCCTGAACGCCCCGATCGATCCCAGTCACGACGTGGATGATCCTCTCGCGACGTTGAGCCGACAGCACGACGTGACCTCCAATGTGGAACTGGCCGTGGCGACCCTGGGCGAGGAGTTCTTGAACGACGCCGAAGCCTGGGCGTGGCTCTGTACGTTGCAGGTGGCGTTACGCGCCACCATCACCGCCAAGGGCATCATGACCACCGAGCGATTGGACGGGGCGGACGAGTCGACCCGTGAATACATCACGACGCTGCAGGCCTTCCTCTTCAGTCTCGCCGAGGCCATGTGACTTCGTCAATGCTCGCCTCCAGGTCCAGCGGTTCGTCCAACACGGCGGAGCACTCGGTTCGCTGACGGCGTCGACCGATCGAGGTGAGGGACAGGGCCGTCAACAGCAGTGCGAGTACGCTCACCACGCCGGCCGGCACCTCGTGCGGCGGCAGGTAGTCGAAGGTGACGGTCGAGGTCCCTGCGGGAATCGAGAGGGTCTGCGTCAGGCCGTTGTCCGAGGAGATGGGAGTGGCGCTGCCGTTGACGCGAGCCGTCCAACCCGCCATGGCGAGTTCGAGTCGCGTCAACGTCGTGGCACTCGGACAGGAGACCCGGACCCGGTCGACGGTTGCGTCGGAGAGGACGCACGTCGCCAGGGCGGTGGCGTAGAAGTCCGTCGAATGAGGCAACTGGTAGAGGTTGCTCCGGTCGTCGTGGGCCACCAAGGTCAGGCCGGACTTGGCGAGCGTTGAGTTCAGGGGCGAGGGCGGCGTGAGGATGAAGTTGACGCCCAGGGCTTCGTAGTTGACGATATGGGCGGCCACGTCGTCCTGACTCGTCGTGGTGAAGGGCAGCGTAAATTTGCGCGGCACTTTGAGTGACGGCGCGAGACTGGTGTGGACGTAACTGGTGAAGGCCGCCGGGAGGGGGAGGTCGACGGCATTGAGTTCGTAGAGCGAATACTGAGCACCCCAGTTGGGGGTGAGGACGCCGAGCGAGATGAAGCGGTGCAGACCCTGATGCTCCTGGAGATAGCTGATGGATCCCGTCGCGACACTGATCGACGTGGGATTTCGAAATGTCGGCACGGCGAAGAAGATCATTGACTCGAACACCATGGCACCGATCAGTACTCGGCGTAGCCAGCGACCGTGAGAGAAGTGGAGCACGTAACCGACGAGTACGAGGACGAGAAAGGGAATCATGACCAGACCGAAGATGACCGTGCGATCCGACCCCGTCGCGGGTCCCGCGACTCGGGCGAAGCTGATGACGCCGACGATCAACAACCCCCCGACCGCAGCCACCACCGATCTCGCGATCGAGCGTCGTTGCGTGCCCTCGAGGATGTCGCTGAGACCCAACGCCGCCAGCACGATGACCGCAAACTCGGCCGACGGCCAGATGTAGCGAGCGAAGGCGATGTCGCCGACGCCCGGCACGAGGTTGACGAGGCGGTGGACCTCGAACAGATTCAGGGCACCCGCGAGGCTGAACAGTGTCCATCCCACGAGGTAGAGGCGCAGAGGTCGTCGCGATCGCCCGGCGGCACCCACGAGGGCGAACACCAACACCGACACCGTGAAATACCCCAGGAAGTTGTGCGGCGTGGCGGCTGGTCCGCCGACGATCATCCCCCCGAGGTACGGGTTGATCAGCAGGTTCAGGCTCGAGAGGGCAGTCGTGCCGATGCCGACGCCGCCCGCGACGTGGCCACCCACGTCGGCCGATGAGGTGAAGTCGTAGAACGCCACGATGATCGGCAGCGAGAGTGCGACACCTACGGTGGCACCGAGTGCGAGTCGCCACACCCCCGTGAGGCGCCGGGCCTTGGGCAGGTCGAAGAGTCGGGTGAGGGCCCAGCCGGCCGCCATGAGACCGTCGAGGTACGTCGTTTCGGGAAAACCGGCATAGATCGAGAGGGCGATGGCCACCGCCAGGACCGCCCAACCCGCGCGCCGGTGCTCGCTCGTCGCGTCAAGGAGGATCTCGACGCCCAGTATCGTGAGGGGCAGGAAGGCGATCGGGTTAATGACGGCGTTGCCGATCCACGCGAAGGTCCCGTTCAGGGCGAACAAGACGCCAGCCAGCGTGGCGATCGTCGGCGTGAGGCCCAGTCGACGGACTAAGAAGAACGTCCCGAATCCGGCGATGAGCTGCAATGAGAGGTGGAACAACAAGAGGCCCGCGGGAAAGATGAACAAGACGACCAGCGGTAGTAATGCGGCAGATTGCATCTCCCCGGCCAAGGGCTGGCCCATTCCCTCGAAGTAATTCCACCACGGCAGATGTCCGTGCAGGATACTGACGGCCGCGAGATGCCCCTCGGGCTGGGTGATGAAGCCGACATTGGGATCGATGCTCGGCAGCCCGCACGACCACGCACACGTCCGCGACGCGATGGTCGTCGTCCACCAGATGGGACTCGACTCGTAACCAAGGAGGATGAACGCACCGTTGGCCAGCACCACGGCCGCGGTGATGACCAGGATTGAGCGCCAGGCGTTGGACCGGCGCTGCGTCGTGAACCACGATGATACGCCGAAAGTCACCGGCCCATCGTAGTGAGGTGCCGTGGGCATCGTCGGTACTCTAACGAAATCGACGTCCAGATTCGCTTCAAATCCCTTGTGAATCAGTCGGGATTGGGTGGTCGCCGCACCACGAGGGGGCCGGCGATCCGCCGTGGAGCGTCATCGCGAGGCACCGTCGCGGGGGTCTGGTGAGCAGAGCGTCACGCGCACAAGTTGAGTCCTTCGACCCTGCGGCGGTTCATCCATTGTGTTGGATGCTGGGAGAGGTAGTTGATGGCTGATACGGGATCTCGAAACGAGGCGGTGATGAAAGAGGACATTCGACTGGGCAGAATTGCGGGAATTCCGGTCGGCGTCAACTGGAGCATCCTGTTCATCTTCGTCCTGGTCGTCTGGGAGTTGAGCGAGTTGGTGTTGCCGGGCTATCACCCCCACGACACCGTGGTGACGTACTGGGTGGTCGGGACCGTCACCACCATTCTGTTCTTCGCCTCGCTATTGGCCCACGAGGTCTCACACGCCGTGATCGCGAGGCGCAATGGCATCGGCGTGCGGCGCATCACATTCTGGCTGTTCGGCGGTGTCTCGGAATTGGAGGGCGAGGCGTTGACGCCGGGGGCCGACTTCCGCATCGCTGCAGTGGGGCCGTTGACGAGTTTCGCGCTGGCCGCTGTCTTCGGCGTGGTCGGATTGTCCCTGGGCCACTGGGGGTTGGCGGCGTCGGCCTCCGGATGGTTGGCGTGGATGAACGTACTGCTCGGGGGATTCAATCTGATACCCGCCGCCCCGCTTGACGGAGGGCGGGTGTTGCGCGCAGCCCTCTGGCAGCGCAGTGGTGACCGCACGCGGGCCGCAGTCGTGGCCGCACGAGTGGGCCAGGGCTTCGCATATCTTCTCGTGACCTTGGGCGTTCTGGAGTTCCTCACGGTCAGCATCGGCGGCTTGTGGTTCGTCTTCCTTGGTTGGTTTCTCTTGAGCGCCGCACGGGCCGAGGAGAACGGAGCGACGATCGGCGCCTCATTGGTCGATGTGCGCGTGCGCGACGTCATGACACCTGAACCAGCGACGTTCCCGTCGTCGACCACGGTGGCCGATCTGCTCGACCATCAACTGCACCTCTTTCGGTTCAGTTCCTTCCCGCTGGTCGGGTCCACGTCGCAACTCGAGGGTTTGGCCACGATTGGGCGTATTCGTCGCTTGCCCGCCCACCTCCGTGCGACGACCCCGTTGATCGACGTCGCGTGTCCGATCTCAGAGGTCCCGGTCGGGGCACCCGACGAGTCCATCACGAGCCTGCTCGAGCGCATGCAGGGCTCACCGGACGGCCGGGCACTGGTGATGGACCCGGCCGGTCGACTGGTCGGCATCGTCTCACCCAGTGACGTCACCCGCTTCTTGCAGTTGTCGCTGTTGCGTTCCGCCGCGCGTTCGCCGCGCCGGGCCTGAGGGGGCATCGACCGCACTGCGGCGCCGTGTCGGGGTCCTGGGTTGCTCGGATCAAGGGCCCCGTGAAGGACCCTGGCCCAATGACTCAGTTCGCGTCGGTGTGGCCGCGTAGCAACTCGATCACTTGCGCGTCATCACATTGATTGAAGTTCTCGTACCATTCACCGACCGCCGAGAAGTTCCGCGGCGTGAGGACGCTGACGACCTCGTCCACGTACGACGCCATTTCGTGGACAGCCTCCGGCGACGCGACGGGTACGGCAAGAATGGCGCGCGTGGCGCCGCGAGCGTAGACGACCTCGCACGCGACGCGCGCGGTGGCCCCCGTGGCGAGCCCATCGTCAACGACGATGACCGTACGCCCGGCGACGTCGAGCCTGGGTCGGTTGGCGTGGTAGAGCTCTACTCGGCGTCGCAACTCGTCGGCCTCGGCCGAGGTCACCCGGGCGATCTCGTCGCGAGTGAGACCCAGGCGGTCCACGAGCGCTGAGTTGATGTACTGGATTCCGTCCTCACCCAATGCCCCAAAGGCCAATTCTCGGTGGGAGGGGACGCCGAGTTTTCTGACCACTATGACGTCGAGCGGTGCCTGGAGGACGCTGGCCACCTCGGCGGCGACGGGAACGCCGCCGCGAGTCAGTCCGAGGACCAGCGGACGTTCGTCACGGACTCGCGTGAGTCGTTGCGCCAGTTGATGCCCCGCATCTCGTCGGTCGTGGAAGCGCCGAGGCGGGGCGCCCGTGCGCCACACGTCACAACCCGCTCGGGTAGGTCTCCGCAGGTTCGCCCGCGTCCCACAGCGCGGTGCGCTCGAGAGGTTCCAGGGCGCTGGTGCGATCGATATGGATGATCGCGTCGAATTGTCTGGTCACGTTGGTGTGAAAGTAGTGACTCTGTCGTTCGGATTCGGGTCGGTAGATGACACCGATGGCCCGTGCGAGGCGCTCTCGAGTCAGCGTCGGGTCATCGCGCAGGTCACCCGTGGCCACCCAGAAGTCGTCCAAGGCCGCTTGGTGAAGTAGAGATTCGAGGCTGTCGTCCAGAGCGTGGCGTACCCTTTTACGCTCAACGGCCTCGCCCCATTGCGATGCCGCCGTCACTTGTCCGCTGAAAGTACTGAAGCCAATGAGTACGGTGTCACGGGCATATCGCTGTCGCGCCAACTGCCCGATGTTGTGTTCGCCGCGTTGACCCATCTCAGTGGCGCGAGCGTCGCCAACGTGCGAATTGTGAGCCCAGACGACGATTTTGGCCCGGCGTTGGGGACTGCTCAGGTGGTGCTGTATCGAGTCGAGGGTGTTGGACATATGGGTGTCACGCAGGTTCCACGACGAGATCTCGGCTCGAAACATCTGGCGGTAGTACTCCTCGGCATCGTGTACCAGAACGGCGTTTTGCTCGGCGCAGAATTGCTCGTCCTGCGCCAACAATCCATCGCGGCGAAGGTACGAGTCGCTCTGACGGCGCAGTTCGAGCAACTGTTCGACGACTTGGTCCTCGCAGGGGTCGGCGGCGCCGCGCGCCAACGCGAACCCGTAGGTTTGTCCTTCGCGCGCGACGTGGTCAAAGCAGGCGTAACGCTGCCGGGCTCGTAGGGCCGCTCGCGGATCGACGGTATCTAGATAGTGAACGACCGATTCGATCGATGTGCGCAGGCTGTAGAGATCGAGTCCATAGAAGTGAACCTTGCGCTCCCAGTCGGCGAAGGCGTCGTTGCGCGCGCGTAGCCACTGGATGAAACTGAGGACATCACGGTTTCGCCACATCCAGTGCGGGAATCGCTCGAAGCCACCGAGTGCGTCCTCAGCGTCGGTGGTGTCGTCCGACGCCGTGACGTAGCGGTTCACCCGATAGGCGTCAGGCCAATCGCCCTCGATGGTGACGGCGTTGAAGTCGAGTTCATCGATGAGTCGCTTGGTGATTCTGGCGCGTTCTCGATAGAACTCGTGCGTCCCGTGGGACGCTTCGCCGATCATGACGATATGGCGTCCCCCAATCATTTCGAGCAACCCGTCGTAGTCGCCGACCTCCCCGCTGAGCGCGTGCGCCGCACGATCGAGTGTGCGTAGAGAGAGGTCACTGGTCGTCGCGTTACCCATGGCCTCACCTTCTACCCGCGCGGGTGCCGTGGATATGGTCCAACGTCACAACTGATCGTGGTGGCCTCGCACGTCGATCAATCCCGAAAACGCGGAGAGTTCGCCAAGGTGAGCGAAGGCTGTCCTTCATCGGGGTTCTTGGTGCCGTTAACGCACTCGTCAGGTCCAATCACTCACGATCCCTGCGCGCCTGACAGGCGAGGCGGCGCCACCAGATCGCGAGGGTGAGCTTGTTCGGTGACTTTAGACGCCCTCGACGATGCGCGACGACCTCGTCATCGTGGGCGACAAGGGGCGTGAATGTTGACTAATCCTGGAGAAAGGCGGCGAGATTCTCCAGCGAGGAGTTCAGTCCGGCGGCGTGGTCTGCGGGGGAGACCGCATCGGGTACGTTGTCCGCCGTGATGTCGATACGGGTTCCTCCATCGACCGCCACGACCTCCCAGGTCATCGTCATGGTGCCGACGTAGTCGGGATTGTCCGAGACGAAGTCCACTGATTGAATGATCCGCACGCCCGCGACGATGTCGACGAAGCGGCCCTCGACGATATCGGAGGCGTCGGTGGTCTTGCCCCGAGAACGAGATGCAATGTGATCGGCGTAGGTCAACACCATTCGATACGACCCTCCGGGGCGCGGATCGAATCGTTCGAACCTGGCCGACATTCCCGCAGGGGGCAACCACACCGTCAGGGCATCGACGTCGATCAGGGCGGCGAATGCCCTTTCCGTCGGCGCCGCGATGACCCGTGAGGCTCTATCGGTACGAGGCACCCGCGAATGCTACACATTGTGCGGCGGCGCCCTCCGCTCGCCCGCAACGTGCACTGTCCGTCGAGTGTCGAATTGAACGAACACGCGACGCTTAGGTCATCGGGTGGGCGTGAGGCGCACTTGGCGTCGAGCTCTCGCTTTCACGAATTTCGTTCCACTGTGGCATCTCGGTGGCCGACTCGGTCAGGAGGCAATCGACCTCGTGGCGATTGTGCCAGGAGTCCTCCGTTTGTCGGTCCACGCCGAACTCGCGAGCCAAATCGGTGACGCTGAAACCGTCTCTAAGGACGCCGAGCACGGCGTCGTAACGCTGCTCCAACTTGCTCGTCTCGCACAGCATGGGCCACCTCCCGCTAGAACCGGAAGAGCCAGCAAAGGGGATGGCGACCGCAGTGTCAAGCAGGTCCTGAAACTCTGTCAAGCAGGTCTCGAAGTTGTGAAAAGCAGGTGTCGAATGTATTTCGTCAGGTAGGAACCGGACTAATACAACATTTGGTGCGCCGGCCGGGACTTGAACCCGGAACCTGTTGATTAAGAGTCAAATGCTCTGCCAATTGAGCTACCGGCGCGAGAAGAGTCTACACCGTGAAGGTCCGTCGGCCGTCGTCCTGCGCATCACACCAATCAGAGATGATCGCATCGCTCACGGCGCGAAACGAACGCACGAGAATTGGGGTGAGCGACGGGGGTCGAACCCGCGACCTCCAGGACCACAACCTGGCGCTCTAACCAACTGAGCTACGCCCACCAAGACTCTCCAGTATTACACAACGAGTCAGTGGGTTGTCGTGCACACGCAATTTCCCAGCGCTCGCGTCAGTATCCTCCCGAGACGGGTGGCACGGTTCCGAAGGACTTCACGGGAGTGGCGTCGGCTGTGGTCGCCGCAGCCTTGAGCGCGTACCACGTACCACCGTAGGACGCCAGACCCTCGCCGTTGGTCTTGCCGGCTCCCGCATCGCCCGAGAAGCGATAGAGAGGATAGGAATTGAACGTCACCTGCTTCATCGATCGCGTTCGCGCGACGAAACCGATCTTGCCCTTCACCCCCGGTCCAAGGGACAACTTCGTGACCGCCTTCGACACCAGAACGGGAGGCCAGTAGGTCAGGCACGTGCCGGTGCAGTGCAGATGAGCGGACTTCTCGTTGCTGAGAAGATAGAGAGTGCGGTGCGATGAGTCGACCAGAACTGGTGTGGCGCCCTTGACCCGCAGCGCCTGGAGGAATGTCTTCGCCGAGGCGGTAGAGACGCCGGAAGGTATCACGGCGCCCGCCGTCGCGAACGTGAGGGCCAGGGCGATGGGTGCCACACCCTGTCGGAGTCGGAATTTGCCAGTCCTGCAGGGTTGATATGACAACATTTCCCCTCCTTCTGGCACACGACCGAATTCGAAGGCCGCAGCCGTACACGTCAGCGTAGGCACTCGTCATCGGAGTGTGACGCGCAGCCTTTTGCTCAGAGGTGTCTCGCCGCGCAATCAGGCCGAACCATCGACGTCGATGAGTACCATTGAGTCGCGCCCCTGTAGCTCAACTGGATAGAGCAGACGGTTTCTACCCGTCAGGTTGCGGGTTCGACTCCTGCCGGGGGCACTCCTACTCCTACGCCTCCTCCCACTCGGGACGTGGACGTACCTGCGCCAGGGCGACAGTGCTCAGGTCGCCACCGCACGTCAGTCCGCTCAAATTCTGTGACCGGCTCCGTGGTCCTCGTCGAATGTTTTGATGTGGCAACGCTCGCTCGGGACCGACCACATCGCCGAAGCATCCAGACGTGCCGGGATATAGTGGCATCAAAACAGCGAAAGAAGCCATCGATCGTGTTGAGGCCAGACGTGAGACCACCGACGAGTCGATGCGTGCGCACTCTCATGAGAATGTGCGAATATCGAGGGGCTTGGAACACGGTGATCAGGGGGAGTGCAACACGATGAGTGAACCATCGGCCACGTCCTCTGCGCGCGAGTCCGTGAATGTCAGCTTGAGCGACGTGACCAAATCCTTCGAGGGAGTCGTCGCCGTCGACCAACTGAATCTGACCATCAATGAGGGAGAGTTCTTCAGTTTGCTCGGACCTTCGGGCTGTGGCAAGACCACGACACTCCGAATGATTGGCGGGTTCGAAGAGCCGACCTCCGGTCGTATTGTGCTCGGCGGTCGCGACGTGACGTACACGGCCCCCTACCATCGCGACGTGAACACGGTGTTCCAGTCGTATGCGCTGTTCCCCCACCTTGACGTCTACGAGAATGTGGCATTCGGACTACGGCGCAAGAAGGTTCCCAAGTCCGAGGTGCGCAGCAAGGTTGGCGCCATCCTGGAGATCGTGGACCTGCCGGGGTACGAGAAGCGGAGGGTCAACCAACTCTCGGGTGGACAACAGCAACGTATCGCGCTCGCCCGCGCCCTGGTCAATGAGCCGGCATTGCTGCTGCTCGACGAACCGATGTCGGCGTTGGACGCCAAGTTGCGCCACCAGATGCAGATCGAGCTCAAATCGATCCAATCACGAGTCGGCATCACGTTCTTGTACGTCACGCACGACCAGGAGGAGGCAATGACGATGTCGGATCGCCTCGTGGTGATGCGACAAGGCAAGATCGAGGGAATCGGATCGCCCCAGGACGTCTACGACAATCCGGCGACCGAGTTCGTCGCCACGTTCCTCGGCGCATCCAATCTGCTTGCGGGCAAGGTGGCCGGTCAACAAGGTGACATCACCACGGTCGCACTCGACATCGGTACGACGTTGGAGGTGCCGACGTCGCGCGTGCCGGTGTCCACGGTCGGTTCGGCAATCAAAGTCGGTGTGCGGCCTGAGAAGATCCGCATCCGCGCCGTAGGCGCCACGACCACCTCGACGGGCAACAACCTTCGCGGCCGGGTCAGAGTGTCGACGTTCACCGGCGTAGGTAACCAGTACCTCGTCCAGATGTCGAGCGGGGAGGACATCACCGTCTACGCCCAGAACATCGGTGAGGAGTTGGCCCCGCGCAGCGGAGAGGACGTCGTGCTGAGTTGGCCGATCGAACACACCTTCGCGGTCCGGCCCGCTGAGAACGTGATCAGTAGTGATGAATTGACGAGTTAGGGAGACACCATGGAAGAACAGGGACACGAGAACGACCAGCACGACGTGATGGACGCGGCGTTGTGGCGCGGAATGACGCAGAAGCGCTTCACACGGCGACAGACACTGGGTCTGTCGGGCGTGGGACTCGCCTCGCTCATCCTGGCGGCGTGCGGATCACCCAGCCCGTCCAAGTCGTCGGCGAAGGTGGTGGGCTCGAGTAGCTGGTGGCAGGAACAGAAGTTGAACCACGTCGTCAATTTCGCGAATTGGCCGTACTACATCGACCTGCTGGCCGGCAAGCACCCGACGTTGGTGCACTTCACGTCCACGACGGGCATCAAGGTCAATTACTTCGAGGTCATCCAGGACAACGCGTCGTTCTATCAGAAGATCCGGCCCTCGCTCGCTGCGGGACAGTACAGCGGCTACGACATCGTCGTGATGACGAACAACAATCCCCAGTTGGGTTACCTCATGGAATTGGGCTGGCTGATCCCGCTGGATCGCTCGATGATGACCAACTACAACAAGTACGCTGGCCCGCTGATCAAGAGTCCGTCGTGGGACCCCGGGAACAAGTACACGATGGCGTGGCAGTCGGGTTGGACCGCCGTCGGCTATAACAATCAACAGGTGAAGGACCCCGGCACCAGCATCGGGATCCTCTTCGACAAGAAATACGCGGGCAAGGTCGGCATGTTGTCCGACCCCTTCGAGCTCGGCAGCGCGGGATTGCTCGCCGTCGGCGTCGAGCCGGCATCCTCCACCGAGTCGGACTGGGCGAAGGCGGCTAAGAAGCTCAAGCAACAAAAGAGCGATGGGATCGTCGCCGCTTACTACGACCAGAGCTACATCCAGCACCTGAAGAACGGTGACATCGTCGTGTCGATGTGCTACTCGGGCGACATCTTTCAGGCCGACCTCAATAGTAAGTACAAGGACTTGACGCTGATGCTGCCCGACGAAGGGGCCATGCTCTGGACGGACAACATGTGCATCCCCAAGTACTCGCAGAATCCCCTCGACGCCATGACGCTGATGGACTACTTCTACGACCCGCAAGTGCAATCCGTCGTCGAGTACTACAACGATTACATCTGTCCGGTCCCGGCGGCCAAGCAGCAACTCCTCGACCCCACGGGCTGGAACAAGGCGGCGCTGGCGTCTCTGAAGCCATCGGTGGGTCTCGCGACGTCGGTGACGGCGGACTCCAACATTGTCTTCCCGACTCCCGAGCGCATCAAGGCGTCCAAGAGCTATTACAACTTCACCAACCAAGCCGAGATCGACGCCTGGAACAATCTCTTCTTGCCGATCATCCAGGGGGCATGAGTTCGCCCCGGCGACCCGGGGCGAGGAGGAAGGGCCTGGCGCCCTATCTCTTGAGCCTTCCGGCGGGACTGTGGCTCTTGCTGCTCTTCGTCGTGCCGTTGCTGATCATGCTGTCGATCACACTCAAGACCTGCAGCCCGGCTTCGGGTGTGTGTGTGATGACGTGGCAGTGGGGCGAGTTGCCCCACGTGGTGAATCAGTACCGCAGTCA
>Ga0307377_10005654_pt1 | contig 13333 bp, 18 predicted proteins | sample TR3MG_FD_202535 | JGI IMG/M metagenome (GOLD analysis project Ga0307377, IMG submission 202535) | Soil microbial communities from Risofladan, Vaasa, Finland - TR-3 | ecosystem: Environmental > Terrestrial > Soil > Coastal area > Acid sulfate soil | place: Finland: Risofladan, Vaasa | collected... | reverse complement strand
CCGGCTGACGGCCGAGGGCAAGACGATGCCGATGGCCGCGGTGATCATCGGCGCGACACGGCAGCAGCTCTACCACTGGATGCAGGACGGGAAGTTGGGCATCGCCCCGTTCGACGAGTTCTATCGCCGGATGCTGGAGGCGCGGGAGATCTACGAGGCGCATTGTCTGGACCCGATTCAGCGAGCCGTCAACATGGGCGACGTGAAGGCTTCGATGTGGATACTGGAGCGGCTCAATCGGCGGCGGTGGGGATCCGGCATGATCCACGGCGGCGATCCGAACAACCCGGTGGTCGTGGCGCCGGCGGTGATCCAGGTCCCGAAGTGGGGCCAGCAGGAAGCCCCACAGATCGTCACGGAGGAAGCAGAGCAGAATGGGCTACCCGCAGACTGCGGCGAGTGATCTCGACCAGGACGTCGAGGAGGGCGCGGGCCCGGCGACGTTGGACTTAGGGGAAGCCTACTCCGACGACCCCGACCATCCCTGGCCGTACAAGCAGCAGTGCGAGTTCCACGACAGCGGAGCGCGCTTCCGTCTGTTCCTGGGCTCGGTGGGTAGTGGCAAAACCTGCGCCGGGATGCACGAGGCGTTCTACAGGTCCGCGGAGTCGCGGACGTTCGGGCTGGTGTGCTCGCCGACGTACCCGATGCTGACGAAGACCGTGCTGGTGTGGATGGAGCAGCTCCGGGAGCGATGGCCGGGGTTTGCGCGCTGGTACAACAAGACCGAGCGAAGGCTCACGTTCAGCAACGGCTCGACGATCTGGTTTGGGTACGCAGCGGACCCCGATAGCTTGCGCGGCCCGAACCTGAATTGGTTCTGGCTGGACGAGGGGGCGCTTGTCAGCGAGAAGACGTTCCAGGTGCTGCAGGGCCGCATCCGGCGGAAGGGCTTTCAGGGCGGATGGGTGACGACGACCCCAAAGGGCCGGAACTGGGTCTGGAGCAAGTTCGCGGACACAGAGAGCCCGGATTACTGGATGGTGCGCGCCCGGCTCGAGGACAACCCGGGGCTGAGTGGTGAGTACGTCCGTTCGCTGCGCGAGTCATCGCCTGGCGCCTGGGGCCGGCAGGAGCTTGACGCCGAGTTCGTGGCGTTCGAGGGGTTGATCTATGAGGGCTTTTCGGACGACCGCCACACCGCGCCGGCGCCGCCGCGAGAACGTTGGCGGCGAGTCGTCGCGGGCATGGACTTCGGGTTCGCGGGCCCTGGCGCGATCGCGGTACTGATAGAGGACGACGAGGGGCGCGTCACGGTAGCCCACGAGGAGTACGCGCGCAACCTCGCGATCAGCAACGGTCCCGGCGACGACTGGGCGATGCGGTGTCTGGCGATCTGTAGAGAGTACCCGGTGGAGGCGTTCTGGTGCGATCCCGCGGAGCCCCGGTCCATCTCCGACCTGCGGCGCGCCGGAGTCAACGCCAAGAAGGCAAACAACGATGTCCTCGGGCGCATCCGCAAGATGTCCGCGCTGATTGCGAAGGACAAGTTCCGGGCGGCGCCGCAGTGCGTGAACTTTCGCGGCGAGATGGCGGGGTACTGCTGGGAGAAGGATCGTGACGGGAAGCCGCGCGAGAACGAGCGCCCCGAGAAGGGCAGCGACCATCTGCCCGATGCGGCCGGATATGGCATTATGGCGCTCCAGCGAGTAGGCGCCAGGGTACTGCAGAAGCCGAGAGGCGCGTGATGATGTGGGCGTGGTCGGCACCGTCTGGAATTGGCTCACGAAGAGGAGGAGTCTGCCCGTGCTAGGCATCGGTTCTGACGGGCGGGTTCCGTGGCCGCCGGCTGAGGAGGCGGACCGGCTCCGCCGCTATGCGCAGGGTGAGTCGCTCTACCGCGGCGACCACGAGTCGGTCTTCGAGGGGCCGGGTTGGAACTTCGTGCGCAGCGAGGACGCGTCGGGGAATCGGCGCGAGTATCTGTCGGTGAACCTGCTGGGCACGCTGACCGATCTTCTCTCTTGGCGGCTGATGGGCGAGGGCGTGGAGATCGCGGGCCCGGAGGACGCGCCGGGCACCGAGGAGTTCTTCGCCGCGCTCTACCACGGCAGCCGGCTCGACCTCGTTCACATGACCGCCGCGGAGCAGGGGTCCTATTGCGGCGACACGTTCCTCAAGGTCCGATACGACGCCGACGCGGGGCAAGTTCTCGTGGAGGCCGTCCCGCCGGAGACCGTCTTCATTGACTGGGACCCAATGCAGGGCGACAGGATACAGGCCGTGGAGATCGGGCAGGTCCTTGAGGACGGCGAGCGGTCCTGCCTGTGGATTGAGCGGCACGAGATGCGCGAGGGCGAGAGTTGGATCACGAACACGGCCTGGGCACTCCACGGCGACGAGTCGCATGGCTACATGTACCATCCGACCGACGACCGGATCAGCCTCCAGCAGATCCCGCAGACGGCGATGCTACCCGAGGAGCAGCCGACCGGCGTTGACGGCCTGCTTGTGGTTCACATCCCCAACAAGCGCATCGGGCGCGAGGCCTGGGGCGTGTCGGACTACGAGGGCCTCCTGTCGCTGCAGGGCGAGATCAACCACCGCCTCACGCAGCGGGCGGAGGTGCTCGACAAGTTCGTGGACCCGCTCATGTACGGCCCGGACATCTCCGGCACGGGTGGCGTTGCCGAACTGCTCAAGAACAAGTACCTGATGACCGAGCCGGGAGAGACCGGGGCGCCGGCGGGGTATCTGGTGTGGGATGCCAACCTGACCGCGGTTGTGGAGGAACTCAAGGAGCTGATCCAGCAGTTCGCGACGACCGCCAAGGTTGACATGCAGTCGCTCCTTTCCGGTGAGGGTGGGCCGGTGTCCGGACGCGCGATCCTCCTCTCGCAGATGCGCACCCAGGCGACCGTTCAGGCGAAGCAGAAGCGGTGGGAGCCGGGCATCCGCGAGGTCTTCAGCCTGGCGAGCAAACTCGCGGCACTGCCGACGACGCGCCTGTCGCCCAAGCCCAGCGCGGCAATCGTGCCCCTTGAAGTCGAACAGGTCAACGTGGTGTTCAACGACGGTCTGCCGAGCGACCGGGTTGAGGACATCGAGGAGCAGATCGCACTCGTGGACGCGGGGCTGCAGACGAAGACGGGGGCACTGCAGGCCTTGTTCGGGTTGACCGCGGAGGAGGCCGACGCTATGGCGGCTGCCATTGCCGACGAACGCTCCGCGACGGCCGTCACGCCCCCGGACCTTGGCGCGGCACTCACGAACCTGAACGCGGGGACCGAGTAGGATGTCCTACACGCGCAAGCAACTCCTGGCCATCGCCGACGAGCTGACCCGCGCCTACGAGCGCGGGGAGCTGGCCTTGACCAGCGCGATCCTCGCGGGGACGGGCACGAGTTGGCGGCAGGCATTCAACCGTCAGCAGCGGGAGCAGATCCGCCGGATTCTACACGAGTTGGAGCGGGCGACCCGGCGCTGGCAGGTCGGGCGCGTACCGGAGTTATACCTGCAGGGGCGCAGCATCGTGACGCCGGGCATTCTCGCGGGCGGGATGAAGCTGGAGTTCGCGCAGCTCCACGAGGGCGCGGTGCAGGCTATCAGCGAGAACCTGGCGCTGAAGCTCGGCGAGGCGCGGTTCACGGTCGGGCGCCAGGCCGAGGACGTCTTCCGCAAGGCGGGGATGCAGGCGGCGCAGGAGGGCTTCGTGCAGGGCAAGACCGCGCGGCAGGTGCGCAGGAAGATCGTCCGGGACCTGACGGCCGACGGGATCACGGGCTTCACCGACAAGGCCGGCAAGCAGTGGACCCTCAGCTCCTACGCCGAGATGGTATCGCGGACGACGACGATCGAGGCGACGGACGCGGGCATGATGGGGCAGATGCAGGAGGAGGGCTACGATCTCATGCGCGTGGACGCCCACGCGGGCACGTGCCCAAAGTGCGCGCCGTGGGAGGGGCGCGTTCTCAGCCTGTCGGGTAGGACGCGGGGGTACCCGACGCTCGCGGATGCGAAAGCCGCGGGCTTCCGGCACCCGAACTGCTCGCACGACCTCGCGGCAGTCAGCGCAGACTACGGGCGAGAGATCGCCCAGCAACACGAGGCGCAGTTGCAACCAGCCTAACACCTGACGAGGGTAAACGGAGGTCTCACAATGGCAGACGAACCGACCGGCACACCGGGGACAGACCCAGGGGCGGGCAACCCGACCAGCCCAGACGCGGGCGCGGGCGCCGATGGCCAGGGCGCTCCGCCGGCGGTGGCGCAGACGCAGGCTGACTTCGACCGCATGGTCGGAGAGCGCATCGGACGCGAGCGGAAGAACGCCGAAGCCGCGCAGGCCGCGCTCCAGACTAAGATCGCCGAGCTGGAGGCGGCCGAGCAGAAGCGCGCAGACGCGGACCTGTCCGAGGGCGAGCGCCTGAAGAAGGAGGCCGAAGAGGCCAAGTCCGCGCGGGAGGTTGCCGAGGCACGGGCCGAGGCCGCGGAGTTGGCGGCGACACACGCGCTGTTCCTGCGCGGAAACGCGGCGGACCTCCCGGAGGCGTACGCGCGGATGGTGACGGGGAAGACCGAGTCCGAACTCAAGGAGTCGCTGGAGAAGGTCGGCAAGGTCTATGCCGAGGACGCGAAGGTCGTCTTCCGCTCCATTGCCGGCATGACTCCCGAGCAGCTCCTCGAACGGTTCGGTGACGACGCAAAGCCGCTGGCCGAGAGGCTTGCGGGCAAGCCGGTAAGCGTGGGCGCGCCCTCGAACGCGGGGGGCACTCAGCCCGGAGCGCCGCCGGTGTGGGATCCAAATGACCCCAAAACGCAGACCCCGGAGGCGTATGCGGCGAAGCGCAAGCGGGACGGCCTGGCTCCGATTGGCAGGCAGGGTCCTTTCTGATACGCCCGACGGGTCACAGGAGATGAACTGTCATGGCCGTTTCCACTACCACGACTCTTGCGGAACTCATCCCGGAGGTCATCCAGAACGCGCGCATGTGGATGACGAGCCGGTCCATCTTCTACCCGGAGTCCTCGGCGGGGCGGCAGTTCATGCAGCTCCGCGACCTCAGGAACCGACCGGGGATCACCGGCTACTTCGCCGACTATGCCGCGGTTGTGATGGGTGATGCGACCGAGGGCATTGACTACGTGACGACCTCGGCGATGGACACCCACGAGGTGCCGATCACGGCGACGCCCAAGCGAGTCGTCATCCCGATAACCGACCTCGCGAAGGACGCCGTCGAGCAGGGCGGGCCGGCCCTCGTTGACGAGGCGGGCCGCATGATCGGACTCGCGGCTGCCGCCAAGTTCGACGCGGATGTGTTCGCCCTGTTCGCGTCGCTCGGCACCTCCATCAACAGCACGGGCACCGACCTGACCCTCGCGGAGTTCACCAGTTACATCACGGTCCTGACGATGAACTCCGCGCCGGGTCCGTATGCGATGGTGATCCACCCGACCGGCTTGCGGAAGCTGCTTCTGGAGGCCAGCTCGCCGGTCTTGGTGGCATCGTCTTCGACGGATGAAGTCGGCGGAGAGATCTGGCGGAACTTCTACCCCGGCAAGATCATGGGGGTCAATGTGTTCACCCCGCCGGGACTCCCGACCGCGAACGCCGTCGCCGACTGGGACGGCGGGTTCATCAGCCCCTGGGCGCTCGGCGTGACCCTCAAGAACGACCTGTGGATTGAGGAAGAGCGCCGGGGGACGGCGGGCCTCAACTACATCATCGGCCACATGGATTACGGCGTCGGCGTCCTCAGCGCGACGCTGGGCTGGAGACTGCTGACTGACTACCTGACCGCGTAGGCGGGTAGCCCGGGCGGACATCACGGGGGCGGGTAACAGCCCGCCCCCGGCGGAAGGAGAGACGGAAATGGCGTATGTCTACATCCCCATCGACCAGCCGAACAAGCACGGCCGGACGGGCTACTACCAGCACTACTACCCTGGCGGGACTGACATCAGGGTGGAGTGCGAGAAGCAGGGCTGGAAGGCCGACTTCCCGACCGGCGCGGACGTGTACGACGACCAGGGCAACAAGCTCCACACCGCGCCTGTGGCGGCGAAGCCCGGCAAGGGCAAACAGCCCACCGCCGCGATCGAGGAGTAGCAGCGCAACTCAGACCCGAAGAGGTGACAACCGATGCAGGACTTTCAGCCGGTAGCCCAGACGCAGTACCTGGGCGTGCAGGACGCATCCGACGCCCCGGAGACCATCGTATTCGTTGCGCCGTGCCCGTGTCGGATCGTCGCGGCGTGGTTCGCGGACAACACCGCTCAGGCCGCACACGACACAAACTACGGCACCTATGCGATCATCAACAAGGGTGTCGGCGGCGCGGGAACGGACATCATCGCAACCAAGAACACGACCATCGCGACGGGCGCCGCGATCGTCGCCAACGTGCCGCTGGCGATGACGCTTGGCACGACCAAGAGCCTACTCCAGTTGGCCGCGGGGCAGGCGCTCACGTTCAAGGCCGTTGAGGCGGGCGCGGCCACCAGTGGCGACCTGGTCCAGTGCGCCGTCTGCGTCGCCTACGTGCCCGGCTATTCGAGTGTGTGAGGTGAGAGGACATGCAGGACTTCGAGGCGGTCATTCAGACAACGTACCTCGGCGCGTGGGATGCCGACGTCACCCCTGAGCGCATGGTGTTTATCGCGCCATGCGACTGCAGGATCGTGGGGGTGAAGCTCGCCGACAGCACGGCCAAGACCGGCGACGACACCAACTACGGCATCTACGAGCTCCGCAAGAAGCTCGCGACCGGCCTCGGTACGGCCGTGGTCGCGACGTTGAGTACGCTGCTCACCGTTGACCTCGTGGCGCATGTGGCGAAGACGATCCCGCTTTCGGGGACCATCGCGAACCTGAACATCCCGGCGGGTACCGCGGTGACGTTCCTGGGCACCGAGGCCGGGGCGGCCACGTCGGGCGATCTCGTGAAGGCCGCGCTCGCGATCGCGTGGGTGCCGGGCTACTCCAGCGTGTAGGGTGACGGCTCAAGCCAGCGGACTGAAACCCCTGCCTCGGCGAGCCCGGGGCAGGGGGCGAGGAGATAGCGAGAATGCCGAGCCTGATCGTCTGCACACCCGGCGGCGCGCTGGATAACTGCTACTCCGACCTCACCGACGCAGATGCGTGGTTCGAGAACACGTTGCGCGCCACTGACTGGTTCGAGGGCAACGGGGAGCAGCAGCGCGAGCGCGGCCTGATTCAGGCGACGCAGCAGATCGAGGCCTGCGGCGGGCCAAAGGCCACGCAGAACGCCGACAGGCCGATGTTCTCGGGCTTCCCCGCGACGTCCACGCAGGCCCTGTACTACCCGCGCGGCGAGGACGTTGACGCAACCGGGGCATGGGTGGTTCCGCCGGGCATCCTGCAAGCCGTCTACGAACAGGCCTTGCACCTGCTGATGAACCTCAAGTCCGCGCCCCTCGTTGACCGCGACGCACTGCAGCGGGACGGCGTCACGTCCATGAGCATTGACGGCATGAGCGAGCAATACGGCCCGCGCCGCGAAGGCAGGCCGATGGGTATCTGTCCCGAGGCGTGGGCGGCGCTGAGACCCTTCCGGCGAGTCGGCTACCCGACCACAACCGCTGAGACTCGACAGCCGACAGGTCCGGCAGGCCCTCGCGAAGCTCCACCTCGTGCCGCGGCAGGTCCCGAAGACGATCTTCGCGCAGTTCCGGGACCTCGTGACCGACACGCTCGCGGACGCCAAGGCCCTGGCCCCGATCCGCGAGGGCTACCTGCGGGCATCGGGCGTGAAGAAGGTTGAGAAGTTCGGCGACATGGGGATGCGCGGGGTCATCACCTTCGGCGGCCTCGCGGAAGCCTACGCGCAGGTACAGCACCAGCGCGAGGACTTCAAGCACCCGAAGGGCGGGCAGGCGCACTACCTGTTCGGCAAGCCGACGAGCGCATGGAACGCCCACCGCGAGGCGCAACTGGCTGGACTCGTCGGTAAGGCGGCAGCCACGATCGAGAACTCGCTGGGGTAGAGGTCAGCCTTATGAGCGGCACCGGCGGAGGGTACTACAACGCAGTCTGCCGGATCGTCGAGCCATTCAGCGGCCCGAACGCGGACCTGTCGCGGGTTCACGGCGAGGACGAGGGCGACGACGTCCGCTGCTCCATGCGAAAGCGCACGATGGGCCAGGAGGCCAACGTGTTCGGCGAGGGCCTTGTGAACGCCTGGGTGTGCCGGGTGCAGACGAAGAAGAACGTCGGGCCGGGCTGGAGGGTCAGCGTTCGGCTCGACGGTGAGATTGACTTCCGACCCTACGAGGTACGGCGGGTCGCGCGGGTCGGGCATGTGATCCTGTTCCTGGAGGGCGCGTAGTGCTGAAACGCCTACAACGTGAGCTCGACCGTCTTCTCGAAGTCTTCGGTCTCCAGCACTGGGCGGTCGTGCTGGTAACGGATGACTTCGAGGGGGTGTCTGCGCCAGGCAGACTCCCGCAGTTGGGCCACGTTAAGCGGTCATCCGATGCGTTGTGGGCTGAGATTCGGATCGCGACGAAGGGCCGGTCCGAGTCGGAGATTCGGGACACGCTGGCGCATGAGGTCGCCCACTTGCTGCTGGCAGACCTGGACGACTTGTTCAAGGATGCCGTGGGCAAGCTGGGCGGTCAGGCGGAATCCGTATTGGAGGATGTTTGGGTGCGGTGCGAGGAGCAGGCAGTGACGCGCATCGTCCGAGTTATTGGAGGCTTCCGTAGTGGCGATTGACTTCCTCCATTCCGGGCAGACCGTTGACGCCGTGATCGCGGTCCTGGTCGGCGCGGACGGCGCCCTGCACACCGGCGGCCTTCCTCCGGCGTGGTTCCCGGCGACGTCCGCCAACGGCGAGGAGCCGCTGAAGGTCCTGGAGCACGGCGACCTCGCGGACTATCCGGCCGACCAGGCGGTGTCCGACCTGTGCCCCGCGATCCTCGTCCGCGGCCTGGGCCCGAAGCCGACCGACCACGGCGGCGCGAGTGGGGTCATGGTGACGCAGGAGGTCGTGCGGGTCATCCATACGCGGCTCTTCGACCAGTGCTACACCGCGGCGGGCGGGCGGGAGTCGAACATGACGCGGGCCCGGGAGCGGTACGCGAAGATCATCGGGAAGGCGTTGTTCAACGACCAGAAGCGTCGGTTGGCCGTGATAGATTCCACGGGGGACCGGACTGACGTAACGCTGACCTGCTCGGACGGAGCCGGGGCGCAACTGGTCAACGCAATGTGGAGCGGATGGGATCTCGGCTACGACGCCGGGAGCGTGGACAGTATGCAGGAGGTGCAGATGATTCGCTCGCTGCCCCTGCCATTGTGGGCAATCGGATGCGAGATGACGATCCTATGCCGTTCGGGAGGCGAAGCATAATGGCCGAGAAGAAGAGGGCGCCGGCGCGCAAAGCGGACCCAGGACGGAAGCACGATGCTGCGCCCTACAAGTCCGCCGCGGAGAGACCCAAGCCCCACACAGCCGCGAAGCCGGCGCCGGGCGGCTACGGCGTGAAGCCGAAGGAGTGATGATCTGTGTCCACGATCTACACCGGGCAGGTCCAGGGCGTCTCACTGATCGCGGCGGGCACGCCCTATGCCCTCTGCCGCGAGGCCGTCGGCGGGACCCTTAAGATCGACGAGCACAACATCAGGAAGCAAGGCACCGGCGGGCAGCTCCACGTGCGCCGCGGGACCCGCGAGGTCAACCTGGACCTGGACCTCATCGGGACCGAACTCGACCACCTGGCGGGGTTCTTCCCCCTGACGGCCGGAGTGCAGGTCATTGACCTCGGCCTCGGGGTGTACCCGTCATTCCTGGTGGAGACGGACGACGGCTCCGGCGGGGTCGAGTGGATCCTCGAGAACGGGCAGCCCAGCACGCTGGCCTGGGACCTGGGCGAGGGGCCGGACTCAGAACTCACCGAGAAGCTCGCCTACAAGTTCGGGCTGGCCACCCCGGTGGCAGCCGGCACCTACACGCCGGTCTACAACAGCACCCCGAGCATCACGCGCAACGACATCGCCGTGGCGATGGGCGCCATTCAGTTCGGCGTCTGGAGCTTCTCGCTGAGCAACGACCTCGGCGCGGAGTTCTTCGACCCGGCGGACGGCAAGGCGGCCGGTCTGCACATTCACCCCGACGGGACCTACGTCACCAAGCAGGACGTCGGGTTCACCGTGCAGGGCTCGAACGCGATCTACCCGGCCATCGCCGACAACTGGACCCCGGCGGACATCACGATCGCCTGCAACAACGGCACCGACCGGGACTTCCTGATCAGCCTCGGCCAGTTCGTGCCGGAGACGTGGGACATGCCGGTGGAGACCGCGGGCGGGGTCAAGTTCGCGCACGCGTTTAAGCCCGGGGATGGCACCATTTTTGGGCGCGTGACGATTGTCTGAGCGCACTACCCGACGGGGGTAAACGGAAATGCCATACCAACCACATCTCCTGCTCAAAGTGCCGGCCCTTGACGCCGTGTTCCTCTGGGGCTCCGCGGACAAGGCCGCGTCACGGCTTGCGGACGCCGCGCGGAAGGCACAACGGGACGTGGATACAGACACGCTGACCGAGGGCCAGACGGAGCTGCTCTGCGGCCTGTTCGTGGAGGGTGTTCGCGCGTGGGAGGGCGTCGTGGACGAGAAGGGCGCGCCGTTGCCCTGCACCGAGGCTAACCGCAAAGCGATCCCCAGCGGGGACAAGGTAACGGCGGCAGTCGCGTACCTGGGTGCGTTCGCGGAGCTTGAGGCGCGAAAAGCAGGGTCCGGCGAGCCGCCTATATCCTCCACGCCCGCCGCCGGCAGCTCGGAGGAAGAGGGCGTGGAGTCGTAGAGGCGTTCGACGTTGTAGTGGCCCGGATGCAGAAGGCGGGTAGCGGGGTGACGTTGCCGGAAGAGGCTGTCGAGCCGCACCTATGCGAGGTCCTGGGCATGAATCCGGCGGAGCTGAGGACGCTTGACTACGACACCATAGAGACTCACCTCGCCTGGCAGGAAGGGATCGCGGTAGCCCGGTTCGCGGCAGGGGAGAAGGACAGTGGCTAAGGTCGCGCTCGACATCCTGATAGGCGCGCAGGACAAGGCCTCGGGCCAGCTCCGCGCAGTGGAGGGCTCGCTGGGCGGACTGGAAAAGAGGGCGGGTTCGGCATCGGCGGCCGTTGCCGGACTCGGCACTGCACTCGCGGGCGCGCTCACCGTCGGGGCCGTAGTAGCCGCCGGGCGAAAAGCCGTCACGATGTTCGCTGACTACGAAACGGGTGTCAAGTTCGCCACCTCGCAGCTCAACCTCATGGGGCCGGCGCTCGACAACGCGAATCGGGACATGATGCGGTTCGGCATGGAACTGAGCAAGTCAACCGGCGCGCCACTGAAGGAGGCCACCGACGGGTTCCGCGCTTTGACGAGCGCGGGGTTCGACCTGCAGGGGACAATGGGCGCGACTCCGGGCATCCTCGCACTTTCGCAGGCTACGCTCTCGGATGTGGGTAACAGCGCGCAACTCACGATGGCGATGATCCGGGCATTCGGGCTCGAAGCCGACCAGACGAATCGCGTTGTCAATACCCTGGCCGCGGGCATCAGCTCGTCATCCCTCGAACTGTACGACCTCGCCACGGCGCTTCCCTACGTTGCAGCCCCGGCGCACATGCTGGGCATGAGCCTGGAGGAGACCATCGCCGCGCTCGTGGTGCTCCGGGACCGCGGCTACAAGTCGGAGCAGATGGCGACCGGCCTGCGGATGATCCTGCTGAGCCTGGTCGCCCCGACCGCTGACGCGCAGAGGCAGCTCAAGGCATATGGGCTGACGGCCGCGGACGTGGATGTGAAGGGCCGCGGGCTGGCGGCGGTCCTGCAGACCTTGCGGGAGCACAACCTCGATTTGGCGGGCGCAATGAAGCTCTCCGAGAAGGAAGCTGCAGGTGCGCTCGTCACCCTGGCGGGAGCATCGGACGCATACCGCGAGGGTACGAAGGCTGTGACGGATACGAACCGGGCGTTCGAGATTCAGAAGCAGATGCAGGACACCGCCGCGGTCAAGTGGGCCAAGATCGAGGCTGTCGTCGCCGAGGCCGCCATAACCATCGGCGGGCCGTTGGCGGATGCGCTGCTTGAGATTGCCGGCAAGCTCGACCCCGAGGACATCAAGAAGTTCGCGGAGGACATGGTTACCGCAATCGAGAGCGCCCTGCCCTCGGCGATCAAGCTCACAGAGGAGTTGGGCAAGATCGCGGGGTTCCTCGTGGAACATCCGGGATTGGCCGTCGCAATGGCGGGCGCGGCGGTGGTTGGCGGTCAAGTGGCGGGCGGGGCTACACGGGCTCTGGGGGCGAAACTGATCGGCGGGGCGGCGGGTGGCGCGGCGGCTGGCGCGGCGGCTGGCGCGGCGGGTGGCGCAATTGCGGGAGCAGCTACAGGCGGGGCCGTCGAAGTCGGCGGGACGGCGGCTGGGATGCTGGGCGAGACGGTGGTTCCGGCGGCGGCGGCCGGAGGAATAGCCGGCACACTGCTTACAGGTGTTGTGTGGCTCGGGATCATCGCAGGCATACTCGGGGACACCTGGCTCATAGAGAAGGACATCAGCAATGCGCTGGCAGCGAAGGCCGGGGTAGACCGAACCAAGGAGTTGTCGGAAAAGTCAGCGGCCCTGTTGGGGATACACAAGCCGGAGACCGCGAAGGAGTGGAAGGCGTATACCGCGGCGGGTGGCTACCGGCCAAGCGCGACCGAGGTGATTCAAGGCACACTGACCGGCAAGCCTAACGCCGGTTGGGATTTGGCCTTCGCGCGTTGGCTGAGAGAGCAACCCGTGACCAACAAACAGGCCTTGCACGCCTTGGGTATGGGCCGCATTCAGACGGGATCATTCGGGGCATCCCCCCTGGGAGTGACCGCACCGGAGCCGATGGATATGGGCCCAGACATTATCCCCAACCCGAGGGGCAAGTACGCCGTCGGGCCGGGCCTCTCACCCGTGGCCAAGGGCCAATTCGAGGCTATGGCCGACCTTCAGGCCCAATGGGGGCGACCGTCGTTCAACACCCCCGCTCCCGTCCCGCCTATCAACGTCTACATCGGCCAGGAGAAGCTCGACTCGCGGATAGACTACCGGGTGGCGCAGACGGCGAAGGTGGCACGCACTCAGTGATCCTTCGACTGCGCTCAGGACAGGTGTGAGTAGGTTGGCGAAGAAGCGGTCGAAGCCGAAGGGGTTCCAGAAGATCATGGGGTCGGCGGTCAAGAAGCTCGCGGCCCGCGGGAACAAGACCGCCAGCGGCAAGAAGATCGCGAACCCGCGCGCCTACATCGGGGCGGGCCTGCGGCGGGCGGGGATCGCGAAGTTGGGGGCCAAGAAGTTCGCGGCCCGGACACGGGCGGGCGTTCGCAAGGCGCCTA
>Ga0307377_10005653_pt1 | contig 13334 bp, 13 predicted proteins | sample TR3MG_FD_202535 | JGI IMG/M metagenome (GOLD analysis project Ga0307377, IMG submission 202535) | Soil microbial communities from Risofladan, Vaasa, Finland - TR-3 | ecosystem: Environmental > Terrestrial > Soil > Coastal area > Acid sulfate soil | place: Finland: Risofladan, Vaasa | collected... | reverse complement strand
TCCGTCGCGATGGGGCAGGACGAGGCAGAGGTAGCCGTCAGGCACGCAGATCCTGCGCCATTCCTTGAGGGCTCGCAAGGCGTTGGCGCTGTGTTCGAGGCAGTGCGACGAGAAGACGACGTCGTAGGCGTGATCTCCGATGCCGGCGAGGTCGGTGGCCTCTCGCAGATACTGAACGCCGAGAACCTTACCCTCGGGGGCGAACGGCCCGCCCTCGGCGATGGAGCCCTCCCAGATGGTCGTCGAGGAGAAGTTGACGATGTCGAGACTCCCCACCGCGGGGTAGACCGGAAGAATCCCCCTGCGGCGAAAACACCGACTCGGTCCGCCGATCTCGATTGCTCGTGCCCCGGTCGCCACACCCACGACCTCATCGGCGAGGAGGGAGCGCGCCCCCGTGACCATGTCCAGGGCCACCTTGAGCGAGCCCCGCGTGCCCTGACTGCGCCACGCGGCCGTCAACGAGGAGAACTTCATGCGAACGCAACTTAACACCCGACGGTTGACCCGGAGGTTCCGCGAGTCCCGACCCGCGCGCGCCACCAGCGCGATTGGCCTCGCTCCGCTACCGACGGCCTCTCGCGAGGAACGGGTACTCGCGTCGGCCCATACGTCGCGTCACGGCGTCCCCGACGCCGCGCGCGACCACGCGGGCGCACTGCGCCGCCGAGGTGGCGCCGTTCACCGAGACGTAGGCACCGCAGAAGACGACGATCTGCGCCAGGTAGAAACGTACGAGCAATCGACGACGCAGCACCAGGTAGGTGGAGTTGCGCGCGATGTAGTAGAGGCGCTGCGCGTTCTCGTACGGATGCACCCGCTCGAGGTCGTCGTAGCGTTCCCCCAAGATATGGTCCATGGTGATGGTCTGTTGCTGCACCACCCGAAGACCGAGTCGACGCAACGAGTAGCAGAAGTCGAAGTCGACCTGGTCGATGAACAGTTGTTCATTGAAGCGGACCCGTCGCGCGACGTCCGCGCGCACGAGATTGCCACTCGTGATCACGCCGCGGCGTTCGAGAAACGGACCCAACTCGCCCAGCACGAGCAGCCGGTCCGCGTAGCGCGTCAGCCAGATGCTCGCGGGCTGGGGATGGGGCCGCAGGGCCACGAGCGCGCAACTCGCTCGACGTGTTTCGTCCAGCGTCGAGAGCTCTCGCAGTGCGCCGGCCACGGCGCCGTCGGCCACCAGCGTGTCCTGGTCCATCGTCATGATCCAACGGGGTTGCTCGAGGAGAGCCCGCGCCACGCCGACGTTGAGCGCGCCGGCGATGCCCCGGTTGTCGGGTAGTCCCACGACCTCGATGTGCTCGTGCCCCGACCAACGGGTCGCGAGCGCCTCGTAGTTCATCGAACCGTTGTCGACGATGATGACGCCATCGACCTGCGGCGCTAGGGCGTCGAGCACCGCGCTGAGCCGCCCCAGGTCCGGGTTCCAGGTGACGACCACGGCACGAATCCCGTGGCGCGCTGGAGTCGACATGCCCTCACTCTATTTCAGGCACGTGAATTCACCGAGGCGCCGACGCGTCCGGCGACGTCGCGACCCGACCGCTCTAGCGATCGGCGATCGGCACGAAGTCGCGAATGTCTGAGCCAATGTACAACTGACGCGGCCGCGAGATCTTCATGTCCTGCTCCAGCAGTTCCTTGAAGTGCGCGAGCCAACCGGCGGTACGCGGAATCGCGAACAGTACGGTGAACATCTCCACGGGGAAACCCATCGCCTGGTAGATCAGGCCCGAATAGAAGTCGACGTTGGGGTAGAGGCGTCGCGAGATGAAGTAGTCGTCCGCCAGGGCGATCTCTTCGAGTTTGAGGGCGATATCGAGTAGCGGATTGCGTCCGGTCACCGCGAAGACCTCGTCCGCGGTCTTCTTGATGATGGTGGCCCGCGGGTCGAAGTTCTTGTAGACCCGGTGACCGAAGCCCTCGAGCTTGGTCTTGCCGGCCTTGACGGTCTCGATGTAGGCGGGGATGTTGTCGATGTGTCCAATCTTGTTGAGCATCTTCAGGACCGCCTCATTGGCACCCCCGTGGCGCGGACCATAGAGCGCCGCCGCCGCGGCGGCCGTCGAGACGTAGGGATCGCCGTGCGAGGAGCCCACCGTGCGCATGGCCGTGGTTCCGCAATTCTGCTCGTGGTCGGCGTGAAGGATGAAGAGCACGTCGAGCGCCTTGGCGAGCACCGGATCGGCCACGTATGAGGGTTCGGCCACCTTCCACATCATCGACAGGAAGTTCTCGGTGTAGTTGAGATTGTTGTCCGGGTAGACGAAGGGCATACCCACCGAGAACCGGTGCGCCGCGGCGGCCAGGGTCGGCATCTTGGCAATCAGGCGCACGACCTGCTTGTAGAGGATCTCCTTGTCACCCAGGGTCTTGGATTCCTTGTAGAACGTCGACAGTGCGGCGATGGCGGAGATGAGCATGCCCATCGGATGAGCATCGTAGTGAAAGCCCTCAAGGAAGCGCTTGCGCATATTCTCGTGGATATAGGTGTGGTACTTGATATCGGTGGTCCACACATCGAGTTGTGCGGCGTCGGGCAGTTCACCATTGACCAAGAGGTATGCGACCTCCACGAAGGACGACTTCTCCGCGAGCTGTTCAATCGGGTAACCCCGGTAGCGAAGGATGCCCGCGTCGCCGTCAAGATAGGTGATCGCCGATTCCGCGGCCGCCGTCGACATGAAGCCGGGGTCGTAGAACCACACACCGGGGAGCACCTTGGAGAACTCCGACGCGGCGACGCCGCCATTGACAATGGGAATCTCTCGAGTCTCACCGGTCAGATTGTTGGTCACGGTTATGGACTCGGACACGATTCCTCTTTTCATTTCTGGGGGGTTCCCCTATCGTATGCCAACTGGTCAGTAACCCCGATTGAACTTTATTCGTCAGCCTGTCCCCGACGGCGAGATCCTCACCGCGTAGGTCCGACTGTGGGCCAGGGCAGACGACGCTGGCACGCCGTTGAGCGACACCGTCAAGGTGCCGGTCTCTCCCGGAAACACGCTGAAGTTATGACCCGCGAAGGCGAATGACGTCACGGGGGGCAACGTCTGGGTCATCGACACTCGCTGCACCAGCCCGTGTGCGGGGGTGAACGTCATGGACAACGTCACCGGCTGGACGATCTCGCGAAGGTTCGACACCGCGGCCTGCACCTGGAACGACGAGGTCGGCGCGATGAGTAGCGTCAACGCGGGAGCCGGGAAGGGCGCCGGCTGCACCTTGATCGCGGAGATGACGATAGCGCGTGTGGCTGCCAGATTCGGCGCGCTCACGAGGGTCGCGACGTCCTGAGGCACGTTGAGGTGCCCCGTCACGTTGCTCAGCGCGGCCAGTGTGACGTGACCCGGCGCACTGGCGAGCAGGTGGCGTTCACTCCCCCAGGTCGCGGCCGTCTGCGACAGTGACAATTGCGCGACACCGAGGGAGAGCGACGCAGGGGCGGCGGGACCGCTGAAATCGAGGGCGCTGGCCACGTAGGCGAGGACCCGGTCGTAGTCGTTGGCGCGGGTCAGGGTGGCGTCGGACAGTCTGACGTTGAGATCGGGTGAGAGCACGGGTGACCTCATCATCGCCGCGACGTCGCGCCAGGTCGCCAGTTCCTGGCTGAGTTGCGACAATTGGACCGCGAAGTTCACCCTGGTCGATTGCGCGCCGGTGCTCAGCAATGCCGACAGCCGGCTGTCGAACGAATTCTCCTTTCCCAGCAACGACGTGGCCATCACCGAGAAGTTCAGGTTCTCGCTCTGGCGCGCCGCGGACTCCTGGTGGGCCGAACGCGACACCTCTCGCGCGAAGACGAGGACGATGAACGTCAGGGCGAGCGCGACGACGACGCGAAGCGTCTGGCGCCGGCGATGGACTCGAGTTCGTACCACGTCGTAAGAACTTACTCAGGCCGAGACCACTACATTCCTTCGTCCGTCTCGTCCAAGGCCTCGAGCTCGATGATTTCGGACTCCACGGCGAGATCGGGGTCGTCGAGGTCCGCCCCCCATTTAGGTGCATCGAGACCCTTGGCGCTGGCGGTGACCTCCACGAATCCTTCAACGGGCTTGGCGCCGGTCGCCCCGTCGAGTTGGCGTACCCGGCGCGCGATGGGGATCAGACGCGACTCCACCGACGCGATGGCCTCGTTGTAACTCGCGACCGAGTCGTTGAGGGACCGGCCGAGTTTGGCGAGGGGACCGGCGACGACGCGAATGCGGCTGTAGAGCTCAGTCGCGGCCTTCATGATCTCTTGGGCGTTCGCCACGAAGGCGTGGCGTTGCAGTACCTCGGCCGCCGTCCACAGCATCGCGAGCAAGTTGGTCGGTCCCACGAGCAGGACGCGCTTCTCGGTCGCGAAGTCGTGCAACGTGGGATCGGCTTCGTAAGCCGCGGCGAGCGCCGCGTCGCTGGGTACGAAGCAGACGGTGAACTCCGGTGAGTAGTCCAGGGCCTGCCAATAGGACTTGGTCGCGAGAGCCTTGACGTGTTCGCGCAGGTCGCTGGCCGAACGCTCCTCGTAGAGTCGACGATCACCGGGGGTCTCGGAGGAGAGAGCCTTCTCGAAGTTCGCGAAGGGGAACTTCGCGTCGATCACGATGGTCGCGTGGTTGGGCAGTTTCACGACACAGTCCGGGCGCTGGCGCTGCCCCGCCTCGCCCGCTTGGGTGACTTGGAGGTCGAAGTCGATCGTGGGTCGCAGACCCGAGGCCTGCATCACGTTCGCCAGCTGCACTTCGCCCCACCGCCCACGATCGGCACTGCGTCCGAGCAACTGGTTGAGTCGGTTGGTCTCCTCTTGGGTCTTGAGCTGTGCGGCCAGGAGCTCCCCCGTGCGACTCTTGACGTCGAAGAGGGCGTCGCGATGATCCTTGCCGAAGTTCTCGAGACTGGTCTTGTACTGGCCCAGGAGTTCCTCGAGTGGCCCGAGACTGTCCTTGAGTTTCGAATCACGCTCGCGCAGGATCCGCTCCTGAGTCTCATTGAAACTGTTCATCGATCCGGCCAGCACCCGACTCGAGGTGGCCTCGAAGAGCGCCTCGAGACTGGCCACGGCGACGGCGTGCTCGCTACGCTCACGCTCGAGCGTGTCGACGGCAGCGCGATGAAGCGCCTCGGCCACCTGCGCACGCGACTGCGCATCGGTGGACTGAGCGCGCACCCGCTGAATCACCCTGGTCGCCAGGGTCCACGCGACCAATGCCCCGACAACGACTCCCACGACGATCCACACGATGACCACGATTCTCCTTTGACGCCCTCCAACCTAGAGACTCGATGCGACACGCGAGTAACCTCTCACTATGTACCGTCTAATTGGTTCCTCCAAGACCCCACCTCCCACGGTCCTGCACGATTCGCCCATCACCCCCGAGATGATGCAGAAGGTCGTGCACACCTTCGCGCTGGTGGGTGAGTCGATCGCCGAGGCGACGCACGCCCTGCTGGCGGGCGATCGCGAGCTCGCCAAGAAAGTCGTCGACCAGGACGCCTTGATCGACAATCTCGTCAACGAACTGGTCGACCAGGTGGAGACATTGCTGGTCGATGGTCCGGCGATGACGAGCGACGCCCGCGGCAGTCTCTTGACCCTGCTTCGTGTACTGCCCGAAGTCGAACGCAACGGCGACTTGGCCGAGCACATCGCGCGCCGCGCCGCGCGCGGCATGGGTGCCGAGATGTCGCCACGCAGTCGTGGTCTCGTCGAACGAATGGGTGAGGTCGCCTCAACGATTTGGCGCGAGGCCACTGACGTGATCATCGACGGAAAGTTCGAGGCAGCCGGCGCGATCGAGGACATCGACGACGAACTCGACGACCTGCACGTGTCGCTCACCGCCGAATTGACGTCCGGATCGATGCCCGTGCCGGTGGCCGTCGAACTGGCGCTGCTCGCGCGGTTCTACGAGCGCTTCGGCGACCACTGTGTCAATCTGGCGCGTCGCCAGATTGGTCGCGACGGCGCGGACTAACGGCCCGCCAGCAACTCGGCGATCTGAACCGCGTTCAGCGCGGCGCCCTTGCGCAGGTTGTCGTTGCTCAAGAACAGCGACAGGCCGTTCGACACCGTCTCGGCCCGGCGGATCCGACCGACGAAACTCGGGTCACGTCCCGCCGCCAATCGAGGTGAGGGGACGTCCTCGAGCACGACACCCGCCGCGTTCTTCAAAAGGTCCGTCGCCTCCGACGGCGTCAGAGCCCGATCGAAGCTCGCGGTGATGGACAGCGAGTGGCCCGTGAACACCGGCACCCGCACGCACGTGGCATCGACCAGCAAGTCGGCGATCTCGAGGATCTTGCGACTCTCGTCGCGCAACTTCTGTTCCTCGCCGGTCTCCAGGGAACCGTCGTCGACGATGGTTCCCGCCAGGGGCACCACGTTGTGGGCAATCGAGAGGGGGAACTTCTTCCCCTCGGTCAGCGGGAAGAAGTTGCCGTCGAAGGTCAACTGGCGCACGTCACCGCGCGCACTCTCCTCGAGTTGTTCGGCGAGTTCCTCCACCCCGTCGCGACCGGCACCGCTCACCGCCTGGTACGTCGAGACCACCATCGAGCGGAGTCCCGCCGCGAGGTGCAGCGGCTTGAGCACCGGCATCGCCGCCATCGTCGTGCAGTTCGGGTTGGCCACGATGCCCTTGGGGATGCTCGCCAGCGCGTGGGCGTTGACTTCTGAGACGACGAGAGGCACGTCGGGGTCCATCCGCCACGCCGACGAGTTGTCGACGACGACCGCACCCGCTGCGGCGACTCGCGGGGCGATGACTTTCGACGACGACGCCCCCGAGGACATCAGCGCGATGTCGATTCCCGTGAAGTCCGCCGTATTCGCGTCCTCGACGACGATCGACCGTCCCTCCCACTCCAGCGTCGATCCCGCGGAACGAGCCGATCCGAAGAAACGTACGTCGTCGGCGGGGAACCGGCGATCCGCCAGAATCGACCGCATGACCGTACCGACTTGACCCGTGGCGCCAATAATCGCAATTCGCATGTCGAAAGTCTAGGGCTACGCGGCGTCGAGCCCGAAAGCGGTGTGCAACGCGCGCACGGCCTCGGCCACCTTGTCGGCCTCGACCACGCACGAAATACGGATCGAACTGGTCGAAATCATCTCGATGTTGATGCCGTTGGCCGACAGGGTCTCGAACATCAGTGCCGTCACCCCCGGACTCGACTTCATGCCCGCTCCGATGATCGACACCCGCCCGATCTTCTCGTCCGAGGTCACACGCGCCGCGCCGATCTCGTCCTTGACCTCTTCGCACGTCGCGCGTGCCGCGTCCAGGTCAGTACGCGCGACGGTGAAGGAGATGGCGGTGAGTCCGTTAGTCCCGGTGTTCTGCACGATCATGTCGACATTGATGCCTCGGTCGGAGAGTTTGCGAAAGAGCGTCGCTGCGACGCCGGGGCGGTCGGGCACTCCGTCGACGGTCAACTTCGCCTCCGACGTGTCATCGGTGATAGCCGAAACAATGGCCTCTTCCATAGTGGGGTCCTCCTCCACAATCCAAGTCCCGGGTTCCCAGGTGAAACTCGATCGCACGTGCAGTGGCACGCCGTGACGGCGCGCGAATTCCACCGATCGCAACATCAAGACCCGACCGCCGGTGGCCGCCATCTCCATCATCTCGTCGAAGGAGACCTTGGCGAGGCGCCGTGCCCTGGGCACCACGCGCGGGTCGGCGGAGAAGACGCCCGTCACGTCGGTGTAGATCTCGCAGACGTCCGCCGAGAGCGCGGCGGCCAGCGCGACCGCCGTCACGTCGGAGCCGCCTCGACCCAGGGTGGTGATGTCGCGATCGGTGGACACTCCTTGAAAGCCCGCGACCACCGGCACCAGTCCGTCGTCGAGGGCTTCACGAATGCGGTCCGGGCGCATCTCGAGGATCTTGGCCTTGGTGTGATCGGTGTCGGTGATGATCCCGGCCTGGGAGCCGGTGAACGACGCCGACTCGACGCCGCAATCCGACAGCGCCATCGACACCAGCGCCATGGAAATACGTTCACCGGCGGTGAGCAGCATGTCGAGTTCGCGGGGGGGACGAGTCGGAGATACCTGATCAGCGAGGTGAATAAGATCATCGGTGAACTTGCCCATCGCCGAGACCACGACCACCACGTCATTGCCCGCGGCGCGAGTGCGCGACACGTGGTCGGCAACGGCGCGAATGCGCTCCGCATCGCCCACTGACGTGCCACCGAACTTTTGGACGATTAGGGCCATGGTCTCCAACTTTACTTGAGCCGACAAGAGGCTCCTTAACGCCCTAGTAATGTCGGACGAATGGCTACCACCAAACGTCAACGTCAAAAAGAAGCCCGCCGCCAGAAGATGGAGGCCCTGCAGCGCCAGAGCAAGCGCCGTCAGACGGTGCGCCGTGGCGTCATCGCCTTGGTCATCGCCATCCTCATCATCGGCTCCGCCGCCCTCTTCTTCCAGAAGTCAACCCCACCGACCGTGACCATCCCCACCACGACGACGACGACGATCGGGACACTGTCGACCAAGTGTTCGACGACTCCCTTCGCGGTGCCCGGTTTCGCCCCGATCGCCTGCGCGTCGCCCATTGGTCGCCCGGGCAAGGCCCCCACCATGGTCATCCCCACCACGGCGCCGCCCAAGGTCATCGAGGCGGCGGACCTCATCAAGGGGACCGGTGCGACACTCAAGCTCGGCGACAACATCACCGCGCAGTACGTACTCGGCGACTACGCGACGCACAAGATTCTGCAGTCGTCGTGGACGTCGGGGGCGTTCACGACGCCCTTCAAGGCTGGTTCCCTGATCAGTGGATGGATCAAGGGATTGCCGGGAATGAAGGTCGGCGGACGGCGCGAACTCATCATTCCGCCTTCCCTCGCCTACGGCCAAGGCGGGCAGGGCATCCCCGCCAATGACACCCTGGTCTTCATCGTCGACCTGCTCAAGATCGGCTGACGACGAGAGTCGAACCCACCGTCTCACGAAAAGAGGAAACCATGAGTGACCAGATCCCTAACCCCGACGGCTCGAGCCCGCAACGCCAGAAGTTCGACGCCGCGCCACCGATGGTCATCGACACCACCAAGACCTACACCGCCACCATGGTCACGTCGCACGGCACGATGGAATTCATCCTCGACGCGGCCGGCGCACCCCAGACGGTGAACAGCTTCGTGTTCCTCGCGCGATGGCACTACTACGACGGCATCGTCCTGCACCGCATCATTCCCGGCTTTGTCCTGCAGGGTGGCGACCCGACCGGCACGGGCGCGGGTGGGCCGGGTTACCGCTTCAACGACGAGTTGCCCAAGCCCGGCCGATACGAGCTCGGTTCGCTCGCGATGGCCAACGCCGGCCCCAACACCAACGGATCGCAGTTCTTCATCATCTCGGGGCCCGATGGGATGCGCCTGCCGCCGCTCTACGCCCTCTTCGGCAAAGCCGTGAAGGGGCTCGACGTCGTCAGTGCGATCGACGCCGTGGGTTCACCGTCGGGCAAGCCGCGTGAGACCGTCACCATCGAATCACTGACCATCGCCGAGTCCTAGGTCGATCGCGGCGCCTGAGCGCGTGACCACGATGTCACGACCAAGGACCACCCGCCAGCGTCCGTCGTAAGCCACCACCGCGCGTCGGCCCAGCTCCACGAGTGTCTCGTGGGTGAGTAGCCCTCGGGTGCGCGAGGTCTGCTCCGCGCTGGCCGGCACGGTGAGGACCACGTCGCGGAACAGACCCAGACCCGTCGTCGGTGCTCCGCCGCGCGGGTCGATCATCGTCTCGCCCAGTACCGATCCCGTGGCCCCGACGCACAGCAACGCCGAACGGGCCAACACCTCGCCGAGCAGCGAGTGTCGCCAGACGCTACGTGCGTGCAGCGGCGCACCGTCGCACAGGATGACCAGATCCGAGGCCTCCACCTCTGCCGCGACCGCTGGATCGTTGGCGCTCGCGCGGTCGATCGCCGGCACCCCGACGACGGTGACCTCACGCGGAGCGAGTAGCTCACGGATCTCCTCGATCGCGGCGGAGGGGCCGCGGAAGGCGGCGGCCGTGGCCAGCACGCACACCCGCGACGCCGCGACGGCGACCTCGGCCATGGCGTCGTCGAAGACGTCCAGCGACCCGATGAAGACGGCCTTCAGCACCTTCGCGAGTACCTCACGGCGCCGAACGCCCTAGCTGAAACGAAGTGACGAGCCAAAACGCCGTCCCGAGAAACGCCACGGGGGCGTCTCGTCGGCGACCTCGGGGAGCGCCGGTCGCGGCGCTCTCAGCAGGGTCACCGCGATGACCACGGCCGCCATCTCCTCGGGTGACAGCGGCGTGCCCCAGGTGGTCGACGCGTTCACAGCGGAATGTTCCCGTGCTTGCGCTGTGGCAGGTCCTCACGCTTGGAGCGGAGCAGGTTCAACGACCGCGCGATCACCGCGCGAGTCTCGGCCGGGTCGATGACGTCATCGATGAATCCCCGCTCGGCGGCGATGAAGGGCGACGAGAACCTCTCCTCGTACTCCGCCACCAACTTGCTCCGTGTCGCGTCGGGATCCTCCGCCGCGGCGAGCTCTCGACGATGGACGATCTCGACCGCCCCGGCCGAGCCCATCACGGCGAGCTCGGCCGACGGCCACGCGAAGGCGAAGTCCGCGCCGATCCCCTTGGAGTTCATGACCACGTAGGCCCCGCCGTACGCCTTGCGGGTGATCACCGAGACGCGCGGCACCGTGGCCTCACAGAAGGCGTAGAGCAATTTGGCCCCGCGACGGATGATGCCGTCGTACTCCTCGCTCACCCCGGGCAAGAAACCCGGGACGTCGACGAAGGTGACCAGGGGGATGTTGAAGGCGTCGCACGTTCGCACGAACCGCGCCGCCTTCTCGCTGGAGTCGATGTCGAGCACGCCAGCCAACACCTGGGGCTGGTTGGCCACGATCCCGACGGTGAAACCGTCGATGCGCGCGAAGCCGCACGTGATCTGAGCGGCGAACGCGGCGTGGACCTCGGTGAACTCACCGTCGTCGACCACAGCGCTGATGACCTTCTTCATGTCGTAGGGCTGATTCGACGACGTGGGCATCAGGTCGCGCAGTTGCGGGCAGGCACGATCCGCGGGATCGTCCGACATGATCCGTGGTGGCACCTCGCGGTTGTTCGAGGGGAGGAAGGAGAGCAGGTAACGCACTTCGTCGAGCGCCGTCTTCTCGTCGGGGAAGACGAACCCCGCGACACCGGACTTGGTCGCGTGCGTCATCGCCCCTCCGAGCTCTTCGAGCGTGACGTTCTCGCCCGTGACCGCCCGGACGACGTCGGGTCCCGTGATGAACATGTGGCTCGAGTCCTTCACCATGAGGGTGAAGTCAGTGATGGCCGGCGAGTAGACGGCGCCTCCCGCACAGGGTCCCAGTATCACCGAGATCTGGGGGACCACGCCCGAGGCTCGTACGTTGCGCCAGAAGATCCCACCGTAGGCGTTGAGCCCCGCGACCCCTTCCTGGATTCGCGCGCCAGCACCGTCATTGAGTCCGATGATCGGTAGCCCCATCGACATCGCGAGATCCATCACCTTGTGGATCTTCTCGCCGTGCGTCTCGCCCAGCGCACCGCCGAAGACGGTGAAGTCCTGGGAGTACACGCACACCTGACGTCCGTCGATCTGCCCGTACCCCGTGATCACGCCGTCGGTGTAGGGCCGCGAATCATCCAGACCGACTCCCGAGGCGTGATGGCGATTCAGCATGTCGAGTTCCTGGAACGTGCCCTCATCGAGCAGATACTCGACACGTTCGCGGGCGGTCATACGACCCTTGGCCTTATGGCGCTCGATCGCGCGCTCACCGCCCGCGAATCGAGCCTCGGCCTTTCGCTTCTCGAGTTCGGCCAAACGTTGCCCCATTGAGTTCTCCATAGAACTCAAGGCTACCGAGGTCTCTGCACTCGTGGCGACCGGTCAATTCGGGTCAGGTGTCTCACCGTCGTCGGCACGTGGCAGCGCCTCACTCTCAGTGGGTCGAGTGGGAGGTGGACGATTCTTCGACGAGTTCGATCAACGTCCCGAAGCTCGACTTGGGGTGGACGAAGGCGATGGTCGTGGCGCGCGAGCCCGGTCGCGGCACCTCGTCCAGCACGCGCGCTCCGGCGGCCTTGAGCGCGGCGAGGGCGTCGGCGCAGTTGGCGACGCGGTACCCCACGTGATGGATACCTTCGCCACGGCGCTCGAGAAACGTGGCGACCGTCGAGTCGTCGCGTGTGGGCGTGAGCAACTGGATGTAGGAATCACCCACTTTGATGAGGGCCTCGGAGATTCCGTCACTCGTCACGTCCTCGCGATGCACGACGGTCGCACCGAGTGTCTCGGCGTACCACGCGATGGCGGCGTCAATATCACGAACGGCGATGGCGACGTGGTCGATATCGGTGAGCAGTGATTCCATTTTGCCTCCTGCAGATGACATTACTCAGCGGCGAGGTCACCCCTCACGGGTCCTTCGTAGGATGTTGTGATGTCGCTCGTTCGGATCTTGCCGGTGTTCGCCCTCACGGCGCTGGTGTTGGCGATGGTTCCCGGCCAAGGCATGGCCATGGTGCTACGCCAGACGTTGACCGGCGGCGCGCGCTGCGCCATGGCGTCGGTGGCGGGCAACTCCTCGGGACTCCTCGTCTGGGGCGTGGCCTCGTCGGTGGGTCTCAGTCAGGTGTTCGCCCACTCCCTCGTCGCCTACGACGTCCTCAAGGTCGCGGGCGCGGGCTACCTCGCGTACCTGTCCGTCCGTACGTTGGTGAGCCTGCGCCACACGACGGGGGCCTTCCACACCGACGGCGCGGCGACCACGCGGACCCTCGCGGCGTACCGGCTGGGACTGATCACCAATCTGACCAATGTGAAGGCTGCGGTGTTCGCCGTGGCGTTCATCCCCCAACTGGTGCCTCGTGGGTACCCCGTGGGCCCGGGCGTCGTGCTCCTCGCCCTGGTACAGGCACTGGTGTCCCTGGGTTGGTACAGCAGCCTCGTCGCGACCGTGGATCGCGCGGCGAGTGCGCTCGATCGCCCCTCGGTGCGGCGTGCGCTGACCGCGATCTCGGCGGCGGGCCTGCTGGTCCTGGCCATCGTCGTGCTCAGCTCGTCACCTCGCTGAACGGCCTATTGTCGGGCTAGGGCTCAATGAGGAGAGAAATGACACGTAGCGTTATCGTCGCCGGACTTCGTACTCCGATCGGCAAGTTGGCGGGCGCACTTTCGCCCCTGCGGGCGAGCGAACTCGGCGGGGTCGCCATCGCCGCTCTGCTAGCTCAGACCGGACTCGACGCCTCGGAGGTCGACGCCGTCTTGATGGGCCAAGTCCTGCAAGCCGGC
>Ga0307377_10005652_pt1 | contig 13337 bp, 12 predicted proteins | sample TR3MG_FD_202535 | JGI IMG/M metagenome (GOLD analysis project Ga0307377, IMG submission 202535) | Soil microbial communities from Risofladan, Vaasa, Finland - TR-3 | ecosystem: Environmental > Terrestrial > Soil > Coastal area > Acid sulfate soil | place: Finland: Risofladan, Vaasa | collected... | reverse complement strand
TACGTCGACCGGGGGATGTATGCTCCATCCCAGGTAAAAACGAGCGGGAGGGGAAACCTTTCGGTTAGCAGCTTGTCTCCAATCGCTGCGAGTCTCGCGATTGTCGACAAGCTGCCTCCCGCGCCCACCCTTCCAAAGGAGGAAAAGGAGATGGAGCACGCGGAAACGCTGGACAGGCTCGACGACCGGCTCTCCCGCCTTGCGCGCCTGGAAGGCGGCGACCCGGGTTTCTTCGTCCTCGCGGTCCACTCCTTCATCGAGGGCCACTTGCGGACTCTCTACACTCCTGCCTGCGAGGAGGACGGACCTCCTGGGCAGGGTACTTTCCTTCGGCTCGGCGTCGGAGGAACTTGCTCTGACAGAGCTCAGGGAGCGCTGGAAGGAGGAGATACGAAAGATGGGAGAAAGGACAGGGATTTTGTGAGAGAAGCCGATCAGAGGAACAGCGGGTGGCATAGAGTGAGATGCAAGATGTAAAATTGCTACTCCAGGACCTTATTTGGAGGAAAAAACGAAGATTCGCGAGACACGGCGCGCGCCGATGCAGGCGAAGATGGACCGCCACAAGAAGGTCCCTGCGGACGCTATATCCCGATTCGGATTCATCTACGGCGGGCAGGGCCTGCGTTATGAGATACCGGTCCTCCAAATGAGGCCTTTTAACCTCACCGGAGCCTTGCGCTTCAGCCCAGCTGCAATTAAAAGAGAACATTCTCGAACTATCAGAAGGGAGCGAAGTGATTCATGAACAGTCGGGTCTATTGGGCTAAAACCACCTCGGATGGAAGACCGGGTATTTCCGTCTTTGAGCATATGCTAAATGTCGGATGTGTTGCAAGTTGTCTTGCTGAGATAGCACCGGAATTGCTTATGCTATTCCGAATCCGTTCAGAAGAGATCGGTGTATTGGCGGCCCTTCATGATCTCGGGAAAATATCTCCCGGATTTCAGAGGAAATGTGTAGTATGGCTGCAAGAAAACGATCTTGTAAGAATCGCTCGCAATGGCGTCTGGGATACGGCGATGGAGCCAAACCATGGAAGGGTGACGCAAGCCACCGTTCAACCTTTTTTGGTAGATCATGGGATGTCTCCAGACACCGCGCAGTACATAGCTGCAATACTGGGTGGCCATCATGGGCGTTTGCAAGCGTTGCCTGATACGCGTGGGCTGCGAGTGACGAAGGGCATAACCGAAGAGACAAGTGGAATCGATTGGACTAAGGCAAGGGATTCGATCGCCTCAGACATAGTTGAAGCCTTTAACGGCGATTTGAGTAACGTTGACCTTGCTGAGACATCTCCTTCACTATGGTGGCTGGCCGGACTGACAACAGTCGCGGACTGGATCGGGTCCGATGAAAGTTTCTTCTGTCCCATGGGAGGCTTAGCCGATATCGACCGGCCTAGGATTGCAAAAAGCGCCGTTGAAGCGATCGGTTTCGGCGCTCCTAATATCTCTAAGGGATTAACGTTTGCCGATCTTTTCAAATCTCCCGAGTGGGCGGAACCAGAACCGAACGATATGCAGATAAAGGCAGCTGCTACGATCACCACCCCCGGTGTCTATGTCATTGAGGCACCAATGGGAACAGGCAAGACAGAAGCAGCCTTGTGGGCGGCATATGGATTACTTGCTGCCGACAAAGCCCGAGGCATTTACTTCGCACTTCCTACGCAGGCGACCAGCAATCGGATGCACCTGCGCATGGAAGAGTTCGTGAAGCGGATAGCTCCAAACTCGAGGCGAACTCGATTGATTCACAGCAATTCATGGCTGATGGAGTCAACTCTTGATTACCATCCGGCCTCAAGCGGCAAATTGAAAACCTTCGATGATGCTCGAGTCGGATACGATTGGTTTGCTTCAGCTAAGCGTGCCCTGCTAGCCTCTTTTGGAGTCGGAACGGTGGACCAAGCATTGCTGGGCGTTGTAGCAGCCAAACATTTCTTCGTCCGTCATTTCGCCTTAGCAGGCAAAATTGTCATTCTTGACGAGGTGCATTCCTATGACCTCTACACGGGAACGCTTATAGATCGGCTCGTCGATGCCCTTATGGGCCTGGGCTGCACGGTCATAATTCTATCCGCAACCCTCACGGGAAAGCGGCGTGAGGAGATCGTATCGCTTGGGGCCGAAGATACGGACGATCCCGCAAAGTTGCCATACCCTATCATCACGGGAAGTACTATAGACGGCGAACCCGTCCAGATCCCTGCAAATCCACCACCCCCGCGGGATGTTGCAGTCGAGTTTCTCAAGCTGGAACGGGCGACCGCGAACGCGGTCGAGCTGGCGTCCCATGGCGGAGTCATCCTGTGGATATGTGACACAGTGGATGCCGCTCAGGATACGTGTCGAGAATTATCCAAGCAGTCTGAGGGTCGCTTCCTCGTGGGCTTGCTCCATTCCCGCTTCCCCTTCTGGCGAAGAGAAGAACTGGAAAACGAGTGGATGGAACGCTTGGGGAAAAAAAACACGTCTCGTTGTGGATCGATCCTCGTTTCCACCCAGGTTGTGGAACAGAGCGTGGACCTCGATGCCGATCTTCTCATCACGGAACTCGCCCCGACGGACATGCTACTTCAACGGATAGGACGACTCTGGCGACACGAACGGGGAGATCGACCGACCGATTCACCTCGCGTCTGCATTCTGGAGGAGGACCAGCCTCTGGATGATTATCTTCAGATGGATGCGAAAACTATCGTTCAAGCTCTGGGCGGGAAGGCCAATGTATACGCTCCCTATGTGCTGTTGCGATCTCTAAAGGTTTGGAAAGACCTATCGCATATTATGCTTCCTTTGCAGATCCGCAGTCTCATCGAAGCCACCTATAAAGATAGTAACGACGAGCCGGAAGCATGGCGCGAATTATTCGATAAGCGATTTGCGACTGAGCTTGGAAAGAAATTCATGGCTGCTAGAAACTGTAATCTCTGGCAGCCTGCGCTTGACGACAAAGAAGGCGTTCAGACTCGCCTGGATGAAGTTCCCACTGTGGCCGTCGTACTCTGCACCTCGGCAAATAATAAAAATGCCCAGTTCATCGATGGTCAGAACGCATTAGTTGGCGGAGACGATTTCCTATTCGCGACGGCACAGGCCATTCATCGCAATCTTGTGAAGGTGCCTCTATATGCCTTTGAGGAAAACGCCATCTCATCCTATGAGCCTTTTCGACTCTATCTATATGAAAACCAGACGCTCGGATTGGTGCAGGATGATGGGGAGATATTCGTAAAAGGGTTGAAGCAGAACATACTCCTCCGGTGGTCGGTGGAATTTGGACTCGAGATCGAAAACCATTATTCAAGGAGCCGGATATGAATGTAGCCTTCGATCCCTGGATTCCGGTAGTAACTCTCGAGGGGCACCCGAGGTTGGCCAGCCTCTTGGAGGTGTTGACAAATGGAGAAAATATCCTCGATCTGGCCGTACGTCCGCACGAACGGGTTTCGCTCATGCGGCTTTTTATCTGCGTGGCTCACGCAGCTCTGAATGGACCCAAGGACTCTACTGAGTGGGAGGAGGTTCCGAAGCGGTTGGCGGAGGCGGCCTGCGCTTATTTAAAGAAATGGGCGGACTCATTCGAATTATTTCACCCGACGAGACCTTGGTTGCAGGTAGCAAATCTTCATGGGATTGATAATGATTCAGAAAAGACATCGTCTATTGCATTGCTTGATTCTGAATTGGCGAATGGAAACAACTCGACATTATTTGATCATACTGGAATGGCGCCGAGCCGACGAATTACTTTATCTCGGACTGCTCTAAATTTATTGACTTTTCAGAATTTTTCTTCGGGTGGTGGAGCACCAATTGCACAATGGGAAAAAATAAAGACTTTACAAGTAGGAAATCCTGACGCTCCTTGCCTCTCACAATCGATGGCGCATTGTTTAATCCGGCGATCAAATATCAAAGATACTGTAGTCGTTAATTTACCAACATACGCTAGGATAGAATTAGTTTATCAGTCTTTTTCAGTAGCGAATAAAATCGATGAGGTGTTCTCTAGTATCGCCATAGGAAGACCTGTCTGGGAATTGTTCCCAGATTCTCCAGAATACAAAGACTCTCCGAGTATCATTAATGCTATACGAACATATCTCGGTCGAATGGTGCCAATTTCACGTTGGATTAAGCTGATTCCTAATACGGACCAAATGTTCTGCTGCAACGGATTCAAGTATGACACCTACAAGAACGGTTTCCCTTCTGAACCTACCGCGGCGGTTCACTTGGTAACAAAGCGTGACAATAAGGGAATAAAAACGCAAGTACGAGAAATTGTAAAGATAAACCCAAGCCGTGCGTTGTGGAGAGAATTATCGTCCTTACTGACAATACGATCAACTGAAGGACTCGGTGGCCCATTGGCAATGGCAAATGAACCAGAGAGTGAGGATTTTGATTTTCATGTTTGCGCCATGACCAGAGATCAAGCCTCGATGGATATTGGCATCGAGTCCGTATTTCATATTTCTGCTTCTCTTCGATCGAATTTGGTAGTCTATAAAAATGAAATCGAAAACGCGACCATTGGCTCAGGGCGTTTAAGACGAGCTATTGAAACCTATCGTGCAACTATTGACAGAGATTGGAATTCACGAGTCAAAAGAACACAAGCAAAGGACCAAAGTAAATTGAAGGATCGGTTGGCTCAATCCGCTTTTTTGATATATTGGACCGTTGTAGAAAAAAATCTAAGTCTCCTTATGGCTCACATTGAGGCAATCGGTACCGACAACACAATTTCCACCCGCGATGCATGGCGCACCATGCTATTTGCGACGGCTTGTGAGGCATATAAGACCGTCTGCGGGCAGGAAACGCCTCGACAGGTCAGGGCCTTTGCAGAGGGCTGGAAATGGTTGACAACAGCAAAACAGAAGGACAACGACATTGAAGAATCTAATTCAGAGGAGGACGAATAATGAGTTGGCTAGATCAACTTCGCAAGCGCAATGAAGATCGCGGCCTCATGGCCTCGCTCCGTTGCTCTCTTGTGGAAAGCAAAAAACACCGCGCATGGCCCGCCTTGAACCATCTTGGTATTAGTATTGCTGACCGTGTTGGTGCGACAGTATCAGGGCTCTATGCAACACACCCTGAGGAGATCAGGAATGGCAACATCGGTACGACGTGTAAAGCCATTGAACACAGTCGCGGCGAAGGCGGATCCCAGGACAAAGATACAAAGCTGACTCCGACCGAACGACGGTTTCAGCTTCTCCTCGCCGCCGCATCGGAGGAGGAATTGCTCGGACGAGTAGTCAGAATAATCCTCCTTGCAAAATCGCAGAGAGTCCCAATCAACTTTGCCCAACTTGAGACCGACCTAAGGCGGTGGAATCAACCTACTCAAATGGAGAGTGTGCGGCAGCAGTGGGCAATGTCCTTCTGGATTCCGAAAAGGGATGCTACTTGGGAAACTTTCGGTGCCGGGGGAGAATCGTGAGCTGGCTTGTGCGCATGGAAGTTGACGCAAATACAGCCACTGCTATATGTGCAACAGATAGTTATGGCTGGCATAAGCGGCTCTGGGATTGTTTCCCTGGGGAACCAAATCGGAAACGAGATTATTTGACGCGAGTCGATCTCCTTGAGGGCGCATTCCGTATTTGGATAATAGCCCTTGGTAAACCCACGCGTCCGGGATGGTGTAACAGCGAAGACTTCGCACTCAAAGAAATCTCTCCATCGTTTTTGTCACACCGCTATTACGCCTTTGATCTGCGGGCAAATCCCATAAAGACTAAAACACAACGCGGGCCAAACGGCGAGACACTGCTACGAGAAGGCGGGAAGCGGAAGCAAGGAAAACGTGTACCACTTACTAAGAAGGAAGATCTTCGCGCTTGGATTTATCGCAAAGGAGCGACTAAAGGGTTTCGTATACTCGACGAAAAACCCTTGGAAATCGGCCCCATGGTCGGGGCATATTTTAGCAAAAAAAACCAATCCGCGTATCATGGAGGCGTTCAGTTCCGTGGAGTGCTCGAAGTGACTGACTCGGGCCAATTCGTTGAAGCCTATTACAACGGCATTGGCAGCGCCAAAAGCTTTGGCTTCGGACTTCTATTGCTCGCTCCCACTTCGCCCTAAACAAACCATGTAGCAAGGAGAATACAATGAAACATCTGGAACTTCACATCATTCAATCGGTCCCGGTTGCATGCCTCAACCGCGATGATCTCAACTCTCCCAAAACCGCCATTTTCGGCGGCGTGCAGCGTGCTCGAGTTTCTAGTCAGTCTTGGAAACGAGCAATTCGTGAGTTGGCACAAAAAGAGCTCGATTCTTCTGACCAATACCATGGTCAGAGAAGTCGCCTTTTTATCGAGAAAATTTCCGCCAGTCTTGTCAAATTGAATGAACCAGAATCAACCGCAAATTCTCTGGCCCTTTGTGCTGGACACTATCTTGCAAAGTTGGACCCTAAGCAGGAAGGCAAAGTAAAGACTCTCGTTTTCCTCTCCTCCATGGAATATGAGACATTCGCCAAACTTCTTTCAGGTTTGAAAGATGATGACAAAAAAACACTCGTTGAAGCTGTAGCCTCCGTAGACGTTGCAAAATTGGCAACGGAAGGGGATAACGACTCTGACGATGTGACAGACGAATTGCCGCAAGAAGCTGATAAAGGCAAAAAGAAGATGAGTCCGAAACAATTCGATAAAATAGTTTCAAAGATACTTAGCTCAACAATAAGAAAGACATTCAAGGACACTCCCTTGGCCAAAGATGCCGCGGATATTGCGTTGTTCGGTCGTATGGTAGCCAATGACCACACTCTGACCGTAGAGGCTGCGTCAATGTTTTCGCATGCGCTTTCTACTCATAAAGTCGATAACGAGATAGACTTTTTTTCGGCAGTTGATGATCTACAGCCCAAGGAGGAATCAGGGGCAGGAATGACCAGCACGCTGGAATTTAATTCGGCGACTTACTACCGTTTTGCGGCTCTCAATTTAGACATGCTTGCAGATAAGGATCATCTAAGCGATCTAACTCTTGACGAGAGAAAATCGGTGGTTCGAACTTTTGTCGAAGCAACGATCACGGCTATTCCCGGAGCTCGCAAAAACAGCATGAACGGAAATACGTTGCCTTCCTATGTTCTCGGTATAGTGCGTGACAAGGGGCATCCCATCCAATTGATAAACGCTTTCGAGAATCCCATACGTTCTTCAAACGGCTATGACGAAAAATCGGTGGATTTGCTCAAGTCGGAATATGAAAAGTTTAAGAAAACCTGGGGGCTCGAAGCTGCTTTCGAGAAATCCATTCCCGAAATCAGCCTGAAAGAGTTTTTGGATGGAGTCGTAGCATATGTCGTCTGAAATTGTCTGGCTTGCATTGCGACTAGAAGGGCCACTTCAGTCTTGGGGAATGGATAGCCAATACAACCGTCGGAATACTGGCCTGATGCCGACGAAGAGCGCAATCGCGGGAATATGCTGCGCGGCACTCGGGTTGCCCCGTGGCTCGAATCAGGAAAGGCAATTTTTGTCATTGTTCGCCGGCCTAAGGATGACAGTCATAGCCATTCCTCGCCACATAAGGCAGCGATCTTTAGATGTACATCGCTTGCAGGACTACCACACGGTCATGAATACTAAAACTGCGGACGGCAAAACAAAGAATTGTCACATCACGCACCGCCAATATCTTACTGACGCAGGGTTTGGCGTTATTCTATTCGGTAATGCTGATCTCCTAAGAGAGATCGCAACAGCTCTCTTTGATCCGAGGTGGGGGATATGGCTAGGCCGCAAGACTTGCATTCCTTCCGCCCCTATACTGGCGGGAGTTTTCGTAACGCAGGAGGAGGCACTTCATTCCTTAATTGGAAACTTGCCCATCGAGGCCCTTACAAGGCAGGAGGAGGTAGAGAAATTCGCCGATGGTAAGGACTCTTTACCGGACCAAGCCATGTCATTCCTGTCGGAAAAACGTGAGTTTGCTCCACGAAGGGTTAACAATGTTCCAGGCAAGATGAGTAAGAATCCATGAGAATCCCCTCTTCCCCCATTTCCATCAAGGAACGCAACTCCATGATCTTTCTCCAGTACGGGACGCTGGACGTTCAAGACGGGGCTTTCGTTCTCGTCGATTCAAAGGGGGTACGCATTCACATACCGGTGGGTGGCGTCGCCTGCCTCTTCCTCGAGCCGGGTACGACGATAACACACGCGGCCGTCAGCCTCGCCGCAGATGTGGGGACCTTGCTGGTATGGGTGGGAGAGCGCGGCGTACGTCTCTACGCCGCAGGCCAACCGGGAGGCGCTCGATCTGATCGCCTGCTCTATCAAGCGAAGCTGGCATTAGAAGATGACCTCCGCTTGAAGGTAGTCAGAGCGATGTACAAGTATCGCTTCGGGGAGGAATCACCCCAGAAGAGAAGCATCGAGCAACTCCGGGGCATCGAGGGAGTCCGCGTCAGGACTCTGTACGAACTCCTTGCCAAAAAATACGGGGTATCCTGGAAGAACCGCAAATACGACCCACACGACTGGGACAAGGCCGATCCCATCAATCAAGCTTTGAGCGCCGCCAATCACGCCCTTTACGGCATCTGCGAAGCGGCTATTCTCGCGGCCGGCTATGCCCCGGCGATCGGCTTCATCCATACCGGCAAACCACAATCCTTCGTCTACGACATCGGGGATCTCTTCAAGTTCGAGACAGTCGTGCCGATGGCCTTCAGCGTAATCGCATCCGGCAGCAAGAATCCCGTCCGCGATGTAAGATTGAAGTGCAGAGATAGCTTCCGAGAATCGCACCTACTGAAGAAAATCATCCCCACAATCGAGGACATTCTGGCGGCGGGTGACATCAAGCTCCCCGGGCCCAATCCCGAGGCTGTGCCCGTCGCGATACCGAACGAAAAAGGGATAGGCGATGCTGGTCATCGTAACTGAAGCCATACCGGATCGGCTTCGCGGATACCTCAGCAGGTGGCTACTTGAAGTCCGTGCCGGAGTATTTCTGGCCGACTACTCCGTGAAAGTTCGCGAGATGCTTGTAAAGACCATAAAAGAGAACATAGAGACCGGAAACGTCGTCATCGCATGGTCGACAAACAATGAAAGCGGCTTTGATTTTGAAACCCTAGGCACCAACAGAAGAATCCCAACGGAGATCGACGGCTTCAAGCTCGTTTCCTTCCTGCCCATTGATTCGGATGAAAAAGCGAAGCCACCCTCAGACCACGATGCAAGCTCTTTGACATCACCAGGGAAGGATATTGACAACCCCATCGGTTCGGTAGAAAATTCTCTTACTTCCAAATCGTTATAATATAAGATTATAAGTGGAAGAATGTTCCCCACACCCGTGGGGATGAACCGATGTACCGGCCCTGCCGGACGTGCTCCACCTGATGTTCCCCACACCCGTGGGGATGAACCGGATCCGGACCTATCCGATCCCTACGGAAACGGATGTTCCCCACACCCGTGGGGATGAACCGATGCCGCGGGCTTCGAGCCATCGCTTGGCGGAATGTTCCCCACACCCGTGGGGATGAACCGGTAGCTTGTAGGGTAGTGCTATCTATTTATTTATGTTCCCCACACCCGTGGGGATGAACCGGGGGTAAGCGATGGCACAGACAGGCGACGGCTATGTTCCCCACACCCGTGGGGATGAACCGACTGCGGCAGATATTTTTACCGGAATTGGTACATGTTCCCCACACCCGTGGGGATGAACCGGCCTCGGGTAACGCGACCGTCAGGGCCTCGCGATGTTCCCCACACCCGTGGGGATGAACCGGTTCGGTGCCGGGCCGTGCGGCCTATCTGCGTATGTTCCCCACACCCGTGGGGATGAACCGGTCCCATTCCTCGTCCGTCAGGCCCTCATGATATGTTCCCCACACCCGTGGGGATGAACCGCTGCCGTCGGCTAGCTCCTCTTCGGAGGCGAGATGTTCCCCACACCCGTGGGGATGAACCGCCGCCGCCGCCATCAACGCGGTGCCTATCTGGATGTTCCCCACACCCGTGGGGATGAACCGAGGTCAGGGAGGGCACTCCTCCGGATACCGAGATGTTCCCCACACCCGTGGGGATGAACCGGCGCGAGATGAATACATATAAGATCATCTATCATGTTCCCCACACCCGTGGGGATGAACCGCCTGGGTCCTGCAAATTTCCGGCGGCGGTAGAATGTTCCCCACACCCGTGGGGATGAACCGTTGTCCTTGTACCACTGTATACATGCATATAGATGTTCCCCACACCCGTGGGGATGAACCGTTTGACATTCTGGGCATCAGCCCGGAGGATGCATGTTCCCCACACCCGTGGGGATGAACCGCTTTCTCGGAGCCGTCGGGGTTACGGGTGATGATGTTCCCCACACCCGTGGGGATGAACCGGCTCGGGCGAAGGCGAAGGCGAAGGCGACGGCATGTTCCCCACACCCGTGGGGATGAACCGGCTCCGAGCCTGGACGTGTTGACTAGAGGATTATGTTCCCCACACCCGTGGGGATGAACCGACCGCGCCAGAGTCACAAAGCGACGGAGAGCGATGTTCCCCACACCCGTGGGGATGAACCGCAGGAGCTCGAGATCCTCGCGATGAGGAACAGATGTTCCCCACACCCGTGGGGATGAACCGTCGACTACGAGAATCGCCCGGCCGCTATCGGTATGTTCCCCACACCCGTGGGGATGAACCGGACCACGCGGCGCGCTCGTAGGCTGTACAGCCATGTTCCCCACACCCGTGGGGATGAACCGACCTCGGAGATTCCGAATAGCCCTTCCATCCCATGTTCCCCACACCCGTGGGGATGAACCGGTCGTTCGGCGGGGCGTTCCCGCCGTACTGGCATGTTCCCCACACCCGTGGGGATGAACCGCCTACGAGGCGGCGATAGCCGAACTCTGGGGAATGTTCCCCACACCCGTGGGGATGAACCGCGCGCGCTCGGTTGTCGTGACCACTCAGACCAATGTTCCCCACACCCGTGGGGATGAACCGGAACCAACTATGGCGAGTGTTTCGGCGTTGTCATGTTCCCCACACCCGTGGGGATGAACCGAATTGCATTGTTGTGCGCAACAAGGCGAAGAGATGTTCCCCACACCCGTGGGGATGAACCGGATCGCGGGGGTCTGGTAACGACACAATACGCATGTTCCCCACACCCGTGGGGATGAACCGGTAGGCTAGACAATGGCTAAGCCGTCCAGATAATGTTCCCCACACCCGTGGGGATGAACCGGCCACACCGGGGAGTGAGTGATCCCTCCCCGGATGTTCCCCACACCCGTGGGGATGAACCGTTTACGGCCACTCTCGCCGAGATGCTTCACTCATGTTCCCCACACCCGTGGGGATGAACCGCGACTGGAGGAAACGTGCTCGATCTGAACCTCATGTTCCCCACACCCGTGGGGATGAACCGTTCCGCTCGAACCTCGTCATTGAGATAGGAGAATGTTCCCCACACCCGTGGGGATGAACCGGAGCTTGGCAACGACAACTGAACAACGCCGGGATGTTCCCCACACCCGTGGGGATGAACCGCCCTTGCAGATCAAATGCACGTCAGTGCGACCATGTTCCCCACACCCGTGGGGATGAACCGAGGGCCGAGGCGTGACCCGATCCGAGTTACTTATGTTCCCCACACCCGTGGGGATGAACCGATGTCGGGGCACTTGCCTTGCCGGCCATAGTAATGTTCCCCACACCCGTGGGGATGAACCGGCCCGCGCCTGCTTAGGCTGTAGGCGCAGATCATGTTCCCCACACCCGTGGGGATGAACCGGATGAGACGACATGAGGGGTTTGGGCGCAAGGATGTTCCCCACACCCGTGGGGATGAACCGATGACGGTCGGCGATATCGTCCGAGCGCTCGAATGTTCCCCACACCCGTGGGGATGAACCGCGCTTCGGCACGTTGCGCCATTTCCCGCATGAATGTTCCCCACACCCGTGGGGATGAACCGCCCTAGCTCGGCATTGTTTATTTCCCGAACGGATGTTCCCCACACCCGTGGGGATGAACCGAGACTCAGGCCGTGAGCCCTTTTTACCCTTGCATGTTCCCCACACCCGTGGGGATGAACCGCAGACGGTACTGAGGACGATGGTACGGACAATATGTTCCCCACACCCGTGGGGATGAACCGCGGCCGTAGAGCGGCTCAGGCAGGGTTTGCGCATGTTCCCCACACCCGTGGGGATGAACCGCGGTGGTCCGGAATGGCTACGCTTGACAAAACATGTTCCCCACACCCGTGGGATGAACCGGCTCTTGGACTCATTGGCAGGCTTCCTAGCACATGTTCCCCACACCCGTGGGGATGAACCGCTTGCCGATACCGACGAGCTTCGAAAACATGGATGTTCCCCACACCCGTGGGGATGAACCGAGGCGGAACGGTCGGAATCCCTGAGCGAATACATGTTCCCCACACCCGTGGGGATGAACCGCATGAGCAGCACAACACAGCAGAATGTACAAGATGTTCCCCACACCCGTGGGGATGAACCGCCAGAGCTCGGTGCGACTGCGCTGACAGTTAAATGTTCCCCACACCCGTGGGGATGAACCGGACTGGTGGAAGACTGCGCCGTCCTGGATATGATGTTCCCCACACCCGTGGGGATGAACCGCGCATCCTCCGCGCCGTCGGTCGCGCGATCGTATGTTCCCCACACCCGTGGGGATGAACCGCTAGGAGGGAATCTTCTATTACCCTTCCATTCATGTTCCCCACACCCGTGGGGATGAACCGGTATGGCAGGCGACAAAGGCCAGTCTCCGGCGATGTTCCCCACACCCGTGGGGATGAACCGCCGTTTGAGTCGTGCATAAATGATACTCGTGAATGTTCCCCACACCCGTGGGGATGAACCGTCGGAGCTACCACAAACGATACGTCTGCAATTATGTTCCCCACACCCGTGGGGATGAACCGTCCGCGGGTATTTTCTCGTGTGCGATAGGGGATGTTCCCCACACCCGTGGGGATGAACCGCGGCCGTCAAACTGATCTACCGGCATACCGGCATGTTCCCCACACCCGTGGGGATGAACCGGAACTACCCCGACGGGGCGAGTACCCGCAGGGATGTTCCCCACACCCGTGGGGATGAACCGGGGTTCTCCCGGAGGAAGTACCACGCATTCATCCTGGATTCCCGGAATATTATACCGAGAAAACCTCATAAATAACTTAAATAGAAGCAGTTAGGCATTGCAAAAACAACCTCAGTGCGGTATAATGTATACCGTGTGGAGGTGAACTATGCCGCGGGGTACGCAGACCATTCGTGGAACCGAGTATGTCTACGA
>Ga0307377_10005650_pt1 | contig 13341 bp, 15 predicted proteins | sample TR3MG_FD_202535 | JGI IMG/M metagenome (GOLD analysis project Ga0307377, IMG submission 202535) | Soil microbial communities from Risofladan, Vaasa, Finland - TR-3 | ecosystem: Environmental > Terrestrial > Soil > Coastal area > Acid sulfate soil | place: Finland: Risofladan, Vaasa | collected... | reverse complement strand
ACTCCTAAGTTAGGGGATCGTTAAAAATATAATAATATCCGTGCCAAGTCCCAGGAGTTACAAGGGCCCCTGTCGTAACAAATATAAATAAACTATCATCTTCCATGCGTAGCCACGTACTACAATATCCAGCATTGTCTTCATAGTTCGCGGCATATCTTTTATTATCACCGGGATTTCTTTCCCCAAAAACTAAATGGGCTGGTGGATATCCTAAATTATGCGCAACTTCGATACAGTATTCACTATTTATAGCAACGGTTTCTGTTACTACGCCTTGCATAAAAACTTTATATGAATTCCATTTAGATGATAAAGCTAATTGTTCGTCGGTGGCAAATTTAACATCATACCCAGTTTTTGAAACTTTAACTCCCCAATCCCCTATTGTAATGGTCTTACAAAGTCTTAAATCATCTATCCATAAATCATATGCTCCCGCCGCACCTATTAATACTTCGAGTGAATCTATACTAGATACATCAAATCCACTATCCATTGCATTATAATCATTAAAAAGTAAATTAACCTCATTCCATTCGCCTGCTGTAACTTGATCGGTCAACTTTGTTGTCCAATTCATGGTTTTCCCATTGCCGTCATTTAACCAACAAGCTAAACTACTTTTAGACTCAGGTTTCAGCCAAAATCGAAGCCATGAATAACCACTTCCGTCCCAATTAGTTAGATAGAATATATCAGCCCCATTACCAGAGCTAGTGTTTTTAAGACTACCAGTTCCCTCTTGTTTATCACCCGTATCAACAGCAAGGCTACCGGTTGCTACATTCCAACCGGTAGTAGCATCACAATCATGTAATTGAGCACAAGAAGTTGCCATCATACCTCCCTAATTAGAACCCCCCGGACTGATAACCCTCTAGCAGACGATCATTTGTATCATCATTCATCATTATTCGTCTATTTGTCCCATCAATTACAAGATTTTTTTCTCCAATTCTTAAGACAGTATTCCCAGGCAAGGTTCCGGATGATACTATATTTCTCGGCACAATATCCATACCTTGTGGTGCGTAATAATCAGGTATAACTGGTGGTGTTTCAAAAGAAGGATCTGCCATATTAGAAGGCCTCCTCTTCCTTATTATCATCGAACTGCCAGCCAAAGAATATAACCGTAGGAGTGCTAGATCCATCTGATCCTAATATACATTGGCCTTCGAAATCAGTTTGTCTAGCTACGTTAGCTGGTATTTCTAATCTTGTTTCAATCGTATCGTCCGTTGCATTAGCTGTCCCTAAAGTATAAGAATCAGCTTCGCTAGCCCGATATCCTAATTGAATACTCTCTCCTTCTGCTAAAGGTTTATGGACAGCTTTCATTGTAATAAATGTTTTATCTCTACTTGGTTGTCTATTATCGAATAAAAGAGATTCTACATTACCGGTAGCGTAGTAATCACCCGATTTGGTGACTTTATCAACTCCGTAAGTAGTGGTGTCTTTCCATCCAATATAGAGGCTATTCCCGATTCCTTTTACCGATCCTATTGAGATATCAGCATCATTAACATGACCCGTGGAGATAGGATATGCAAAGTTTAAGACTTCCGGATATTTACTGCTCATCGATCCCCACTGATAGACTCCCTGATAAAGTGTATCGCTATCCGTACTTCCTACGCCGATGTGAATCATATTCTGCCAGTTAGTGATCGCGCCGGGATAGATTGAGACTGATTTCCCACGTCCAAGATTAGGCAATTGCTGGATTTTTTGGAAAGGATTGTAGTTAATATTTAGATTTCCATTACCAATAATTGAAAATAATCTATTTTGAGAGTTTGCAAGGGCCTGAAATCCACCGACATCACTTTTAACAAAGAAGTTGAATGTAACTGAGACGCCATCCCAGAAAAAGATGTAACCTTCTTCGTTATCACCGATTGATGTTCCTTTCCAAGTCCCTATTACTAGATATTCATCAATGACATCCAAACTTCTAATTTTAAAGCCTGGAGGGAGTATTAATTGGTCTTCATTCCAGACCGTACCATCCCACCAGCCTAAATGATTACCGTGTCCGACCGCCAGGCCTTCTTTAAAAGCCTTGATGGGTGCAATATCAGTTGCTGATGTGTTATTAAGGTCGGTTTGCCAATCGTCGTCAAATGCTGGAGTATCTGATAACGGCCCATAACGGCCAATTTGAGTATCTTGAGTATAGTAAATATAATCATCATGCAAGTCCATTCCCTGACCACCAGAATTAGAGGTGGTTTGTAGTAAAGACCACGATCCCCCGGAAGTTTCCTTATAGATCTTTCCGGCACTTCCATAAAAGTATTTATTAGTATCATGAGGCGCGCCGGAGACTATCCATTTAACTAAATCAGCCACCGTAGCCCCTGAAACTTTAGTCGTTTTTGGAAGTAGAGTAATTTGAGTAGGTTCACTAAAAATATCTAAGCTTTGAGCAAAGCGAAAAGAGCCACCTATACCAATTTTAGAGCTTTCAGAAATACCACCATACCAACTACGAATAGGTAAAATTTGTTTCATGATGAAACTCCACTAGTCGGGAAATGGCCAGGGTAATTAGAGATATCCATCCATTTTAATTTCTTTTGAATAGCGCTATCTCTTGATTTAGCGGCATATCGACGTTTACCGAGAATCATTCCTTCGTCGAAAAATGTTTTATGTTCGACTATTTTATCTTTATCTTTTTTAGCCGAGAAGTAGAACCATAAGGCGTAATGGCAAGGTAGAATCTGCATCTCTTCCGGGAGGTTGAACATTTCGCAGATTTGATAATTTTGAGCGGCGGCCGTCTCTCCTTCATAAACATTTTCAAGGATAATCGAGGTCGCGGTGCTTTTGGTAATGATTTTATAGAACATGTCATCACCATATTCACCAGTAAGATTAAAGTAACGTCCTTCCATCGGAGTAATCCAGGTAGTTCCCGATCCAGTAACCGTCGCCGCATGATTAGTAACCGAAACCGATCCCGTAGTATAGGCGGCTATCGATTTATCTTTATCACCAGCTTCATAAATTTCAGTAATAGTATTATCATCAGAACTCGGTATTGGATAAATTCCAATTTCCGCGCCACCTATACCAAATCGTGGCCGAATGAAAATCTTTTGAGGAGTATCAGAGTATTGAGCGGATTGATTAAGTCTATTCCAAACTTCTTGGCTTTCCACTTCTTCGGGGGTATAAACAGTGCTACCAACAGTGATTGAAAGCTTTTTGTGGAATAAGAAATCCGGCGGCATTTGATAAAATTGTTGCTCCCCGACCGTAACAGTTGTTTGAGTTCTTTCAGTAACTTGTCTACCTAATTGAGCCAAGATATATTTATATCCAACATTCATCAGGCGTTTAAAGAAGACCAAAGACGCGGCACTAGCATCTTTAGATAAATCTTGACAAATTGTTTGATTTTCGTCCCAGGTAATCATATATACTCCTTTTATTACTTTAATATGATTATATCATATCTAGTCCCAATCGGAAGCCCCCGGATCATCTTTTGACCAACCACTTTGATTAGGAGTAGGTTTACTAAATCCGGCATTACTAGGATTTGCTTGATTGAAACCTGCTTGATTAGGATTAGATTTTTCAAAGTTCGAGTTATATGGGAGTTGATCTTGATCCCAACCTATACTTGGTGAAACAGATGGGGAGGCAGAAGGAGAAATACTAGGGCTGACACTAGGGGAAATGGAAGGCGAAATACTAGGTGATAATGAAGGGGAGATTGAAGGTGATAGTGAGGGAGAAATGGAGGGACTGATAGAAGGTGAAATGCTTGGCGATAGAGAAGGAGATATACTGGGACTTAGTGAAGCACTCGGACTAACACTTGGGCTGATGCTTGGTGAAATTGAGGGGCTCAAACTCGCCGAAGGCGAAATACTCGGGGATATACTCGGAGAAAGAGAAGGTGATAAAGATACGCTGGGTGATACGCTGGGTGAAATACTTGGTGAGATTGAGGGACTTAAACTAGGAGAAATCGAAGGTGATAAACTAGGTGATAGTGAAGGTGAAATTGAGGGACTAAGCGAAACACTCGGGCTAACGCTCGGGCTAATACTTGGGGATATTGAAGGGGATAAACTCACAGACGGGCTTACGGATGGCGATATGCTAGGACTGATTGAGGGGCTTAAAGATACACTAGGAGATACACTTGGTGAGATTGAGGGACTAATACTTGGAGAAAGTGATGGGCTTAGTGAAGGTGAAATCGAAGGGGAAAGAGATACAGAAGGGCTAACTGATGGACTGATGCTTGGTGAAATACTCGGGGATAAACTTGGAGATAACGAAGGTGAAATGCTAGGACTTAAACTAGGGCTGAGTGAGGGCGATAAACTGGGCGATAATGAAGGGCTTATACTCGGTGAAAGACTAACGCTGGGTGATACACTAGGACTGATTGAAGGTGAAATCGAAGGGGAAATAGAGGGAGAGATTGAAGGCGACAAGCTAGGGCTTAAACTTACTGAAGGCGAAACACTAGGGGATATAGAAGGACTAAGGCTTGGAGATAAACTTACACTGGGTGAAACTGAGGGGCTGATTGAAGGTGATAAACTAGGTGAAATACTCGGGGATATTGAAGGACTTAGTGATACACTAGGTGATACCGATGGTGAAATACTTGGTGAGATTGAGGGTGAAATGGATGGACTTAAACTAGGTGAGAGAGAAGGAGAAATTGAAGGACTTGTTGAACCTCCCGCTGAATAGGTGCAGTAGATGGAGTATTTATTGGTGTTGAATGATTGCCCACCAGAAAAATTTTCCTCTGGATATGAATAATCGTTTAATCCTTGATTTGCAGAACCTGCGTCATATCTATGCGGTATAAAGCCAGAATATTCTTCTCTACCAGCACAAAGCCAATAATCAGTAGAAGCACTCAATGTTGGTGCAGTTGCCCAAGTAAATGTCTTCCAAACAAGCCCTTCAGTAGATGTTATTGATTGAGAACCAGTCCTACTATTTGCTACCCCATTTCCATTGCTTCCCAGTTTAAGTCCACACTCTAATGTTAGGGGAGAAGGTCCGCCCCAAGAACCATTCATATAGTGTCTAATATCGGTAACTGCCGATAAATCCGATGGGGTGGTAAATTTAGAACCAATACATCCGTTAGGACCAGTGGCGCTACTTGAACCATTACTGTTATAACCAAATACCAACCCTGCCGCCTGCATTACTGGGTAAACCGCTTTATCTAAAAACTCTTGTGGAATAGTAACTGACAAAATTCCGTTTTCAATGTGCAACTCTCCCCAGACTTCTGTTCCTTTAGCGTCGACTATTCTCGGTCTGTAGATATGTCCGACTTTACCCGTTCTGTAAAGTTTTCCACCCTCGTAGTTTACTTTGTTTTCAGAAGTATAAACCGCATAAGAGCCAACAACATTTTCTGGTCTGTGATTTATAGATTTTCCATCTTTGTCAAAAATATCAGTTTCGGTAGCAGAAACTCCATTAGGAGGCAAAGGTTTTTGATTTAGTGCTGGTTGATATAAATACTGGACATCTTTGTCTTGTAGTGTGAACTCAATTACATTAGAAACTGGCTTCTCCTTGAGGATAATCTCAAATTCGTGTCCACCTTCGCCTTTGGTTATAGGATACAATTCGGCTTTTAGTTTATCAGTATCCCAACCTATCTTATCGCTAGTTTTAAGGGGTGTAGAAGTTAAATCGGTTTTCAGGCGGATAGAAACATTACATTCATTATCCCAACGCATAACTTTTAATTGAGGATAGAAGTCTGGTTGTTTTGAATCACCAATTTCAATTTCTATCCGATCTCTCGGATCATCTTTTGGGGTAGCAAAGTATGTATTTTTAGACTTTGTGTAATTCATTTTCCTTCAATTTATTTAATTCTTCTTCTGTCCAACCGGGTACTGGCCAGAATTTCTCTACTAACCAACTAACCGGGTGAATTTGTTTTTCCCATTTACCATTTAAAAAGAACTCCCAGACTTTTCTTTTTGTTTTATCAACTTCTGTTCCGGGTTGTGGATATGGAAAACCAAAATCTCCACCTTGAGTTCTGAATAGATGAGCATACCAAGTCTTGTGATTGATCATTACGCGCCCTCCGGAAAGCCATAATTTGCAGGCAGTTTCGATTCCCTGATTCCCCCAACTACCAACACTTTCATCGCAAATATTCAATTCCCAATATTTCTCTCTATTGATCATAAAACACGAGCCTTGCAAACTCATTGATTCGGTCAAACCAGTTTCGTCTAATGCTTTTTGATATTCTAATCGTTTAGTATAATCATTAAAGTATTGAAAGTGAGGGGTAGAATCAAAAGAATAAGAATTGCTATGGGTTCCCCGGCGTGGTTGCCAAATCATCTTTCGTCTCATATGGGTAGTATCGCCGCATTGTTCACACTTAGTTGGTGTCGGACCTTGATATTTCTTCCAGCCGCATTTGTAGCATTTCCAATCGAAAACATGGAGATTTCTCATCGTTGGAACCATAATACTATTATCCTGCATATCGGCAATCATTTTACGATCAAATCCTTTATCAAAGGAGCAGTGAGCATCTAATTTCATAACATATTGAGCTTTACTTAGTCTACAGGCCAAATTGGTCGCCGCTCTTTGACCGATACTCTCCGGCAGATAAATAACATTTACTCTGTCATTCTGGACAAGTGGCGGATCTGCCCACTGACCGTCTAATACAATAATAATCTCTGTATCCGCTTCTGTGTTAGCCAAAATATCCTCAACCGTATTCTTGAGGAACATCTCATTGCGACTCGGAATTAAAATTGATAAATCTTTCATTGGTTAAATATTTCCTTTAAATTCCAGCCAGGGATTTTATTTATTAGTATTTCCTTCCACCATCTTGGTTTATGTTTAAAATCTTCTAATTTAATTTTCGGGCTGGAAAATGTTCTTTTATGTCTTATATCAATTACTGGTAATACTGAATTCCAAGTGTCAAAATCATCATCAGAGAATCCGCCCCGTTTTTTCTTTTTGGTTCCAGGCTCATAACCGATCAATCTTGCCCATCTTGGTTCGCGGCTTCTTATCTCACTCCATCCTAATTCTTTGATCATTTTTTGTCGCCTTTTGTAATGGTCAAGGGTAAATTCTCTATTAGCGCACAAACAGGATAAAGGAAGCATTCTATCGTGTCTTATCGCGTAATCTGAGCCGAACCACCACCTCCAAACATTCTCATTATAATAAAAGATGTTATCTTCGGGAGGTGTAAAATCAAAGTGACTTTTGTGATATAAGACATCGTGTTCACAGAAAAACACATACTTAGCAGTGCTTCTCTCTAAACACGAAATGATCTGCTTGACCATTGTGGGATAGCTTCTTTCTCCATCAATTACGGCATTATCTCCAAAGTCAATCGGTTTCAGCGAGGCGCTGACAATAGGTAATCCAGTTTCCAAAAGGTACTTCTGCACAAGCGGATAAATTGGTTCGTCTAATCGGTTGTCGGTATAATAAATAATTCCTTTCATTTGAACCAAAACCAACTCCTTGTTGGATCTTTATGTTCTCCATTTACTACCACTGGATGATTAACATCAAAACCATCCAATAAATACCATTTATTAATTTTAAAAGAAGCAACATAAGCATCTACTATATATTTAACGTGACAAGGTGACCAACTGGAATTAGCATAAATATAATCATGTCCCGAAACAATACCGCCTTTCCTGATTTTCTTTGACCATTCAAATATATCTTCGGCCACATATCTGAACATATGATTCCCATCAATATATACAAAGTCCAAACTTTCATCTTTAAAATCTTCTACCGCCTCCATTGATATTTTCTTGATTATTGTGCAATTATCATAAGGCGCTAATACTCTTTTGGTATGTTCATATTTAAAATCCTGTCTTTTTTGCCCTCTAGGATTATTATAATCTGAATATGTTTTCCAAGGATCAATGGCGTATATTTTTAATCCTGCCCGGCAGAGTTTCTCGGTAAATACACCCTTCTCAATACCTATCTCAGCTCCAATTTTATAACCCATATCCACAAAGAACTGCGGTAAATCATTCCTTGAAGTTCCTGGTATTTTAACTCTATGTCCTTTAATTTTCATTCCCTCTGAAATTTTCATATAAATAGTTTCCTTAAATTATCAGCCGTACCCCATTTTGGAATGTCATAGGCTTGAACCGCCCAGATTTTTTTCCTGTGTATTCTGCTTCGTGGGTCTATAGAAAAATCATGGCAAAAACACACAACGGGATAAGACGAATAAAACTTAATTAATGTGCCTTTATCATATTTAGCTGAATGCACTTTCGTTCCCATTTCTTTTTCAAAATATCTCGGAAATATATCATATTTTGCAAATCTTCTTTCTAAGGCTCCAATAACCAGTTTTCTCGATGCAATTAGAGTTCCATTGCAGGCACGAGGTTTATGAAAATAAATTGGTTTTCCCCAGGTAAATAACTGCCAACGATTATAATTGTAAGCAAATTTATCAAGCGGTGGTCTAAATTTAAAATGTTCTTTAGGATATAGGGTATCATCTTCGGCAATGGCAATATAGGGAGTAGTTGCCAGCTTAGCACCGCGAAGTATTTGTCGATAAATATTCGTTATACTATATTCTGTTTGTAAAAGATTCGTTCCCCAATCCAGTGGTTCTTTGGATATTGTAATTATGGGAGTGTCCCCTATTGCTTTTAAAAGAACTTCCTTATGATATTCTGCCCATCGTTTCGGCACCAAATTCGGAGTTAGAAATATTATTGTTATATCTTCCATTTTGGTTTTATCTCCTTTTCGTAATAATTCCGCCAGAGATTTAATGAATAAGTCCAACCGGGCATAGCTTCAGCCGTTCCGTAATTGTGAGTTCTTGGAAATGATCGATGCTTATGCGCGAACCAGGTATTTTTGTTGACCATCAATTTCCCTCCGGCTTTCCAGGTCTTAAATACCATTTCGTGGGAATCCTGATAAAGAGGCCCATATCCATCAGTCTGAAGTTCACCAATGATCTTATCCCACCAATTGCGTTTCATAAGCCAGCATGATCCCTGCATCGCCATTGTCTCATCAATCATGATATCTTTTCTATCTTTAGTCCGACTAATCCATCTCTGCCCGGCGAATTTGATTCCATCTTGAATGACTAGTTTCTCATAATCCACCGGGGGATCTTTCATTATTTCCCATTTAACAACATCGAGAAAATATCGTCTTGGAGTTACTATCCAATTATCCTCAATAGTCTCAGTAATAATGCGGTCAAATCCCTTACCAAATATACAATGCTCATCAGTTCGCATAATGTATTTGCCTTTTGATGCTAATACTCCAGCATTGATTGCTCCGCGCATACCGCGATTCTTCCCAAGGTGAATAACACGGACTTTTTTATCTTCTCTTAATTGAGGACTAGGCCAATAACCATCTAAAACAGCTATTACTTCAATTTCTCCTTCGGCGTTTTGAAGAAGTGAATCAATGGTTTTTTGAAGTAATGGGTCTTTGTAAGATGGGACTATTATGGATGTGTTCATTATCTATCTCCTGTTTTGTAATACTTTTCAACCATTCATAATATTTATACATTCCTTTATCGAAGTTTACTTTTGGCTCCCACCCTAACAAAGTTCGTGCTTTAGTGGTATCAAAGACTTCTTTTCTAATTTGGCCTTTTCTATCCGGGCCAAAATCCCACTTTGTAGTCGGAATCAGCTTTTTGACTTTATTAGCAATATCTATTACTGAGATCTCTTCAGTATTGGTAAGTGTAATAGTTTCATTTTTAATGCCTTTTTCATTCACTAATACTAATGCATCGGCTATATCTTCTATATAAGTATAGGTTCTCGTTTGTAAGCCATCGCCGTGAATTGTGAATTTCTGGCCTTTCATGGCCATATCAAAAAAAATAGGAATAGCCATATCCGGGCGTTTTTCAGTTGGTTGAATTGAAGGCCCATACATAGTTGCTAGTCTCAGAATGTTATAGGACATTCCAGTAGATATATGGTAGCCTTTAACGATATATTCGCCTGCTAATTTATTGCACGCATATGATTCAGTTGGTTTTGGTAAGGTCTCTTCAGTAATTGGGAATTTATCAACGTTGCCATAAGCACAACAAGTTGATATAAAATTTAAGTGAACATTATTCTCAGCGCATACTAATGCAACAACCCAGCTTCCATAGACATTTATATCATGGGCTTCGGTAGGATGTTCATCGCACCATATTATCCCCGGATTGGTGGCTAAGTGATATACAACATCGGGTCGGTGATATTTGATCCACTTATTAAATTCATCGCGGTCTCGAATGTCAGAAGGCAGATCATATGAGATAACCTCATGACTCTGCTCTTCTAATTTCTTTTTAAGATGGCCAGCTACATATCCATTACCACCGGTAACTATGATCTTCATATGGCCTCCTAAAACTTTTTAACTTTATCTATCAATTCATCTACGGTTTCTTTACCAGTAGTTTCAATATCTAATTCTTCGCATTGAGCTAGTAATTCTTTCTTTGTAGGCTTTGGTTTATCTTTATCCCACACAGAAGTTTTTGCGACATCCCCAGTGTTTTTTACGGGTGCTGGTTTATTACCTGCTTTAACAGGGGTAGCGGAGGGTAACGCACGTGTAACCTTATCCGGCACCTGTCCGAGGTCAATGGATCTCTCGCCGGGCTCTTTATTTAATTCTTTAACCTTTTCAAAGGTTTTTTGATCTTCACTGATTTCATCCTCTCGATGTAAATACTCAGTATCGATGATGATTTTGTCTAATAGTGCTTTGCGTTCGGCCGGATTACGGACTAGATTCTTTTGATTAGTTTCTTTTTCTTTTTTCATTAGCATGTGATCAATCAAGTGATTTGCATAATGCTCGCCAATATAACGTGGGTACCTTCTTGTTTCCCCGGGCGCTATGCGGTAAGGATAACCGCCTTTCTTTACTTGAAAGAAATCTTTGTGAGCCCATGATACGACTTCCTCTACTCTTTGTCTGATAACCTGACCTGTTTCGGGATTTGTTTTAGCAAGAAACTTAGTCTCAATCTCTTCGGTGACATCGTCGCAATCGATGTCGATGTTTTGGATGACAAGAATATCATCCTGCGAAATTTGTTGTGGCATTTTAAATGCTCCTATTTAGTTTATATTTTAATTGCCGGAATTGGCAACATCAGCATCTGAACTAACCGGGTGCCATAGACAATAAAAGTCTAATACACCGGCGGTAACGTTAGCAGTCTTCACCGTGAGAATTACATCATTACCATTAAGTAAATATAGCGGCAGATTATCGGCGGCGGCTTCTTCTTCACCTACAATAGCGTAGGTGGTGTTGCCGGCATCATTGAGCCATATTTGACCACTATCAACTTGAGTAGCGGTTTCCGTTGGCATAAAGATAGCGGTATCACCAGTAATACCAACTTCAATAGTAGCCGAATCACCAGTTAAACTAGTTGTGCAAGCCGCTAATACTCTAGCGAAAACAAGACCTGTAACCGTAAAGATAGCGGCACCATCTAAAGTTCCGCCATCATCTCCCCAAGCATTCTCGGTCGCCCCGGCGAAAGTAATAGTTTTTTTAGTAATTATACCTTGAGTAACGATAGGAACGCGGTTAGCATCCCTATAAGCACCTGATTGAGTTTGCATTTAGCTCCTTTGTTATTTATCTTTATTATAGTAATTTAATATTTATCTGTCAATAAACGAAAAGACCCAGGCGGTCGAAACCCAGGTCTTTTCTATATTGAAAGGAGGGATATCTTAGGTTCTGAATATCTCAGCAGTTTTGGCTGTGGTCGCAGATTCTCCGAAACAATTACATATAAATACCGCATCTGGAATATATGCACCTGTTCCGGCGGCCGCAAAGGTTATTGTTGCGTCACCATCATTTGTAACTGAAGCAAAAGTACAATTACTTAGTATTCCCACACAACCAGTCAAATCCATATAAAGGTCAAGAGTACCTTTTGTTCCTAGAGCTGGGAATACACAATTATTGATGTAGACTCCGTTTATTCCCGTACCGCCTGCCTTTAAGTATAACTGCATATTAACACTAGCCGCTGGGCCAGAGAAGATATTATCTTCAATAACCACATCTTGAGGAGCCGCAAAGCTAGTATCTATTAAGCAAATATCTCCCACATTCTTATAGAATTTATTGCCCCTGAAAAGCAATTGAGACGGGCCACCTGTAATCGTAATTGCTCCTCCACCACTTGCATTGTTTGCGTCTGATCCCACACAGTTCTTAAAGTGGCAATTTTCAATTGTTGTTCCAAACGACGTCTTGGTTGCTCCTCCATCTTCTTCAAGTAGTATTCCACCACCCGTTGAATTAACTCCATTGATACCCATATTGGCGATACGACAGGCAGGAGCATTTATCGTAATCATAGCAGTTGAACCTGTGTTGATCTTCATTTGAGGAAGTCCGCCCTGAACTCTACCTTGTCCTACTCCGATAATCTGGAGATTAGACTTTGCTAAAGGAATAGTAAATGTTTCTGCGTAGCTGTCTGGGTCAGTTTGACCTGCACTCCATTTTAGCGGAGCTACGTAAATAACATCCCATGCAGAAGCCGCAGCTACAGCTTCTGAAATAGTCTTAAAGGCGTCTTCCCAAGACTGACCACCACCTGATGCTGTCTTGCCACCATCAACAAACCAATACTGATTTGTTTTGGTCATGACAGGAACACCAGCCAAGTCCTCTGGGTAAATTTTATGTCCATACCTTAAAGCAGGTATGTAATCACTTGCTTTTCCCATAATACACCTTTCTAGGTCCTGAATCAGATCAAAAGATCTTCCTCGTCAACCTAGTTATTTTTTATTCTTTTTAGCTTTCTTAGCTTTTTGAGCATTTACATAATCACTAACTTCAGGATATTTATCTTCTTCTGCATGAATATTCTTAACTTTTTTAACTTTTTTGGCTTTAGCCATGTAACTCCTTTATTCGATCATTAGGAATACTGCATGTGAATAAGTATCCGCGGCGGCAACAATTGCTCTACCAACAATGTGTTGTGCAACAGTTGTTCCAATGGTTTCTGATACGCCGTCAATTTTACCAGCATCATCGCCATCAGCGCAGAATAATGAAGCGGCGGCAATTGTGTCGTCAGAAGCGAGAGCACAAACACCGCGAGTCTGCAACCATCCGAAGTCACCAGCGGCTGTAATACCTGAAAGCGATACACCTGCCGGGCGGTTGCCAACCAAAATATCCATCAATACACCATTGTAACCATTTTGAACGATATCAATCTTTGAGGTTGTAGCA
>Ga0307377_10005649_pt1 | contig 13342 bp, 17 predicted proteins | sample TR3MG_FD_202535 | JGI IMG/M metagenome (GOLD analysis project Ga0307377, IMG submission 202535) | Soil microbial communities from Risofladan, Vaasa, Finland - TR-3 | ecosystem: Environmental > Terrestrial > Soil > Coastal area > Acid sulfate soil | place: Finland: Risofladan, Vaasa | collected... | reverse complement strand
AGACGGAGATGTCGTATCGCGCGCTGAATCTTGCAATTCAGACATAGACCTACCTCTTATACCGCAGTGAACGACCCCGAGCCGACAACATTATCAAGGCCAGCGCCGCCAGTGGTCTCGGGTGCCGTATTCGGTGTCCCGTACCCTTTCAACCTCGATTGAGTCATTCGGAAAAAGTTTCTCGACCTTTTCCGCCGTGCTCTTCTGGGTATCGCCGGTTGCTATAGTCCTGCCATTCCGAAGAGCCCTATAAGTTCCGTCATCTTTACGTTCGACCTGGGTTAGAGCCATACGTTCCTCTGCGGGAATGTATAGCAGATTGAGAAAAGTCCATCCACATCAAAATGTAGGCATGTCGAATCGATGCATCGACCAAAGTATCGAACCTCAAGCGAGCAGTGTCTTTCAAGTCGCGCTAACAAGCCAAAACGCTCGTCCAGATCAGAAGCTGAAAGTTCCCACCTGCTCATTCTTAAAGAATTGTGCTTTAAAGCATATCTTTGCCGCGCTGAAAGCATAATGTTGCCGCTCCAACGCACCGCATCTGGTCTATATTGTGACAACTTGCACCCGCATAGTTTCCGGGGCTTAAAGCATAACTTTGCCGCGAGTACAGCCTGGTGGAAAGCCCCGTCACACGAGGAACGTCGACTTTTCGGTTATTCGAGAGGGCGCAGGGTTCTGCGGATGCCCGCGGCAGGCATTCAAGTCAGAATCGATCGGAATATCAAGGTCATTTAAAGCATATCGTTGCCAAACGGCAAAGATATGGTTTAAGTCACAAGAATTCCATCCTACGAGGTGAGGTGAAACCATGAGGAATGTCGCGCGCTTGAAAATGGGCTACTACCCATTGCCGGAGGCCGAGGGAATCAAACTTCGCGCTCTGCTCTCCTTCGATGGACCGGCTTCGGTGATCGACCCATGCGTTGGACAAGGAACTGCCCTCCATCTGGTCACCAGCGACGCAGAGGTCCGGCGTTATGGTGTCGAACTCGACGCCGAACGTGCGCGGATTGCGAGCACCAATGGCATCGAGACCATCCAGGGCAACACTTTCGACGCGATAGCGAAACCAGAGTCCTTTTCGCTTCTCTACCTGAACCCGCCTTACGATTCCGAGATCGGCTCCATCGCGAATCGCCGCATGGAGGCCGTGTTCCTGGAACATACCTATCGCTGGCTGGCAATGGAAGGCGTTCTCATCCTGGTGATTCCGTTTGAGCGACTACACGACTGCGTCGGGATCCTCAGTTCCCAATTCGCCAGGCTAGCCGTCTTTCGCATGACCGATCCCGATTCGGTCAAGTACCGGCAAATCGCGGTGCTTGGCCTGCGGCGCGATGTCAGGGGAGCGGCCGTTGAGAACAACAAGCGGCAACTTCTGAGTGTTGGGCTCTATGGCAGCTTCCTCGGACTTCCCGAGTTACAGCCGGGCGCGTGCCTGCCCTATTCCATTCCTCCGTCTGGCGAGGCGGAGCTGAGCTATCGCGGCCTTCCCTACGACTTGTTGGAAGACCTGCTGCCGCAATCGGGCGCATGGAACCAGGCGGCGCCGCTGCTAATGCCGCATGAGGACGTTGCGACTGGCAGGCCCATTACGCCGCTGCATGGCGGCCATGTCGGGCTTCTGTGTACCGCGGGGCTGTTGAACGGCGTCTTCGGCCAAGGAGACGAACGGCACATAGCCCGGTGGCGCTCGGTCAAGCATGTGACAACATTTGTGGAACAGGATGGAGACACTGAGATCATTCACCACCGTGAACGGTGGGCCAATGAGCTGCACCTGGTCTACGCAGATGGGAGGACGCTGAAACTCACTGAGACGGCGGCGAAGAAGGAGGGCGAAACCGATGGAGAATGCACACCTGCGGCTCGGGCTGCTTGAGTACGTGCGCATCACGGACAAGGCCTCGACCCGCATTCGCCTGCGGGTCGATCGCTATATTGGGGAAGATCGGCAGGTACATCTTCTAAGCGTCTTCGGCAATGACTCGGATGTTGGCGCGATCACGGCGGCGGTTCAGGAGAAGGCTGCATTCAGCTTGACTTTTCCCGACGGTACGACAAAGGATGTCACGCTCGGCGAACATGCCTCCTGCTACAAAGGGGCCGTGACCCTGCCGGGCCGGAAACATCCCGTGCGTCATCTGCTGGCGGTGTCCCAGGAACTCCACACCAATGGAAGCGTGGGGCGGACGATACTGTTGCGATACCGGCGCGAGGAAGCGTGGGCCACGCTGGTGAGCTTCCTTGGGCTGCCTGCCGATCCAACATGGGCAGACCACATCCTTGGGATCGTCGAGGGAAAGAAGAGGATCGAGGAGATCGACGGCATCGGGTGCCAGCCTGTTCTGATCTCGGCGACTACAGATGAGATGCTTGAGTGGATCGGCGATGGTCTGAGATCGGGAAGACTCGCATTCCCTGACAATGATCGATTGATCGTCTGGCCGCGAATCGGTATTGCGGACATCTTGGCACAGGGCGCGACAAACTGAATTGGCCAGGCGCGTTGTTGACCTCAGCACATATACTATCTAATATTTAGATAGTAATGGAGCGCCCATGTCACAGCCTGCACTGAAACTGAAACAGGCCAGCGCGGTTCTGAAGGTTGAGCCCAAAGAACTGCAAAACCTGGTGCAATTTGAAGTGGTCAAGCCAAAGTGGGTGGATGGCGCCTATCTCTTTGACCGAGAAACACTTCTCACGGCGAAAGTTGCGTTGCGCTTGAAAGAGTCCCTGGGAACACGCGCCAACGTTCTCTCCAGGCTCATCACTGTCTTTCGCGCCTCCGAAAAGAAGCTTCGTAAGGAAAACCCGGAGTACGTGGTCTTTACCTGCCGCTTTTCGGCTGCCGAGGAACCGATCAAGCTTGGCGTTCCCTTTCGATCGCTCGGCGAGCAAATCGAGCAGGGTATGAGTCGGGCGAAACTCTACCGCGACCTGCCGCGCGGGCGGAAACGGCCCGGATGGAAGAAGGAGTTCCTCGATTCGCTTTCCGATGCGGCCCAGGATATAGGAGAGGTTTCGGAAGAGGAGATCCAGCGCACGATCCGCAGCTATCGCGCTGAAAGGCGCCTGCCGGAGATTACCGTTGCAGCCGAGGTCTAAAAAGCGAAGGCAACGCTCGGTGGTGGACACGAACGTTGTGGTGGCGGGCATCTTCGGATTTCGGGAACAATAGATTCCGGGCGTGGTTCCGAGCGCCGATCTCCTCCATCGCTGGGCCGGCGAGGAACACTTTGTGTGGCTGTACTCGGAGGATATTCACGCCGGGCGAAGGGAAGCTCTGAAGGGGTGCAGGTTCTATCTGTTGCGATCGGCCCCTTCATCCATCCGAATTCGTAGTCATGTTGACTCAGGTGTCGATGAACTGTACAGTTAGATCATCTGAAATGGAGAGTTTATGGCGACCACAACACCGAACAGAGATGGCGCGATCGTAGTCTCGGCACTGAGCCTGCGGACCAACCTTGGCAAGATCCTCCGTCGTTTGGATGTCGAACAGCGCTCCCTGGTCATCGAAAAGCGCGGAACCCCTACCGCCGTTCTTCTGAACATTCGCGATTATGTCAAACTTGCCGCGCCGGAGCCCGATGTGCTCAGGATCATTGGCGAGGAAGCTAAGCGGAACAAAACCGCTGCCCTGACTTCGCGTCAGATCGATCAAGTCATCAAGGCTGCAAGATCTGAAAAGAAGAAGCGGTAATGTTTCCATTGCGTCTCGTCATTGATACGAACGTCCTGGTCTCGGCGGTACTCAAACCCGACGGTCTTCAGCGAACTACATTTCTTCTGGCCATCACGAAGCCAGGCCGTTTGTATGTTTCACTGCCTGTTCTCGAAGAATATGCAGAGGTGCTGTCCAGGCCCGAATTGTCCATTCGAAGAGGGTTGCGGCTTCAACTGCTTCAGCTCATCAAGAACCACGGACATCTCGTAACTCCCTCGCGCCATATCGAGGTAACAAGCGACCCGGACGACAACATCTTTGTCGAGTGTGCGGACGCGGCTCGCGCCGACTTTCTGATCACCGGCAATCGCAAGCACTTTCCGGCTTACTGGAAGAATACGAAGATCGTCACGCCCCGCGAATTTGTCAGCCTGGTGGCGCCACATCTGATTCCCTGATCGAGTTCTCAGCGCGCTGCGAACGCCTCAGACAGCTAAAACATGTTCACTGGCGATGTGAATGAGCGCGGAAGGTTGCGCGCCAGAAAATGTGAGCTGCCAAGCCCTCATAGACTCATCGCCGATGTGGATTCAGTTGATTGGCTGCTCGTAGTTGGGATTGATACGGTGTCGGATTCGTGCTGTCTTGTCACCGAATCCCCGCCGCAATCTCTGCATAAACCCCTGTGAACACATTTGTCGCGAGGTATCTCTATGGAGACGACCTTCCAATATCTGCGTCAATTTGGGCCCCTGCTCGCCGAACGCATCCTTGAAACCTATCCGCCAATGCAAAGCACGAAAGACCCTGTTGCGCCGCGCATTGCAACGCTTCTACGGAAAGCTCTCCCTGCTCAGGCACTTGCCATTACTGGCACCGCGAAGTACTTACGCAAAGCCAAATCAGCGCGGATCGTGGCCGAATGCGGAACTGGCAAAACGTATATGGCGCTGGGCATAATCCATGTGCTGGCGGATGGGCGACCCAGCACCACCCTGGTGATGTGCCCATCGCATATCACGCACAAGTGGGCGCGCGAGGTCCTGCTGACGATACCGCGAGCCCGCGCCTTCCTCATCGAGGACATGCGCAATGGCGGCGACCCAAGCCGGCCGCACGGCATCTGCGAGGTGAAGCTGAGCAAAGGCAAGACGGTTTACGAGGGCAAGCGCTTCAGCCTGGCCGAAATGCGGCGCATGGGCCGCAAGGAATGGCGGAAGCGCTTCCCTGGGCCGACGTTCTTTATTACGGGCAAAGACAGAGGCAAGCTGGGTTACTTCTGGGAGCACGTCTATCTCAAGGCAAAGTCCGGTCCGAATCTGGGCGGCGTCGTGAATCCGGACTCCGGTGTTGCCATCCTCGACTCCGAGATGCAGAAGCTGACCGCGCTCGACTTCACCGACAAACTCAAGGTCTCGGAGGCTCTGACCGCGCCCCGCGGCGGCACTACGCGCTATTCCGCTTTGTGGCAAGCTGACCGGTCGCGCATTCAACGGATGGCGCCAATCGAGTACATCGGGCGGTACATGCGCGGGTGGTTCGACTTTGCCATCGCCGATGAACTGCATCAGCTGGCCGGCGACACGGCGCAAGGCAATGGGCTTGGCGTTCTGGGACGCGCGGCGCAGAGATTGATCGCGCTCACAGGTACGCTGATGGGCGGCTACGCGGACGACCTCTTTAACATCTTCTACCGAATGGAGCCGCACGCAATGGTGCGCGAAGGCTTCGCCTATGGAGGACAAGGCCGCCGAGACTTTCAGGAGCAGTACGGTGTCCTCGAAACCATCGAGAAGGTGGAAGAAGCAGACAACGCCTGTTCGAGGGCGACCAAAAAGACGGTCCGAGTTCTGCGGAAGCCCGGAGCCTCGCCGATGCTCTTCGGCAAGTTCCTGATGACCACGACGGCGTTTCTGTCGCTTGAGGACATCTCGGACAATCTGCCGCGATACGACGAGAGCGTCATTTCAGTCGATATGGACGACGCCCTCCAGCAGGCTTACGAGAAGCTGGAGGAGGATATTCGCTCCGCGATGAAAGCGCATCGGGGCAACAAAAGCCTGATGAGCATCCTGCTCAACACGCTCCTGCTCTATCCCGATCATCCCTACGACTTCGATGAGATTTGGGCGCGGGCCTTCGATCCGCAGACGAAGGAGTATGTGAAGTTCCTGGTGACTGAACCGGAGAACCTCACGCGAGAGGCCCTTTACGCGAAGGAGCGCGCGCTGATCGCCGACGTCAAAGAGGAGCTACGGCAGGGACGGCGCTGCCAGGTCTACGCAACCTATACGGGTGAGAAAGACGTCACCTTGCGATTGGAGTCTGTACTGCGGCAAGAGGGCATTCGCGTCGCCGTCCTGCGCTCATCCGTTGCCACCGACAAACGAGAGGATTGGTACGAGCGGCAGTTGAAGGTCGGCGTCCAGGTAGTGATTTGCCATCCCAAGCTGGTCGAGACGGGATTGGACCTGCTGGCCTTTCCGACGCTTTACTTCTACGAGACCGGATACTCGCTGCACACGTTGCGTCAAGCGAGCCGTAGATCGTGGCGCATCGGGCAGAGATTCCCGGTGCGGGTGAAGTTTGTCACTTACTCCGGCACGATGCAGGAGACCTGCCTCCGATTGATGGGCAAGAAGATGCTGGTCGCACTCATGATGGAGGGCAAGTTTTCGGGTGAAGGTTTGCAAGCGCTCGACACCGACGAAGACCTGATGAGCGCGATGGCGCGGGAACTGGTCGAAAAGGCCGGTGTCGGAGAATCCGCCGATGCAATTTGGCGTGAACTCGACCACGAACGGGAGAAGGTGCAGCCGCGCACAGCTGCGGTAGAACCTGAAAGCGAAGAGGAGCCCGATCTGATCCCGGATTTATCAATCGGGGATCTTCCGGTCATCTCGGCCGCAGAAGCGGCTCCGACGCCATTCGGCATCCACCTGATCGAACCGAATCATCCTTCAAAGAAACGTAAGAAGGCCGCGATTTGGCCGACCGCCACAGAAACCAATGTGCAGCTCAGTCTCTTCGATTGAGCCAGCGCACATTCAACTTGAGAGGTGACATCATGAGCGAGGAACGGGATAAAGTCCGTTGCCGCAGTTGCGAACTCGTCCAATGGAGCGATCGAGCCAGTTGCCGGCGTTGTGGCGAGGCTCTGCCTGAGCCGATTGTGAGGATTGTTGAGCGCGTGGTGGAGAAGGTCGTGATTCGGCAGGACCCGCAATGCCTTCAGAAGCTCGAACAGGCTCACAGACTGATTTCCGCAGCCACAGAACGGCTCCAACGACCGGGTGCGGAAGAGAAAGCTCCTATCCTCTTCAGCCAGATCTCGGAGGCAGAAGCGTTTCCGACGATGGCTGAGATGGAGCGGGCGATCATCGTGGCCGCCTACGAGAGGTCGAATCGTAGACCTCTCGAAGCTGCACGGTTGCTCGGAATCGGCAAGACCACTGTATACCGCAAGCTCAGAGAGATGGGCGAAGCGGCAGCGTGACGGCGACAGAGCCATCAATCTCCCCTGACTCTCCCCTCGCCCCGCTGGTCTTCAGCATGTACGGGTGATAGCGTATCCATTGGGAGAATGTTCCAGCGAGGTCGATACGGTCTCAACCAAGGCAAGGAAGAGGGTCGGCTGCGGCTGGCCCTTTTCTCTTGCGTGGAGATCACCATGCCGAAAGGGCCATTTCTCCCATCGGACTTCACAGCAACGAAGTTTTCAACGGCTGCGGACAAGGCGGAGTTCGGAAATACCTTGCTGCGCTCCATTGAATCGGAGTGGGCGCCGGCACTCTTCACCAAGCGATTCTACAATCGCCTCTCCATGTGCTTCTCGCACATTGCTCATTACAACCGCGCTCAATTCTACGAAGAGTGGTTTTCATCTCTTGCCGCTCAGGTGCAGTTCCTGAAACACACACTGCGATTCCCCTGCTACGGAGATCCGGAATACACGTTTTCCGATGTCGAGAGGGCGATTCAGCGAGAAATAGTCAACCGCAACTACCTTGCGCGGTATGAACTGCGCCTGGTGGAAGAGCAACAGGCAACCGATCTTGCGCTGCTCAGGCAATTGGAAAGCAAGTACAGAACGCCGGCGGGAGAGCGGAACCAGGAACTCCGAATTACTTCTCCACCAGGGGATCAGACTCCTGTCACGCCCATTCAGGGCTCGTTGTTCTGAAGCCGTCTCGAACCCCAGCAGAGCGCCTCCCGGGTCATTTGACCGGATTTCTGTCTGGGGGTACAAACCCGTCAATGACGCGGCGGAACGGGCGGCGCAAATTTCCCCGCCAGTGCAGGAGGCGAGTGATGGAAACCTTAGAACCAACGATCCAAAGCTTCGGCGGAGACGGTTCGAAATCACCGACCTCGGTCAGTGCTGATCATCGAACCAAGATTGCAGACGGAACGCCAGGCGCTGGGTCTGACCCTTTGGGTCCGCCCGCGGCGAATCGCCACCGGTTGCAGAATGAGCGTTCGGCCATCACCCATCACTTCGCCTTCGGGGGACATGAGGGCTATCTGACGGTCGGGTTCTACCCCAACGGTCAGCCGGGTGAAATATTCATTCGCATGGCGAAGGCCGGATCAACCATTGCCGGCCTGATGGAGTGTTTCGGCACCGTGGTTTCGGTCAGCCTTCAGCACGGAGTGCCCTTGAAGGTGCTCTGCGACAAGCTCTCGCATACGCGCTTTGAGCCCTCCGGCTGGACCGGTAATGCGGAGCTCGGATACGCAAAGTCCGTCATGGATTACATCTTTCGCTGGCTGGAACTACGGTTTCTGTCCGGGAAGCAACTCCCGCTATTCGGCCAAAGCAATGGTGAGAATGGTGCGGGTGGAGAACAGACACCCCGTTCGGTCGACGGCTCACAATTCCTCTATGACATGGGCGACGCTCTGCCCTGTGTTGCCTGTGGCGGCCTGATGAAGCCCAGCGGCACCTGCTATACGTGCGTCAATTGTGGCCAAACCAGCGGATGCTCATGAAGGACCAGGGTCCAACGGATGTCGATGAGAGATTAGACGCTGGGAGTAAGGTGCGATCGCAATGATGCAAGCGCGTCTCTGTTGCCGTCGGTTGATGACAGAAGACGCGATCAATTCTGAATACTTGCCGACATGTTTGTTCTCTGAAGCCGCGATGTCAACTCGCTATCGTCGACCGCGTCGGTCCCCAATGCTTATGCTTAGATGGATCGGTCTAAGGATCCATGCAGCGATTGCGCAGACAACAATGGCGCCAAGCCATAGAAAGCCTTTCGATAGCAGATCGAGCGCGAAATCGAAGAGTGCTTTCATGGGGGTCCTTCTGCCTCGCTGCCATAAAGCGGTCGAATATTCTCGTAATAGTTATCCGCCCTCGGCCCCGCCGGTGGAGCGCTTTCTGAGCATCTTTTGGAATGGGCTGATGTCAAGCTCCAACTCGTGTTCCCGCTTTCGGAGCTTCGCCAGTTCAGGGCCTGTATAGACTTGGCCAATCGTGTCACCCAGGCGTCCATATCGCTCATCAAACGGGCCGACGAAAATCTCCGAAGGAAAGGGTCTCTTGGCGTCAGGGTTTTCGTAGACAATCGCGCGCAGCACGCGACGTTCATGCTGAGTACGGTTATCTTCGAGGAGCTGCATAAATTCCCCAATTGGAAGGTCGCGCCCTTCTTCCAGCTCTTTCTGTGCGACCAGAACTCGAAACTCCATTTGCCCGAGAGGAAATCTCTCCAAGGCGATGATGGCGCTTATCGTTGTGTTCTGTGGGGTTTTGAGGTGAGGATGAACCATCTTCCCGCCTGCCAGAAACACACTGGGCACCGGACTGGGCGTATCTTGGCGGGGCAAACCCACAGGTACGCGAAATCCTACATTGCCCAGCATTGCCCCGAAGACGAACATCGGAGACGCGATATCGACCAAATTGATTTGCTCGTTGAAGAGAACCAGCGAGCAGCATTCCCCGTCATAATCGCGGAACTTCTCTGCAGCCTTACCGATCTTTGCCCGAATGCTTACATATGGATCGTATGCGCCTCCCCCATCATTCAGGATCTTCTCGTCGGCAGCAAATTCCTTCACCTCAAACCACAGAGGTTGACCCTTGTAGAAGACGCGGTAATCCACCAACTTGGTGGTACCTGGAAATACAGGATGATGCTCCGGGACGGGCCAGCCGTACTCTGCGAGATATTCCTCGAAGAGAAGTTCGGAGACATTCTGTTTTCTCAAGAAAGCTGCAAGTTCTCGTTCGGAGATGCGCCATGCCTTATGGCTGATGCGACTCCCGCGAAGCTTACGGCTCCGTAGCCACCGATAAACCGTGTCCACAGTAAGTTGAAGCCTTTCGGCGGCCTGCTCGGGAGTAATGTAAACATCTGAAAAATCAACCATAAAGTAACAATATCAATAATAGTCCACTATTGTCAACCAAACTCCTTAATCCAACAAACCCCACATTCCTATGTGCGGCCAGATTTCACCCACTCGAGGTTGAACAATGAGCAGTCTGACAATGAAAGTCTTGCACCGCGAGTTCTTCTACAACGGAACCCGCATCCCCGATCCCGCACCCAGCTTGACCGTCGAACAAGTTCGAGAATTGCTGACGCCGTCTTACCCTGAAATTGCGACGGCGACACTGGCGGGTCCGGAGGACACCGGAGACGCCCTTCGCTATACGTTCAGCCGAGCCATCGGCAGCAAGGGCTGATCCTGAGACTCCAAGCAGTGTCCCGTTGCAATCTTCTCCCGCGCACCTGTTCGGCGCCCGCTTTGCAAGGGAGTTGGTCGCTATCCGAATCATCGCAACAAGGCGGCACATCATGAAGAACAGCAAAGCCGATCAGACCCACCTGCTCGCGGAACTCCGTCGGCTTGAGTGCAAGCCGCCCAAAAGAGCCGACCGGCTTGTCGCGAGGCATCTGAAATGCGAAGAGTCACAAAGCCTGGCGCACACCGTCGCGGAAGCGGCCAGGAGATCGTCGTCCGGCACGATGCCGGTTCTCGAAGCCCCAAGCGAACTGCTGCCGCCACTGATATAGCGCTGCTGGGCCGGGGTTGCGGTGAAACCCTACCGTCTCTCCGCCGCATCCCCACTCGCTATCGTCTGGAGACAAACGGCGAGCGTCTCTACCGCCTGTGCCTGGCGCTGGTGGAGCGGAATCTCGCCGATGAAAAGCTCTGGCAACAAACCGGCAAGGTCGCCGTGGTCTTCGCGCGAAGCGCCATCCAGAAGCTGATTGTGGAGTTCGCAGGCGACGCGCTCACAGACAAGATCGATTATTGCTTCGAAGTCAGGGACGACCTCGGGACAGGATATTGGCGGGGCGGAGCTCTTGGCGAAGGCAAGCTGATGGCCGCGTTCGAGCTCCAGGCCTGCGGATTCCTCAAGATAGGAGCTGCGCTGGATGCGCTCGAAAAGCAGGAGCGATTCCTCGGCACGGCGTTCTACTTCCTGTTGCGGAGTTCGCTCTATCGGTGGATTCGCATCTACGACCACACGGACGCCGAGTGCTACAACGAACAACTGCATGAGTGGATGGAGCAGGACGAACCCGAGAGCCGGGATGCTTACGAGTTCCCGGCGGTCGATGAGGCGATCCCGGAACCCGTCCGGACCGCGAAGGACTGGACATATCACAGCGCGCGCAAGCTGCTGCGAAAGCATCTTCAGGGGCCGCACTCTGTATGGATTCAGAAGCTGCTCACGATTCATCGGCTGTCGCGGTTGAAGGGCCAAGTTATGCGCTTCGAGGGTGAATACGACGACCCGCCGGTGCCGAGCCTCTTGCTGGTCTTCCGCGAAAATGACGCGATTCAGGCGTGCTTCGATCACGAGTCAGAACGGTATAACGAGACCACCAATGAGCCGTCCTGCGCGGTCTGTTTTCGGCCGGAGGTCGGCGATGAGTTCGACGCGGCGCTTCGCACGATGGCGATCTTTCTTCGGGTCAACTTGGAGCTTGCCGGCCTGATTGGACTGCTGAACGATTGGAAGGAGGAAACTCATGCAGGTCAACGTGAGCATCGGACAGAACCATCACTTTGCGCTGCATGAAGCCATGCTGATTTACCGGTCGACGGAACACCAGAACGGCAGTTTCGGAGATACCTTCATCACCCACCATGAAGTGAATGCAGACAATCGCGCCAAGCAGCCGACACTGGGTCCGGCAAAACCGTTAACTATCGAGTTTGTTCACGCGCTGGTTCAGGCTCTGGGAGGCCGAGTCGCCGTGGAGCTTCTTCCTGAGAATGTCATCGCGCGCACCGAACGGCTAATCGCCTGGTGGACGCCGCCACAAAAGCGCCCGATGTTCTTCGGAACGACGCAGGGCGACATGGCGGGAATGAATGGCGCGATCTTCCCGCATCCCGCTCTCGTCTGGCTGGCGATGGATCACTCGCTCTCGATCCGGGCGCTCAAGGAGAATCGCCGCCCCGCGGCCGATACCAAGCTTTGTGTGGCTCCCTACTGGAATGTGTACGACACGGGGAGCGTCTGCCTGGGATCGATGCGGGATCCCGATGCCTCCACCGTCGCCTCCATTCCCCAATGGGAACAGAGCTTCTATGAAAGCGAGTTTACACACGGCAATGTGGGGAGACTTACGCGCCATCCCGGCGGATTCGAGGGGCTATGGAAGGAACTCGTCGGCCAAGAGGAGTTTCCCGCCGACTCGCTGATCGAGTTGCCGGAAACGGTGGCGGAGTTCTTGTCTGGGAAGAGGCACGGTCATGATTACTGAACACGCTCTGCCGAAGTCATTGTGCCGCAGAGGGCAACCGCTCCGCGTTCTGATTGTCGGCGCAGGAGGCAACGGCAGCGCGGTGCTGCTCGGTCTGCCCTACCTCCACCAGGCGATGAAAGTGTGGGGCCATACCGGAGGGATCCACGTGATGCTGGCGGATGGCGATCTGGTCTCGAAGACGAACTGCATCCGCCAGCCGTTTGCCTCAGCCGATGTCGGACTGAACAAGGCGGTCGCTTTGATCAACCGCGTCAATCTCTTCTGGGGCCTCCAGTGGCAGGCGCACACCGAGCACTTTCACAAGGATTCGCTGAGAACCAATTCGGCAGGTCCTCACCTAATTATTGGCTGTGTCGATACGCGAGCGGCGCGGCAGGCGATCCTGTCCGCAGTCACGCGAGCGAATGACAGCACCGTCTATTGGCTCGACCTGGGCAACAACGCGAGCAGCGGTCAGTATGTGCTCGGCCAGCCTTTGAACGCCGCTAACCGCCGCTCCGTGGCCCGGCTCAGAACAGTCGCGGAACTCTATCCAGAGATCGTGGATGCGGAAGCGGGCGAGGACCCGTTGCCCAGTTGCAGCGCGGCAGAGGCTCTCGAACGGCAAGAGCCATTCATCAATCAGGTGTTGGCGACAAGCGCACTCGCTATGCTTGCGAGGCTCTTTCGCTACGGCACGCTCACCCATCACGGAGCCTTTTACAACGCCCAGACAGGGCGGATGACGGCTTTGCCCACTGACCCGCAGATTTGGGAGAGGATGCGGCGGCGGGATCGGCGGGCGAACGCGAAGGCCTGAATATCTTGAGCGACCGAGGAGTTCATCTTGAATCAATCCCACGATCGTAAAATCAACTTCATGACCACGGCTGCAAAGGCAGAGAATTCGGAGCTTCAGACTGCGCTCCGGGCTGCCCGT
>Ga0307377_10005644_pt1 | contig 13350 bp, 10 predicted proteins | sample TR3MG_FD_202535 | JGI IMG/M metagenome (GOLD analysis project Ga0307377, IMG submission 202535) | Soil microbial communities from Risofladan, Vaasa, Finland - TR-3 | ecosystem: Environmental > Terrestrial > Soil > Coastal area > Acid sulfate soil | place: Finland: Risofladan, Vaasa | collected... | reverse complement strand
CGAATTCATTAAATAATAGGATGTGTCCGATTACACAGAGAGATTTTATAGAATCTGATGTAATTATTAGATTAAGAGGTTGTGGTCATTGTTTTTTACAACAACCCGTAAATAGTTGGTTTAGTCGTAGTGTATTGTGTCCTGTATGTAGATATGATGTTCGAAATTATACATCCATTAACGATTTATCTAATAATGAGCAAGTAATAGTTGAAGATGAAATAGATGAAGATGAAATAGATGAAGATGTAATAGATGAAGATGTAATAGATGAAGATGTTACTGATGAAGAATCAATTTACAACAGCAATGATTTAATATCTATAATGAGTAGTCAATTAACACAAGCTATAACCAACCAATTTACGACAGGGATGGATTTATCTTTTAATAATTTAGATAATAGAGGATTAAACCTAGAATATACAATTGAAACCCCAACTGGTGGTTTTACAATATCATCTGCTTCATCATCAAGTATAGGTGAAATGTTGAGAAATTTCAATCAACCTCCAAGTCGCCAACAATAATTTAAATGTATTTAAAGTTAACAATAATATTAGTAATATATGATTGATAAGGTAGGTATTTATAATTTTTTCAAAACAATAAAACCATTAGTATTATTTTATTCGGGATGGATATTTTTACATTATGTTTGTTCACAATTATATATATATTATTGTGTTCCTAACACATGGTATGGTATATTTATTTCTCCATTTATGACAATGGCTCCACATTGTAGTGCTTTCAGATGGGTAATATATGAGGCAGGAAATATTCTTTATACTATGTGGATTGGTATAGGATCATGGACCGTTAGCAATTTATTAACATTTAAATCATAAACAAAAACAATATGTATAAAAAATTATTATATTTTATACATATTAAGGATTAATAATTTATTTGAAGAATGAAGTAATATTTTTCATATTATTTTTTCTATTGTCAGTTTCGCGCAGATATTTATCGAATAATAATATTTTAACTTCCTTATTTTTGAGATCATTAATCTTGTCTTCGAGTTTATCTGGGTCATCATATGTATTTCTAAGTGTAGCTATTTTCATTTCAAAATTTTTTTTCTTTCTTTTAAAAGAATCCATCTTTTCTAATACTAATGCAAATACTTGTTGAACTGGTTTCATAATTTGATTTGTTATGTAAAAGGCATAATTAGGTCGGATTTTGTTTTTAGTAATAAATTCAGGGTGTTCAATTTTTTCACCTTGAAGTCCATTTTTATTTTTAGTTTCAATATAAACAAATGGAATTCTGTCACCACTACTAGGTTTATTACCAGGATCCCTTTTACCCATTCTATCAGCTAATACTTTGTGAGCAATTTGTTTAGGATTCTTATAATTTGAACGCAATGACTTGGTAATAATTAGCTTATCCATAGGATATTTTTCTTCAATTATATTTTGTAAACATGATTGTAGAAAATCCTGTGCTTTTTGTATATCTTGTTCTTTCATAAGAATATCGATAACACCTCCATATACATCCTTAACAATTGGAGCATTATCTCTTCTTTTTAAGACAATACCCATTTCATTTCTGCTACATTTATTGGGGTCTAATTCATATTTCATTCCAACATATCTCTTCTTCGATAATAGACAAAATGGCATATATGTTTTCTCATATTCTAAATCGTGTGGTTTCTTTAAAAACTTACTCGCCATTTCTCCGGCTTCTTGAGCCAATTGAATTGTTATATCTAATGCTTTATGTCCTCTAATATCCTCACCTTCTAATGTTTTTAAATTAAATGTAAAGAATACTGAATCTGTATCACCATAAACATATTCCGCATTAGAATGAACCTTACCATATTTGGTATCCACGATTAAATCTCCATATGTTTCTTCAATGACTCGTTTGCCATAAGTTAAGAGTTTTCTTCCAATTGCTGTTGTTGAGGCAGCAACATCTTTTTCATAAAATGTGCTTGTTTTAGCACCACATTGCCCATATAATGAATTGGCTGTTAGTTTATAACTAAGTTGTCGTTTATCTAAAATATTTTTCATAAATTCATCAGTTTGTTGTGGAATCAGCTTTTTTGTAGCTTTTCTTGACGCTAAAAGTTCTTCCAAAATAGAAGGCATAATGGCTTTTCCTTCAGGAAATTGGGCGAACCGACATGTTTTAGTTCCATTATGGACTTTTTCAGATTTACCACGAGGATTATTAATCCACTTAAACGAATCATATGTTACATCAACATACTCATAATCGGGTAAATTATCATATTTAAAGGTTCCATCACTATTGTATACACCACTTTCATTAATCTGTTCTCCTTCTAAATTGTATTCTTTAGTCCAAACCTTACTATCATGTGATAGATTTTCACTAATCATTGACGAGGGATATAGAGAGGCATAATCTACACAAGCTACTGGATTATCTAGATATAAATCACACTTAGGAGGCAAAACAATAGCACCTTCATATCCATCATCAAATAACGGTTTATCCATTACTGGTATAAGTGTCTTCTTTTCTCTACATTTTTTAGCAATATAGCTAGTTAATTTAATACCTTGACCTCTCATTACTAAGAAATTAATAGGAACACTACAGATTTTTGCCATTTCAATATAACCAGTCATTACATCGATTTTATTCATCAAATGATGAACCAAATTACAATCCTGAATACAATATTTCGCAATAATGGCTCGTTCATTTGGACCTTCATTAGTCATTCTAAAAATATCTTGTGGTGTAACATCATCCTTAGCTAATCCCCATCTTACATTCTTTGTCATATCAGGATTTTCAATACTACTAATCTCAAAGGTACCGTCTTCTTTATTTATATTCATAATTTTGAACTTCTGTCCATCTTTATATACATCAGTAGAATGACTTGTTTCTTCAAAATTAATATAACTACCATTTTCCAAGCCCATTAGATTTTTACTATAAATTTTTGTAATGTCATTATTATGTTCAAGTTTTTTGACACCATCGCCAATAAAGTAACCTGATACATAATCCAATTTATATGATGTTAAATTGAAGTCTCGTCTAAAATAATTATATAAATCCACTTGTAATCTACCAGTCATTTTGATAAATTTTAATTCATGTTCTCCACTAGCAATAACAATTTTACTTTCTTCGATATCTATTTGACCTCTTTCCTCATTCTTTTTACCACATACTTCATTCAAATTTCTTGATAATTTTAAAAAGTCTTCTTCACAATGGTTTTCTCGTGCTCTGATGTGAAGAAATTGATAATCAAAACCAAATATGTTATATCCGATAATGATGTCAGGATCTTCTTTTAAAATTAAATCACGCCAAGCGATTAGCATCTCTTGTTCGGTCTTGAAACATTTAATTTCTGAATTGTCAATTTCTGGAACATCGTTACATGTATTCAATGCCAAACAATTATTTAAATAAGGTTTTTGTTCACCATAATTGAGAAATGTAGAACCGATAAATGTTACTTTATCGCCTTCAAGAGATGGAAACCCCGAACCTGTAAACGCATCTGTAAGTTTTTCTACCTTTTCTTCACGTTTAACACTATTATTATTAATTAAATCAATAATAGTTGTTTTCATATCGATTTTAGATTTTTTATTGTTAGTTTCATTTTCTTCTTCATCCCCCAGATCGGGAATACATCTTTCAAACATTCTTTCAATAGACAACTCTTGAGATGATTTCTTACAAAGATTCTCAATATTTTTTGAGAATAGGATATCTAATATTGCGTTTAATTTCTTAACGGTAGGCTTATTTTTAGGATACACTTTATCGACATTAAACATATCATCAAACCCAAAAGCAGTCTTAATAATTTTAATGATTTGTGTTTTAGATACTTCATCATCACTTTGGTCGTAGAATTCCATAATATTATTAGCCAATTTTTTATATGATTTAATTGGAACAGGAAAATCTCCATGACTACTACTAGCTTCAATATCAAAGCTACAAATTTTGTATGGAACTCTGGTTTCCTTTTTATTTAAAGGAATAATATCTTTATTGCTTATAGTAAATTCAAATTTACACGAAGTTTTTTTACTAATAGCTCTTGTTGCTTTTGTAAGAGGTATACAAATCCAACCAGATGGACTAATTTCTTTAATATGAAAATATCTTAGTAAAGGTGGTATATTTGCTTCATATAATTGTAAGTAACTATCTTCATAATAATATCCATCAGAATTGAGTCTCCTTCCATTTTTACCATAAACATAAAACAGATTTTTAACTTTATTCATAACAATCGTATTTTTGAAACTAATTTTAATAAATTTATGTTCTTTTCCTCCGTCAAATCCATATAATTTCTTTTTTTTAATTAACTTACATTCACCGACAGAGTCTTTAAAATACGAACCTACTTTGTCTTTAATATGAAGAAGAAATTCATCTCTTTTGCCAAAATCCCAATCTTCATCAACCTTGATATAAAAGAATGGCATATAGTCATTAATAAATAAACAAAATGTTTCTCCTTTCTCATTGATTCCAAAGACTTGTATAATAAATTGTTTATTATCACAATTTTTTGATTTATCATTATCACTTCCACTAGAGGCATCTTCATTCGATTCGTCATAAATATTAAAATCTAATAGTCGACACGATTTTTCCATAATTGGCATTAATTATTATATTATAGTATAGTATTCTGTTTATTTCTTTTATCAATTTTTTATTAAAAGTTAATAGATAATTCATAATATAACAAATATTATGATTATCTTATACAATGTTGATATTATTATAAAGTAATTATTTAATAACCTCTCATACATGTTTTAATACATTTTTTGTTTTTTTTTCTTGTTTTACAACAAGTTCTACATCCTTTTTTGCCATCTCTTTTACCAATACATTTTGTTCCTCTTCTTATTTTTGTTCCTCCTCTCTGTCGTGTTGATTTATCGGGGTTGGACTTCTTGGTTCTTTTTCCGCCCCCTAGATATTTTCCTATTTCATGGCGTAGTTCATAAGGCATTGTCCCATCGCCTCTATTTCCTACATTTTTTTCACTCATTACCATTGCTAGATTTTCTCTATCTTGTTGTCTTTCCAAATGTTTTGGTAAATTTTGTGCGACAATATGTTGTTTTAATAATTTTATAATTTCTTTGTGTCCATAGCGACTGGCCTCAATGAGAGCCGTATCGCCACCATTATTCTTCGCATTCACATCAGCTCCCTTCTCCAATAGTATTGCCACTGTTTCTGTGTGTCCACTTTCACTTGCCAAAATGAGAGCCGTCCTGCCTTGACCATCCTTCGCATTCACATCAACATCCCTCTCCAGTAGCATTGCCACTGTTCCTGTATGTCCATACCTACTTGCCCAAATGAGGGCCGTTTGGCCATCTGCTCCATTCTCCAGCAGACTTTCCACTTGTTCTGTGTCTCCATTTTTACTTGCCCGAATGAGGTTATTTATTTTTGTTCCTCCCATTGTTTTTTTCCTTTTTTGTTCTTTTATAAAATTACATAGTTGATCACTCCATTGCCATGAACCATCAGTAGCTTCATTTTGTGCTTCTCCAAAGTCAATTAAGAATATATCATTATCGTCATTAACGAATATATTAAATCGATGAATATCATTATGAAATAGATTATTTCTCTCTAAACAGTCAGTGATATCAAGTAGTTTGTCTCTAATAATTTCGCATCTAGTATTTGAAGTTATTTGTGAAACCGAATAATAGTCGTTAGGTACAACTGACATTTGAATATAAAATGCCTCCATTTCTTCATCTGGTTCAAAACCTAATAATTCTGATTTATCTTCTACAAAACCATAATTTCCTAACATAGGCATTTTAAATAAACATTCTCCATAACTTATCTCATCCATTTCATAAATTTTACGCATTTCTTCAAACTGTTTATGATAATGAATTTCAGATAAAGTTTTATTTAATATAGATTGTTTATGTGATTCATCCATAGCCGAGAATAAAAATACTTTTGTAAACATCGGAGGATTTATATCAGAATTTAAAAAATAATTTAAAGTAACTGGAAGACCTCTGCCTTTTAACATATCAGATTTTTTAAGTGATCTTGCATAAGTTCTTTTTATTTTTTTATCTTCAATTTGTGGTCCAAAACTATCTATATTTTGAACATTAACCGTATGATTTAATAATTCTTTAAAATCTGGATTTATTACATCTACAATACTATCTTCGTCAGAGCTACTATCAATTTCTAGTGGAGATAGTGTTGTATATGTTTCATTGGTTGTTTCCCCTAAATCCATACTATATTCATCATCACTTGGTAATTGAAGTGACAATGTTGGTTTACTTTTTAAAATTGTTGTCATAATGAATTATATATATTATTATATATAATTAATTATTTAAATATTTAATTATTTTTGATTTATCTTCTGCTGTAAGACTTGTGTGTATTGCCATGTGAGTGGGCGTGTTTTCGTTGAGTGCGTTTTTGAGCAGCGAATAATCCAAATGGAACAGCTGCTTGTGTTAAGAATCCACCCTTTCTGCGTCTAGAAGCAGACTTACCTCCTCGGTGACATTTACATTTACATTTCTTAGAACATCTACCTTTTCTTGAACCTTTTCTTGAACCTTTTCTTGAACATCTACAAGACTTTCTCATAGTTTTACCTTTTTTAGAACGCTTACGACCTCCAGACATATATTGTGGCATAGGCCATCCTCTAGCTTCGGTTTGACACACTCCATATTGAGCACCATCTGTGTAAGAACAAGATGATGATCCTGAGGCGATATTTTGTTCAGCTCTTAATTCACTTCCTGTCATTATATACTAATGTAACAAAAAATAATCATACGCATTCAAATATAATTTAATTTAATTTAATTATATTTGAAAAAAATATTTAACGTTTATATCTTCTAGACTTTCTATTTTTTCTAAATGTTTTCTTACTTCCTCCCTTTTTGCTTTGACTTCTTTTTTGCCAAGCAAAAATACCGAATGGGACAATAGCCTCTTTAACAAGAGCACCATATGAGCCACCTTTCTTGCTCATTTGTTCAGAGCATCCCATACCAGCGCGTCTTGCGCGTCTTGCGCGAGAAGCAGATTTACCTCTTCCGCGAGAGCGGGAAGCAGATCTAGCTCTTCCGCGGGAAGCAGAACGAGAACGGGATCTAGCTTTTCCACGGGAAGCAGATCTTCTGCGAGATTTTCCACCGGTCATATCAGTGGAACCAGTGGCGGAATCATTACTCATTTGTGCGCGATGCGCGTTAACCGACTGCTTATGTGAATCATCAGCAATTTGTGTGCGATGAGCGCTAGTAGCAAGTTTATGTGAATTGTCAGAACTACTCATTATATAATGGATTTAGAAAATATTATTTAAATTTAATGTTTTTAAGTTATTACGCAATAATAAATAGAAAATCCCTAAAATTAGTAAAAAACTAATTATAACAAAAATTAACGATAAATATATATATGGATAAATCTCTTGAACTATTAAACTAATAATGGGTTTAAATAATTCTTTCATTTCTTTTTTAACATCTTCTCTAGATAAAATTAATAAGCATTGTTCAATTAATTGATCCTTCATTAATTTATTATCCTATAAAAAATCCTAATATTTAGCGTGTTATATTTCTCTATATTTAATCTTTATTCTTCTATAATGGAACAGGAAATACATTTTACTAATAATGAATTTGATTTTACACAATTATCCATCTCACAACCGATTTCAGTTCAAGGAGGTGCCTATTTTACGAAACTTAAAATGAAAAATGATACTTTATATATTCAATTACCTAAATGTGTTACGAAACAAGGTTTAAATGAAACTAACAAAAAGGCATACATGGATTTAATGTTCAATAATGACGATGAATATGTTATCGAATGGTTTGAAAATTTAGAGAACAAATTAATTGATTTAATATACCAAAAAAAAGATATTTGGTTTCAAAATGAAATGGAGAAGGAAGATATTGAAAATTTTTTCAATCCAATATGTAGACCATTTAAGGGTGGAAAATTTCATTTAGTTAGAATAAATATTCCTAGAAATAAAACATTAAGTTCACAATATCATTGTAATGTGTATGATGAAAATGAAAACATTATTCCTATTCAAGATATAAATGATAAACATTCTATTATACCAGTTCTTGAGATACAAGGTATTAAATTCTCAGCTAGAAATTTTCAATTAGAATTACTTGGTAAACAGATTATGATATTAAATAATAAACCATTGTTTAAGGGTTGTGTTATCAAAAGAAGTAACGAAGAAAATACAGTTGAATCTAAAGAACCTGAAAAAGAAAGTGAATTAGAAGAAACAATAAACAAACATATAACTGATAATATTCAGTCATCTTTAGGAGATAATTCTAAAAAGATTATTCCCGAAAGTGTAAAGAATACACTTCAAGAGTCTATATTAGAAACATTAGCTGATGATAATGCTGATGATAATGCTGATGATAATGCTGATGATAATGCTGATGATAATGCTGATGATAATGCTGATGATAATGATGAGGTCGATGATAATAATTCGGAAATAACTAAAGTAATTGAATCATCAAATAATGATATTGACCAATTCGATAAAGACTCGGATATACACGAAGAAAATTTAGAAGAAACATCCGATACAATTGACTCAATTGATTTAGAAGATATTACAACTCGATTACCAATTAACAATAATGATTCAAAAATAACACTAAAAAAACCAAACGAAGTATACTATGAAATCTATAAAATTGCCAAAGATAAAGCCAAACAACATAAAAAAGCTGCTATATCACATTATTTAGAAGCAAAACAAATTAAGAATACTTATCTTTTAGACGATTTAGATAATAGTGATGAATCGTCTGATGAAGAAGATAGTGATTCAGAAAAAGTAAAAAATGAAATAAATGAAATCGTAGAAGAATTATCATAGTTTAGTAAACTTTAGAACTATATTGGAAATAATTGTTAAAATATATTTTTAATTATGAAAAAATATTTTATCCTTTATTTTATATAATGGACTTCATGAAAAACCTCAAAAAGCTCAAAGTAGAACATGTAATCCTCTTTTTAATCGGAGCATTGTTTTTAATATTCCTTATCAATTCTTATAGTGCTGATAAGAATTCTAGCTCTGAACAAATGAGTAACAATGCCCGCAGAAACCAAGCTGCTTACAACCAACAACAACAACAGTCCACTAATAGTGGAGTTCAACCTTCTTCGCCTTTAGGTCAAAATGAAACTTATGCCTCTGCCCAAGGTATTTCTACTTCTAATCAAGGTCTTCCTCCTTCTTGCTCTAGAGCTCCTGTGGCTGATCCTTCTGAACTTTTACCTAAGGATACCAATAGCCAATGGGCTCAATTAAACCCAATTGGTTCTGGTGACTTACAAAATGTAAACCTTCTTCGCTCTGGTTACCATATGGGTATTGATACTGTTGGTAACAGTTTAAGAAATGCTAATCAACAAGTTCGTTCTGAGCCTGCTAATCCTCAATTAAATGTTGGTCCTTGGAATAATACTACTATCTCTCCTGACACAATGAGGACTCCTCTTGAAATTGGACAAGGTGGTCAATAATTAAATAAATTAATATAATTTTTATTATAATAATTTATTATAAATGAAAATTCGTATTAATATGTTTGGTTTTGTAATTATTTTATTTGTAATTTTAGTTGGTCTTAGAATATATTATGAGTCTGATGTATTTAATCTCAGATGTATTGTATCTACTGTTGATGGTAAAAAATATTGTGTCAGAGAAAGGAAAAATGTCACAAAAGCATCTAATCTTTTAGCAAGAACAACAGAGAAATTAGAATATTTGGTTGAAAATCTTGGACAAAGATATCGTGATAGAGAGAATGTTAAACGAATGGTTAAAAATTTTAATCCAACTACCATAAAGGAAACATTACCTACCAGTGAATACACAGCATATAGTGAGAATAAAGGAGAAAAATTAGCTTTTTGTCTTAACAAAAAGAAATCAAATAATGAAAATTTAATTGATTCAAATACACTTACATTTGTAGCAATTCATGAATTAGGTCATATTATGACCGAAAGTGTAGGTCATACGGAAGAATTTTGGAATAATTTTAAATTTCTACTAGAAAATGCGGTAGAGTTAAAGTTATACACCCCTGTAGATTATAAGAAAGAACCTGAAAATTATTGTGGTATGGATATTACTGATAATCCTTATTATGATTTTTAAGTTAAAATTATTTAAAAATTTAATATTAACTTAATTTTAATTCTATTTTTGAGTTAACTGTTTGTTTCTCATTTCCATTTTTATCTTTTATAGTAAAATAAAAATGTGGAGCGTCGTCGTAATGAATTTTAACAACTTTATATACATTGTAATTATGAGATACGAACATCCCTTCTTGTATTTTTTTAAAAATAGCTAATGATGTATGTTTTCCTTTTTCGGTAACTTCTTCTAGTAATTTATTTTGAATCATAAAATAATTTTCAGGAATATTTGGAAAATGTGTATCACAGTCATAAGAATCATTTATTAAAGTAATATATAATTCATTAATTAAAGACAACTCTAAAAATTTTTTGTATATTTGAGAACCACCTATAACCCATATTTTATCATATGTTTTTTCATCTAAATATTTTAGTAGCTCTGTAATATCTGAAAACGATTTTATAATTTTACCATCTTGACTATAATTTAACTTTAATGTTTTACTCAATATCAGATGGTCTCTACCTTTCAGAAACTTTATACTACTCCATGTATTCCTTCCAATAATTATCGCATTATTACCATTCCCAGTGGTTATATTCTGAAAATGTTTAAGATCTTTATTTAAAGTCCATGGTAGGTTATTATTTTTCCCTATACCTTTGTTTTTATCCATTGCTACAATTCCATTAATAAGCATAATATATATATAAAATAATATTTTGATTTTATATATATAAATGACTGAAATATATAAATTGATACATTTAGATGAAGATAATGTTAATAATATGATTGTTTTTTATGGTAACATTGATATTGACTTGACCAAATTATTTGTATCTGATAAGCAAAATATTGTTTTTGAAGGATTATTTAGTAAGGAGGAGATCGATACAATAGTTACTCAAAATATTCAAGTTATTTTCTCTACACAAATTATTTATTTAGATGATACTATTGAAACTATTAAAAAAAAAATTATAATTGCTCTAGATAATACTATTAGTTTTGATGAAATATATTTGTTTGGAAAACAAATACAAAATCTTAATAATTCAAAAATATATGAATTTTTAACCCAAAATGGAAAATTTGAATTAACCCAAAATATTTTCTTTCAATTTCTCTCTAACATCAATAATATTAATCTTGATTCTGTTCCTATAAAAGATATTTATTCTTATAATGATGTTATCGATTTAAATCTAATTGAAAATCCTCAAATAGTTAACATTCCTTTAGGTCAACGTTCTATATTAGGAGATAGTATTTATAGTTTCTCGTCCAATCCATTTAAATTAATCGATTTTGATAAAATCTTAAAATCTAACGCCGATAATGTTATTACAACAACCAACAAGGATCTATTATTATCTAATGGGTTTTTATTTGAAAATACATTGTATTTATGTGCAGCAACTGATGTATTTAAATCAGTTGTTTCTAAAAATATTTCGGAAAATGTAACTACCAAAATATATTTTCCTTTTTTAAATAATAAGAATATAAATGATATTAAGTCTTTGAATGATAACAAATTAGAATTATTAGATGAAAATAAAGATTTAATTAATATTAAATTTGATAAACAGATTAATAATATATCATTATTTCACAAAATTTATAATTCAAGAAAAAGTGAATTAAATTACATTGAACAAGGTATTAATACAATTCAATTTTCAATGGCTCAAGATTCGGAATATAATGTTCCTCTTGATATTATTTTTAAATTGATACACGCTACTAAAAAAATTCCTTTAATTAAGTTCAATCCATCTAAGAAACAAGAAAAAATATATAGATTATATTGTGACAGAGTAGCAAAAAATGGTAAAAAAATTCCTTATTTATCAAAAGGATTAATTTTTAAACTAACAAAAACAATTGGACAATCTAAACGTGTTTCATGTTACATTGAACATACTATAAATAATGAAAAAATTCCTATTATATTAGAATTTGATAACTTGGCTAATATTTATGTTAATATTGAATTCAAAGATACCAAATCTATACCAGACATTGAAGATATTATTAAAAAAACTATTAATCCTGTTATTTCGGATGTTAAAGAATATCTTGAGTCTAGTGGTTATACAATGAAATTTTTTGATAATTTATATGATAAAAATATTGATATTATTAATATTAAATATTTTTCATATATTTCAGTTGAGAAAAATATTAATTTAAATAATTTATTAGGATGTGTTTCTAGTATATTCAATGTTTTAGTAGGCGAGCTTAAAAAGGGTATAGTTATGAGATATAAGCGTGTATCAAATTTTAATGAAATGGATAGTCAAGAAGCATTTATTGTAGAGTTATTGAATCGGGCAAATGAAGACGAAGATATTGTTAAATTATTAATGGATAATTTTCAGTTATCAGAAACAGAAGCACAACTTAAAATAGCCGAGTTATTGAACAATTTACAAGTTGTTCAAACATTAAATAAAAGTAGAAAACTTAAAATTAAAAATAATCCTGGATTTTTAACCAAAATTACACAAGACCAATTTAAACAAAATATTATGTTAGAAATGGATAACATCAATAATATATTTTATATGTCTATTATTCCAATTTATTTAGATTCATTAATCAGAATTACGCAGTATCCGGAATCATCTGATGTCAAAATAGAAACAATTGATACATTATGTAAAACAAGACAAGTAGATGATTTAAATCAAGTGGATGATATAGTAGCACCATCGGAAAAGAAAATTACTGAAAATATTCCTGTAGCAGTTATTGCTCAAGATCTTACTTTTGGAGAAGCAACAAAAAACATAAAAGATAAATCTATTAATGTATTGGATTTTTTATATGATGATTCTGATTATGATGAAGATGATGATGAAGATGAAATTGAAATAGACGAATATGAATTAACAGGTGGAAATTCTGACGAGGGTATTGATATTGATTTAGAGGACGATGATGATGATGATGATGGAGTTAGTGTTGATATGGATGGAGATCAGGGCGATGATGATGATGGAGAGCAGGGCGATGAAGGAGTTAGTGTTGATGTAGATGGAGAGCAGGGCGATGAAGGAGTTAGTGTTGATGTAGATGGAGAGCAGGACGATGAT
>Ga0307377_10005643_pt1 | contig 13350 bp, 18 predicted proteins | sample TR3MG_FD_202535 | JGI IMG/M metagenome (GOLD analysis project Ga0307377, IMG submission 202535) | Soil microbial communities from Risofladan, Vaasa, Finland - TR-3 | ecosystem: Environmental > Terrestrial > Soil > Coastal area > Acid sulfate soil | place: Finland: Risofladan, Vaasa | collected... | reverse complement strand
TGTAGATATATGAAAAAATCTATGGATTTAATTATTAGAAGTGGAATTGACCCAAATAAATACTAAAGGAGTATAAAATGCAAACAGAAAACTTTTCAAAATTGGAAGAAGTAGTAAAAAGTCACGTACTAGCTGCTCTTAAATTAGCTGGTGGTAATAAAGCTAAAGCTGCAGGTCTTTTAGGCGTAAGTATTAAAACTGTATATAACCATGTTAATAGATATGGCGATTTATCAGTTAGCACTCCTGTAGTTGAAGCTGAAGTTGCTGCACCTACTGCTGAAGCTGGAACAGACGCTCTTGCCTCTGGTACTCAAAACAACATCTTCGGTTAACAATGACTGAAGATGTTTTACTGGCTTTAATATTTGCCGTGATTTATCCGCTGCTGATTTTATCGCCTATGATTTACAATAAATTTATAACGACGAGGAAAGAGGATGATGGCAAACAAGTGGATGAAACAACTTAATAAGTTGGACGGTGCAGTTGATCGTGAATATGATCCATATGCACCAGGTAATTATATTCAAACAATATCTCCAAGTTTAAATTGGACCTTTAGTAAATCACCTGGGCTTCCGTTCATGGAGTTTTTACTATTATGGGGGCCGCCAAAAGCTGGTAAGTCAATTGTAACAAATGCATTCGTACAAGGACTGCATGCAATGGACCCAACAGCTATGGCAATTAAGTTTGACACAGAGATGAGATCTGTTGGTAAAGAAGAACCTTTTTGGAATATCGATCCAGATAGATATGTTGCATACAACACCAATGATCCAAAAGAAATTTTCGATAGAATTTTAAATGAAATTAAACCCATGGTTGAAGATGGCATGCCTCTTAAGCTTATCATTATTGATTCACTTCAAGGTGTTCAAGGTGTGAAGGCTGGAAATGCTGCCTCTGTTACAGATCATCAAATGGGTGACCATGCTATGACCATTCAAAAAGGGTTAACTGCAATTATGCCATTCCTTCGTAGAAATAGAATTTCTCTTATATCTACTGCGCATATTCGTGGTAATCTTGATGCTGGTATGTATGGACCTAAAGAAAAAATGGCTGGTGGTTTTCACCAAAAACACACTTATGAATATTTCATGAAAATTACACCAAATAGAAAAAAAGCTGAAACACACGTTTCTGCAGATGGTCAAAAATTTGAATCAGATAGCAAAGACTTTAGAGGTAACAATGAAGTTACTGCCCACAAGATTTATATCCAAATGAGCGAAAGCTCACGAGGCGTAGCTGGCAGAACTGGCCAAATCACCTTTAATTATAAGAAAGGTATTGTAAATACCGAAGAAGAAGTATTTGAGCTAGCAAAGAATCTAGGCCTAGTAGAGCGCCCAAATAACCGTACATACGCTATAGGTGACCAAAAGTTCAACAGTAAGAATGAATTTATACAGGCCATTAGAGAAGATAGTGACTTAAAAAACTTAATAATTTCAAAGGCTTACTCTCAGAACACCGAAGAGTAATACATCCCCTCCCTTATGCTAGTGGAGTCTTTTATTAGGCTCTGCTAGTTTTTTAGTTGACATATCTAAATATTACTGTAATATGAAGGTATAACTAACCCATATCGGAGGATAATATGAGTCATGAAGTAGAATCAATGTTTTATCGGAACGAAGTACCTTGGCATCGTCTAGGAAATCGTGTTACTGAAATCCCTACAATCGAAGAAGCTATCGTAGCTGCAGGCCTAGACTGGACTGTAAGTAAGAAAGATCTCTTTTTAGGTGATGGCGCTAAAGTACCTAGCAAAGCCACTGTACGCGATTCTGACAACTCTGTACTAGGTATTGTTGGTTCTAACTACCAACCGCTTCAAAATATTGATGCGTTCAACTTTTTTAACCCATTTTTAGCTGGTGGCGAAGCCACTCTTGAAACTGCTGGTTCTCTTCGTCAAGGTAAGCGCGTTTGGGTTTTAGCTAAAATCAATAAAGATCCACTTGAAATTGTTAAAGGTGACACAGTTGAGAAGTTCATTCTTCTTGCCCACGGCCACGATGGTCTTATGTCAGTTCGTGTTGGTTTTACTCCAATTCGAGTTGTATGTGCCAACACTTTAGCCTTTTCAATTGCAAATAAGGATTCACAATTGATTCGCTTAAAGCACACTAAAAACTTAAATGAAAATCTTGAAAAAGTTTCAGAAATCATGAATGTTGCTAACCAAGCTTTTGAGGCAAATGCCGAGCAGTATAGGTTTTTAGCATCTCGTGAAGTTTCTCAATCTGATCTTGAAAAATATATTAAGCTAGTTTTTGCTGGACCTCAGTATGAAAAAATGGAAGCTGAAGGTAAAAAACCTGCTCGTGATGTTCTACCTAAAGTCCTTAGACTTTTTGAAGAAGGCCATGGTGCTCAATTACAAGGTGTTCGCGGTACTTACTGGGCAGCATATAACGCTGTTAATGAATATCTTGGATACGAAAAAGGTAACGATGAGCAAGCCAGACTAGACAATATGTGGTTCGGTCAATCTGCTGTTACAAACGAAAAAGCTCTTAACATCGCTGTAAAGCTTGCAGTGTAATTTCTCCTATAGGCAGCCGCAAGGCTGCCTTTTTTACTATAAGGAAAAACTATGAGGTATTTATTACTATTGTTTATTTTTTCATCGACAGCAGAGGCAAAAAGCCTTAATCTAGTATCTGACGCTATTGCTGAATTCTGTCAGATTGATAAAAAATCAGAAAACGAATTTTGGCAGTGTGCAGACAAATTAAATAACTGCATCATACCACTTGGAAGAGAATGGAATGATAAAGATCTTTTTCGTTGTATGAAACAATATGAAAAAGGAGCGTCCAAAAAAGACCAATAAGGAGCGTTAGTTGAAAACCAAAAATTTCCATGATCACTTTGAAGATCTCTACCTGAGACACGATTACATCAAAATGGCAAAACAATTAAATGGTGCTTACTATGAAGAGTTCAAGCACATCATTAAAATCACCGCTAGTATAATGTATAAAAAACACATGCCTGAATTTCAAAAAGTTGGCTTCGTCGAAGATGACTTGAAATCAGTTGCAGGTGTCTATGCTTTAACTTTTATGGAGCTTTACAGCCTTCGCAATAAAGAAGAGCAAATGGAAAGATTCGTAGCTGTCTTTAGACGTAAACACGGCACAGACCCACTTGAAGATGATATATTTAGGGCTGAGAAAAATCACATGATTAACTTCTTAAGACAAAAACTTAGCTACTGTGCTACGTTATGTAATAGAAAATCTAGAAATATTATTGGTGGTCGTGATCGCACAATGTTCTTTGCCTTCACAGAAAACTCTATTGATGTAAGGATTTTTGATATTATTGGCAATCATACAAAATTAGGCTATAGAAAAATTACAGCGAAAGAATATAAGCTATCCTTAAAGAGAGCAAAGGAACTTGGAGAATCACAACTAGTTGATGAAAAAGGCTTTAAGATCTTTAGGGTAGACCGAGTTAGTAGAGGTATTACAAAAGAAGAATATACAAATCTTCTCGAAAATGAGCGCAGCCTTGAACTTAAGAATCCAGAGGTTATTATGATGGAGCTAGAAGAGGCCAGTATATTAGAAGAATATAAGGATAGATATGCAAAACTTACCCTTCAAGAAAAGCGCAAGATCTTAATGAGATTTATTGATAAAAATAAAAGCAAGAAGGCCTACAGGAAACAAGTCTCCCTAGCAAGAAAAAAACTTAAAGACAAAGATTTTATGGTATGATAAGGTATAGGTTATGAGTGTTGAAAGTCGGATATTATCATTTAAGGAAAAACATCTTAATGGTAAGCCTTTGTCTGAAAGACTTGGTAATATGCTGGCTTTTATAAAATCTATAAAAAATACAAGAACTGAGGTAACCTCTGAAGAAATAAGCCTTTTACAAAATGTAATAGTTGACGAAGGCTTAAAGCCGGACAGTCCGGTTAATGATTTTTACAGAACTTTTGTTAGCACCTGGGTAGAAGAACTTTTTAGTATAATAGTTAAAGAAAAGAGTGTTGAGGTGAATCCAAATCCTGAAGTTGAAGTTGAAACCGGATATGATCCAGAAATGTTAAAGCTTGCTAAAAGACATCCAGATGAATACAGTGTTGACGCTTTAAGAGAAGATATGGATGAATCAAATGGAAGTGACAATGAGTCAAATTGACGATATAGCTAACGACCCACTTCTCGACTTGTTTGATGCGGTTCAACAAGAGCAAGAAGTAAAGAAGCAGGTCATAACAGAACTGAATGATAAGAAGCTTGAGATAGAAGTTCATCGTACTGAACAACAGTATAAAAAGATGAAAGATGCTCTAGAGCTAAAGGCAGACTTATCTGATATTAATATTGAGTTAAACAATCAGGAATTAGTTGAGCACTTAGTTAAAGTTAACACTCAATACCTAAACACCGTTAAAACAAAAGCTATGGCGTTTCTAACCGATAGCTTCGCTGGCGTTGTACCTTATATGCCTAATAACCTTATACTTGTTGGTGCTAGAACTGGTCGTGGTAAGTCAACTACTTGTGCTAACCTTACCTATAGAGCCTTGATGCAAGGTAAGAAAGTCCTTAATATTTCTAATGAAGAAAAAGCTATCGATGTCTATAATAGAGTAACAAGCTTAATTGACGATGAAGCCTATATAGATCACGCTAACTTTAGTCAGGAAAAGATCAAGCACTTAAACGACAGAATAAGACAGCTTTCTCAAAGACTACTAGTAGTTGATGATGACTATGTAGGGAAAACTGGTGGTGCCAGTATTCTTGAAGTACTTCAGGGATATATAACTAAAGCCGTTGAAACTAAGACATATGATATTATTCTTATTGATTACTATCAAAAGATAAATATATCTTCAGAAAACAGTGCTCTAACCCAATATGAGGTTCAAGCAAAGTTTGCAGACTGGATTGGTGATATTTTGAAACATCCAGATTGCCCTGCTATTGTTGTAATGGCGCAGTTAAAGCCTGACGATAAAGATGGCAAGCCAATTGAAGATAGGATGGAAGGTCGTAAGCTCATTACAAAGCCTGCCACTTGTATTCTTGAAGCTGCACCTGATTACAATAGACGCTGTACTAGGTTTATTGTTCATAAGACTAGGTGGAGCGAAAATAATGGTGCTGAAATCGATGTAGGATATGTTCGAGGAAAGTATGTAAAATACGACAAAGAATTTCAGCAGTATGTGGAGAAAGTTAAATTAGAACAAGCTAATAGAAAAATGATGGCCTTAGTAAAGCCACGAAATGATGCGAATGGAGACTAAAATGAAGAAAAAATTAAGTGAATTCGTGCTACCTGTGAGACTTATATTGAAGGCCATCACAAAAGTGCAAAGGCAAATTATTACTTGGGAAAATACAAATCTGTATTATCTACTAGCCGCTTGGCACTTTAAGATTTGGTTTGGAAAGTCTTTGAGTGATGAGATTACAAAGTCTACAGATCTTGGTGGATTGGCTGCAAAAAGACATGCAAAACTAGTACTAAAAAAGATTTATCCTGAAGTTAAAGATAATGAAGCGAAAACAATTTTAGCAGAACGTGCCATGGGTGCGTTTCAGAAAAACATATTAATTAACGAAGAGCTATGAAAGAAATGACAAGACAGTTTCTAGACTTATTATTTAATGAAGGTGAGCCTATTTGCATCACAAGTGGCAAATATGGTGCTCATAGCATTGAACAGTCTGAGATTGGCCCAGAAATTCAACTTCGTACTCCTGAAAAAGAATTTATAATTTCAGAGGACGATATCCAGTTAGTAGGTGTTAATCCTATTAATGGATTTAAGCGTGATGAAAATGTTACAGCTTATAGAAATTTCATGATCGAATTAGATGATGGCTCTATTCAAGAACAGATTAAATATATAGAAAAAAGTGGACTACCGTACTCTGCATCGATTTACTCTGGAAACAAGTCTATGCACTATGCTGTTGCAGTCACACAGGGCTATAACGAGTCCATATGGCGCTTTATAAACCAATGGATACTCAATGTCTTAAGGGCCGCAGATCAGCAAAATAAGAGCCCTTCACGCGGTATTAGATTCCCTGGTAACAGACGTAAAAATGGTGCTAAGAAAATGCAAAAATTAGTTAAGATGAATGGAAGAATTACACAGTCTGAGCTTTCAAACTGGCTCTCAATGCATATGGATAAAAAACCAAAAATTGAGAAGCCTCCAGTCGAAAACTATGGTAAATTTATTAGTGAGGCTAATTTACCTCCTTTTATTTTGGTAACTCTGCAAAAATTACAAGCAGGCGAACAGCCAAATAGAAATCAAAGTTGGTTTAAAGTTGCAGCGTTTCTGTCAAAGAATAATGCCTCACTAGAAAGCGCGATGAGTATTTGTGAAACTTATTTTGTAGAAGAATCCGATTTTAAACGTAGTGAATTGGCCTCTTGCATAAAATCAGCCTATAAGAGCAGGACTATATGACGAGAAAAGTAAAAACAAAACGTACAAGAAAAGTAGCTAGTCCTAAGCGCAATTCTAGCGTATTTACTGCAGTTAAGGCCACAGATACTAAGATTTCTCAAACGGCTATGCATCTTGAATACCTATTTTCTATGGGTGTTAATTTCATCGATAGAACTATTACAATCACTGGAGATATTGAAGCACCTTGGTTTGACATTGTAGATGCATCAATGGCTGAGTTTGAAAGAAAGAGTAAAAAAGGTGTGACTGTTAAAATCTACTCCGAGGGTGGATCTGTTTATGAAGCTATGGCAATTGTCGCCAGACTTAAAAAATCTAAATGTTATATTACAACTGAAGGCTACGGCTGTATCATGTCAGCCGCCACAATTATACTAGCTTGTGGTGATCTCCGTAAAATGAGTGATTTAGCTGTATTTATGCATCATGAAGCGAGCTATTCCCTCGAAGGTAAACATTCAGAAATTACAAATTATGTTGCCCATGCAGAAAGAGAAGAAAAACTTTGGGCCAAATGCATGGCTAAGTTTAGCGAAGAGAGTGAAGATTATTGGATGGAATTTGGTAAGCATATTGATCGGTTCTTCTTTGCCAATGAGTGTTTAGAACTAGGTGTTGTAGATGAAATATTTGAGGTTATCTAATGGCTGGTGAGGATCAAGTAACTCAGATGACAATTATAATGGTAGGTTTTGCAGTAACCATTGCTATTTTCATACACCTTATAATTTTGTTCTTCAATAAGGCAATGGCTAATTACCGGATTTGGAAAGAAATTGACGATAGACAAAAACTATACGAACAAAAAATGAGAGAAAAAGATGACATGCGAGAAAAGGGTGATCTCCATGAGTGGGTTAGCATACCTTTCGGAACTGACGAACTTTTAGTCTGCAGAAAAACTGGCTGGTGTCCAGAAAGAAAAAGCTTTATTGAATTACATTATATAAAGATGCAAGAAGAAAAACGAAAGCTCGATGCCGAGTATAAAGTTCATAGAGATGAAAAGGTAAAAAAATTAGCTAAAGAGCACAGCCTATCATTAGACGATATGGAGTCTTTAGTTGAATCTGTCTTTGACATGAAAAAGCAGTTTTTTCTAAAGCATATGGATAGATCAATCAAAGAGATGCAGGAGAAAGCTAATGAGAGAAAAACAGGAGTGTGATTTAGGTTGGGGCAATCCCTACTTCCTCTTGGAAATTCTTGATGAAATGTATGTCAATAAGATGCAGTTCCAAGACATATATAATATGTCTTATGCTCCAGACAATGGTTTCCCAGAATTAATCGAATTAACCAAAAGAACAATCGAACAAACAACAGGTCTTAAATACAAACATGTATTTATTACGGCTGGTGCCACTCAAGCAATTAATACAATCTTTCATTTTGAAAAAAAGTCAGGTAGCAAGTTTGTTAAGATGCGTGAATTTGGTTATCCGTACTACACTAGTATGGTTATAAACGCAGGCCTTGAAAGAATACCTTTAGGTGGGGATGACACAAAGGCTTTTATATTACTAGACAGTCCTAGTAATCCTTTAGGTGAGCAATTATCTATAGATCATGCAGGTGTTTATTGGGATGCGGTTTATCATAATAAAATTTACAATGCTAATATGAATATAGTTCCTCAACATAGAGCTATGATCGGTTCATACAGCAAGCTGCTAGGCCTCACAGGAGTTCGTATTGGATGGGTAGCAACTAACAGTGACTCATATTATCAATTGTTGTCAAGCACCTCTCTAGCCGACACAGCTACTGTCTCAATCCCTAGTCAGAAACTAGTTACAGATATTCTTAAAACAGTTAATCTTGGTAATTTTTTACAAAAAGGTAAAAATCATTTGGACGATAATAGAGAAGAACTTCAAAAACTTTCTCATCTTTTTTGTGGATTAGATGTGCCAGAGTGTGGTATGTTCTATTGTATACCTGCTAATAAACAGATCTTTGATCTCTTTAGAAGTTGTAGAGTTAGATATGTAAAAATTAGAGAAGACTTACTTAGACTAAGCCTTGGCCAAACAAGAAGTATTACAAAAGCAGCGGTTAAGGCTATTTTGAAGGAGGATAGAAGATGAGTTGGGAAAAACCATCGGATATAGATTTACTAAAGGATCTTCTAGAACGTGCTGATATTGACTATGATATCCATGAAGCCGATAAGCTGCTAGATGATGATAAACAATTCCTTGAAACCAATAGCGGTGTTTATTTTACATTTAACTCCAAAGGCGAACTAGAGGAAGTTGCTAATGGATAGGTTTAACGACATTGATGTCGTTTTCTCTAACATGCTTTGGGGTATTACAAATGCCGGAACAGAAGTCCATACTAGAAATGCCCAAACAAAAAGGCTAAGAAACAAGATGATTGAATTTGTTTCAACTCCGCTTGTAACTGTTCGTCGCACCGCTTGGAAAAGTGCTATTAGAGAAATGGAATGGTTTTTAAGTGGCTCTAATAATATAAAAGATTTACATGAAAGTGTTAAAAAATGGTGGGAGCCATGGGCTAATGAGTCTGGATTCATTCATAATAACTATTCAAAACAGTTTCGTAACTTTGATGGCGCTGGCTTTGGTCCTATAAAGAACCATCACTCAGTAGATCAAATTAAATATATGATCGATACTTTAATTGATCATCCAAATAGTCGTAGAAATGTAATTACTACCTGGCACACTCACGATATGATGTCTCCCAACACTCCTATTACAAATTGTCATGGCACTGTTGTCCAAGCCTTTGTTGAGCCAGAAGATAACTCAGTTCACCTTACAATGTATCAAAGAAGTGCTGATATGGTTTTAGGTGTGCCACATAATTGGATTCAATACTGGGCTTTTATGATGTATTTAGCTTATAAATCTCATAGAAAAGTAGGTTCATTAACTTGGATTGGTGGGGATTGCCACGTTTATCCAGACCATAAAGAAATGGTTTTAGAAATGAATAAAGAAGTTGAGAGTAAGAAGTTTACTTATGAGATTCCAGATCTTGTTTACAATCCAACATCTGAAGATTTTAAGGCTGATGATTTCAGCCTTGATAGCGAATATACGCCTTTGATTAAAAAGTCTTTAAAGATGACGGTTTAAATAGCATCCATATCTTCAATGTAATAATGAGTTTTTTGTGTTGTTCCGTTTCCGTATACGGTTGATACTATACCTAAAGAGATATTCGCAGATAAATTTGTATTTACTGCTGTAAAAGTCTCTCCTACCGCATTCACGAAACCACCGCCCTGATCACCACCACCCGAACCGCTATGGTTTATACTAACTCTAGAAACAGCTACCGAATTGTGAATTACCTGAAGAACAGGACTATCTGCACCAGACGTATTACCAGCACCAAATACATCTAAATATGCCCATACTCTATATCGCTTACCAACTACAAGATTAGAATACGCTAAGCTTGCTACTCCTGTAGCTGACGCCCCCACGTTACCAGACAATGAAATATAGTCTACTATTCTATTACGATTAGAGCTAGTACCAACCCATTTAGCGCCATCTGAAACAATTGTTATAGTGTCGTTTTGGTGTGTCAATGTGAAGGTAGAATAGTCTTCTATTGTCTCGGCTCCATCGGCATCTATTATCAATGAATTAGCTGACGTTGTTTTTTTGATAGTTAAAGTCTGACCTTCAACCGAAGCTGCAGGTAGAAGGTTTAAAGTTACACTTCCAGAAGAAGTATCCACTAAAATTATTTGGTCGCTATCATTAGCTGGCCCTGTAGAAGATATAGACCTTACTGTTTGCAAGTATTTATTATATTTTGGTGATTTAGCAGCCATAATTAATTACCTACCTTAGACATTTGGAATAATGAATTACTATCTGTAAAGTTTACTGACGAAGTTGTGTGTACCCTTATAATGTCGCCCACTTGTAGATGTAAGGTTATTCCTAAATTAACCATCCCATTAACACTATAAGTTTGATTTGTTATTGCTCTTTTACCTTGAGCATACGTTAAAGCAAATATACTAGTAGTCAAATTGGAAGAATTTAATGAAATACCAGAAGGTATACCAGAACCCAAAGAAGATCCGTCAGTATAATTTATAGAATATTTACCAGCTTTTAATATAGTAACTGACATTCCGTCAGTGGCAGAATCTACATACGTTGCATTAGCACCAAGAGTATTTTTCCTTATATTGGAAAATCTTCTAATAACGGTGTTAGTAGAGCCGTGTCCATTTCCACTATCAAGATATAATTCTACATCGCCTGGAGCCTCTAAGACATCTAACCTTCCATCTTGGGTGCTATTATCTGTTTCTATTGTATCTATTCTTGGGGTTGAAGCCATATCAATTTCCTAGTTTATCTTTATAAAAATGTTAACTGTTACGTTTTTAGGTCTAGTTTCTACATCAGTTCTTGGAACCCCACCACCGAGATATTCTGATGGCCCTAAAATTCCTATATTAACAACTGGTCCTGTAGCTGCACCGTCAGGGTAACTACCAAATTCAGAACCAGTACCTGCATTGTGATCATGAGCATGAAGTTGCATTGCATCCGTTTGTTGAGTACCTAATGCCGAATCTCCAGCAGGGTTTTCTTGACCATCGACTCTACCATTATTTTTACTTCTTAAAAATTGTCCTCTAGCATCTGGAATAGTACTATTGCCTGTTAAGGTTTCATACTCAGAGCCAACAACAGATCTTCCATCCATTAAAACCCAATTATCGCTTCTTAACACTTGAAACTGAGCTTCGTCTAGCATTGAATGAACAACATCACCAACTTGTTGTGTGTTACTATCTAATTCTGGTGTTACTGGTATCTTAGCCATATTAATCAATCCTTATAAAATAATTAACAGTGATGTTTTTAGGTCTAGTTTCATTACCGCCAGTGTTTCCCACATTTGCAGGTCCTGTAACCCAAGACCCTCCGTTACCGCCAACTCCAGACCCAGCAGTTTGTCCACCGGAATGTGTGTGTGAGATAAGTTCGTCAGTTTGTTGAGTACCTAAAGTAGAATCTCCATCTGGATTCTCTTGTCCATCTGAGCGTCCATTATTCTTGCCTCTTAAGAACTGCCCTCTAGCGTCTGGAATAGTGCTATTGCCTGTAACTGCTTCATAAGAAGAACCTACTACGCTTCTACCATCCATTAATGCCCAGCTTGCACTTCCGCTTCTTTGAGCTTGAAAAGCTGCTTCGTCTAACATGGAAGAAACCACATCACCAACTTTATATACGGCATTTTCTAAATCTAAAAGTCTATCACCAAATTGTTTTAAATCAATATTATTCGGTGCAGCTTGATAGTTTGTTTCAGGATTTCCAGTAGCTTGAGCTAAATCTGGAACCATTGCATCAATCTGACCTTGTACTTTTTCGATCTCAGCCATTTGACTTATATCTGGCTTTTCAGCAAAGCCATTACTTTTAACAAGTATATCGCGGTCAACAAGGCTTGAACTATTTAATCTAATTAAAGTTGCAAAACCACCACCTGGATCTACTTCATAGTAGTTTCCATCTGCAGGTGCAGCTTGGTTGTTTGTATTTCTAAATTGTTGTACACCATCAACAAATACTGTTACAGCGCCAACTTGAAAAATAGGAAAAGCATTTACCTGAAATGGAGCACCTACGTTGAAGTCAGTTAAGCCAGCAGCTAATGTTCCAGTTGCAGAAATAGGACTTGCATCGACAGCAAGAAGTGAAGTCCTTGCACTTTGATCTATTGTAACTGTAAAAATCTCACCTTCTTCTGCGGTGAACCCTAAGAAGTTAATTCTTGAAGAACTACGAATCGAAAAAGAAAGATCTTGAATAAGGCTATTTTTAGCTGAACTTGTTATGGTTACATTTTTTCTATAGAAAAACATATTGGAAGCTAATATATCAGCTACGTTTGGATTGACAAATCCGTTTAGTGACATTTCTGTAGGAGATACAAGAGCAGTTACATCTATACCAGTCTCACCAAGAGTTGCCTTGTGAGCAAAAACAATTTTCTTAACACCGAGTGCAAGACTATTTTGCTCTTTGACTTCTTTTTTTCTAATGCTTAATGCATTTTTTCCAGTTAAACTCATATTATTCACCTATCCATGAAATTATAACGGCACCGTCACCACCGAATCCACCGATTGCACCAAAACCACTTGAAGCTGGATTTCCAGCAGCACCACTTCCACCAGCACCTTTAGTTCCATTAAGTCCAGGTGATCCTGCTGTTCCACCAGCAGCGCCTGGAACACCTGGATCTATACCGGAGCCAGAACCACCTCCGCCTCCACCATTACCAGTAGATGTACCACCTAAAGATTCAGTTCCAATATAATAACTTTTTCCACCATTAGAACCAGCATTGTTGGTAGAAGTACTTCCATTACCACCAGCTACTGCTGGATTAATTACAGAAATACCTGTGTTTGTAAAGTCTACACCACCGACACCTGAAGCAAGATCGGTACCTTGGGTTCCACCTTTAGCACCTGGAGCATATGTGTCAATATTTACACTAGTTACAGTGGTTTCACTACCATCAAGACCTGGACCACCAGCACTAACAGAGTTATTTATACCTCTACCACCAGCGTTTCCTCCAATTCCTAAAGAGATAGTCAATATCTCCCCTGGAGTAACTAGATGTAAAGATTTTTGAGGTGTAGCACCAGCGCCTCCACCAGCACCTCTTCTAGCAGGATGACCTGAACCGTTACCAGCAGCACCACCACCACCACCACCAGCGCCACATGCTAGGATGTCTAGAACTGTAACTCCAGCAGGTACTGTAAAAGAATATGTATAAGTAGGAGTATTGGTCCAGTTTTGAGGATCAGACAAAGAAGCTAAAGTATTGTTTTGATACCA
>Ga0307377_10005639_pt1 | contig 13353 bp, 30 predicted proteins | sample TR3MG_FD_202535 | JGI IMG/M metagenome (GOLD analysis project Ga0307377, IMG submission 202535) | Soil microbial communities from Risofladan, Vaasa, Finland - TR-3 | ecosystem: Environmental > Terrestrial > Soil > Coastal area > Acid sulfate soil | place: Finland: Risofladan, Vaasa | collected... | reverse complement strand
GGTGTTGTGGGGTAAACAATTCAGGAAATTTTAATTGTATATCTGGAAACTGTTAAATGAAAAAACTAATTTATTTTTTAATTTTTGTATTATTGATTGGTTTAGTTAGTGCTGTAACTATTGAATTAGGCACAGAATATGAACCTAGTAATGGTGGCTCTTTTTATGTATTAGCTGATTTTGAAGCAGATGAATTAACAGTAAATAGTGATGGATTAATAATTAATCTAAGTGCTAATGAGAATTTAAGGCTAAAAAACAATGGAACAGAAGGAAATCTAACAGTAAGTAATTTAGGTTCTTTCAACCAAATCTTCAACCAAACATCAACAACACCAACAGCAGAGAACGTAAACACCTTTACAGAAACAATCCCACCTAATAACCGTTCATTCGTCTTTTCATATATTACTGCATCTCAGCCTAAGTTCTACAGTATTCCTTTAGCTGTTACTGATATGACTTATAGCTATAACGCAATTACTAGAACATTAACTTTAACTTGTACTGGAACAGGCGGATTTACAATAGATAATCTAAACAGCATAAAAGGAAAGGATGGAAGGTATATAGTAAGGCATGATGGAATTAAAGTAACAGATTCAGATACAAATTCATATACTACTGGTTCATGTTCAACATGGACATTCTTACCAACAACACCAATAATAACAGGATTAACATCTAACCTATTAAGAAATGGAGTTATAGTATTAATCGCACTATTGATATTGTTTGTTACACTAGCTCCATTAATTGGGAAGATGGAATTATCAGTAGCATATTTTATAACAGTAATCTTAATTGTAATATTCGGAACAATAACTATAGGATTTATTTTAAACCTAATATGAAAAAAGCACAAAGGACAGTAGCAGGATTATTATACTTTTTTATGGCTATAGTAATAGTAGCCTTATTTATGCCTGTAGTTAGAATAGCAATTACAAGCGGATTAAATAATATAACTGCCAACGTATCAAACTATGTATTGATTGGTTGGATATATACTTACTGGCCTGTTTATTTTGTGATTATGCTATTAATTATACTGGTGATAATACTCAAATGAATGAACAGATAAAGAAAGATTTAGAAAAAGAAGGAGAGGATTTGCCAATATGCTGAAAAAAAAATATATAATCTTATATGTAATGTTCTTAATAGTTTTAAGTAGTTTTGTTTGTGCTGTTGAACCGCCCATAGCCTGTTGGAGTTTTGATGATACTTTAGCAGATTCAGAGGAGAGATTTCCTAAAGATATGTATATGGGGGCAGGAGTAGCAACTTATGTAACAGGAAAAGTAGGAAGTGCATTAGTAATAAATTCTGAAGATCAATATGCAGAAAATACCTCAACAAATGATATAAACTGGAGCAACGTAAGAACTGTAAGTACTTGGGTAAATATGACGAGTGCTGATGCTGGAAGATTCTATTTTGCTCTTGGTGGTGGAACTAATATTATTGTTTTAGGAGCAGAGCAAGGAAAAGTTCTTGCTTATGGAATTGGTGGTAGTGATGATATAACAGTATCAGGTCTTGTTGCAGGTAAATGGTATCACATAGTAGCAGTTTACGGAATAGGCGGAAAAAGGATTTATCTAAACGGAACTTTAATTTTTGATGAGGGAGCTTCTACAAATACACCTGCTAATGATAATGATTTCGTAAGAACTATGTATAATCTTATTCAGGATAGTGGTGTTAAGGGTGCAGTTGATGAAATAGGGCTTTATGTAGAGGAATGGGAATTAGAAGATGTTGTTAGCAATTATAATGAAGGAAATGGAGAAAGTTGTATGTCACCATTCGCTGAAGAAGGAATACCTGCTAAACCAACAATAGTAGCCCCAAGCCCGCCAGATAATGCAATCAATAATACTAACGTAACCCTTAATGTTACTCACTCAACAAATATTAATGATGTAAGATATTATCTTTATTTTGGAGATACTACTCCTTTGACAGAAACACATTTAATACTTAATAATGTAACAAGGAATGGCAGTGAATATTCAACTTGGACTACAGGAGTTACAGATGGGGTTTATTATTGGAAATATAAAGTACAAAACATAACAAACGGAGCATATTCAATAAATACAACAGAAAGAACGTGGACTTTAGATACTACAAATCCAACCATAACTATACTATCTAATAATAATTGGAAAACAGATAACTCAACTATAATAAACAGTTATCTAAATAATCTAACAATAAACATTTCTTTCTTTGATAATAATATATATAAAACATTAATTAATATTACAAATGAATCAGGACAGACTGCCTACTCTATATTAAATGAAACCATAATAGGAACAACAGTAAATAATTCTGGGATAGTTGATATATCGGATTGGGCTTTAGGCAAATATACAATAAGGATAGAGGCAGTAGATTCACATACAGTAGAGCAGATAGCTCCCTATGATGTAAAGAATGGAATAAATTATTTTAGATATACAACAAAAGAAGGAAATATCATAAAGATAAAAAGTGATACTCTACCTTTAACCAAAAAAACAACTAAGCTAAAGGATAGATACGATTTTGAGTTTAATTATTTATTCCAGGAAGATACTTATAAATTTACAATAGAATCATATAATAAAATAATCTATCTGGAAAATTCTAAAGAAACAATAGGCCCGCACTTCATCATAATATCAGAAAACAATATAGGCAACTGGATAGACTTTGAAAATCCTAACCTTAATAAGAAAGATTATAAAGTAATAAAAATAGATGATTATGAATATGAAATTGAGATAACAGCAAACGGATTAAAGAGTTTTACATTTAATTCATTAGGCGGATTAAATAAGGCAGAAGAACATTACAGTTTTGAGATAGGAGCAGTAATAGATATATGGATTTTTGATGAAGAAAATCCAGGAGTTCAAATAAACGCCACAGCTACTATAGGAGAACAAAGCAATACTTCTATCATAAATATTTCTCCAGCTACATTAGTGAATATAACTAAAGATATAACAATCGTAAATTTATCCTCAATAGGTTTTGGAGAGGAGAATAAATCAATTTCAATAACATTAAAGTATCATAATCTCTCTTTTAATATGACACCTGTATTGGCAACAAGAATAAGTTTTTTGGATGAAAATTCTGAAACATTAATAACAGGAGAAACCTTCTCAGTATTTTTAGAAAAAACAGGTTTCTCTAATACCTATACAGGGATAACAAATAATCCTCATACAATAACAGGTTTAGAAGAAGGATCATATGAATTAAAAGCCTCATCAGTAAATTATCAAGAGAGAGAATATAAGGATTTAAATATAAGCAATATAACCACCACATTTCTTAACGTTTATTTGATAAATACTACATTAGGTCAGGAAGTAACTTTCACAGTACAGGGATCAGGAGGGAACGCCCTAGATAATGCAGACATAGATTTCTTTAGAGTTATTAACGGAACGAGTACAATAATAGCCAAGGAGAATACAGACTACGCAGGAAAAGCTAAACTCTTTCTGGATCCTAATTATGAGTATAATATAAATTTTGTAAAGGATGGATACATTTCAAGAAATATAACTCTGGAACCTAGCGATACAGAATATACAATAATACTCTTAGGTGGAGAATTGCCATACGAGAGTGTTTATGCTGGAGTAAGATTCAGATTCTATCATAATGGAATAATGAGTATAAGCCCGCCTGATATTTTAAACCTTACAAATACAACTCAGAATATAACTTTCGAGGTAGAGGGTGCAGATATAGCAGAGATAGGAATAAACTTTACACACCATAATTACGTCTGTACTCCTGCAAGTTGCAGTGTAACATTAGCAGGGGAAGGAAAAGTTAAATTAGGAATACTACTAAATGAGAGCGGTACATTCAACACAGCTTATTATTTCCAAAAGACAGGAGAAAAAAGAATATATGTTAATGACGGATTGATTAAAGTAATATCTTTTATATTCGCAAGTTTAGATAGTCTTCCTGATTGGATTAAAGAAATGAAAGGAGAATTAAGCCCAAATATGAGAACCATATTAGTTGCTATGCTTAATGTAATAGCTGTAGGGATTGGCTCATCTTTAGGATTAGCAGGCACAGCTTTAATTATCCCGGTGTTGGCAGTTAATGTTATATGCTCGCTTCCAGAGATAGGATTAATTCATCCATTTATAGGAATGATAATTTCAATATTTGGAGTAGTTATATATGTATATGCGCAATCGAGGTAAACAGTAACATAATCCCACCGACTAAAGTCGGGGGCTTTTATCCATAGGCTCACACGCAATTGCACAAGGAGTGCCTTTGTGTTCATCACCCTGAATGTTCGGGGCTGTTACAAGACCCAAAACACCATCAGACATGCTGTGGTGTTTAGCAAGGTTATAACTTGCTTTCAAAAACAAAAAGTTTATATAGTAGTTAATGCTACTTATAACGTATGACAAGAATATTAACAAAAAGAGATATTAAAAAAATGATTGAAGAGTATAAACAAGGAGATTCTACCTGTGTTTTAGGTAGAAGGTATAATGTTTCTAATGTGGCAATCTATAATTTATTAAAAAGGAGAAACATACCAATGAGAACACCATCACAAGCAAAACAAGAATATAAAATTAATGAGGATTTCTTTGATATTATTGATACAGAAGAAAAAGCATATTGGCTAGGTTTTATTTGTGCAGATGGATATTTAAATTTTAAAAGAAATAGTTTATCTATAGGACTATCTAAAAAGGACAAGAACCAACTCAATAAACTAAGATTATCCTTAGATAGCAACCATCCAATTAATGAATATATATATACTTATTCTGATTTTGTTAGGTTATATATAGGGAATGTACATATCACCAATTCTCTAAAAAAGTATATTAATCCAAACAAAACATTTAGTTTGTTATTCCCTAATCTACAAAAGAATTTAGAACAACATTTTATAAGGGGTTATTTTGATGGTGATGGTTGTGTAACTGGTAATAGAAAAAATCCACAATTTAGTTTAACTTCTAACCAATATTTTTTAGAAGAACTCAAAAAGAGATTAATATCTAATGGACTTAATAACACAAAGAATGAGATAAGGCATAAAAAACAAAAGAGTATTCAAACATTAAGATATTGTGGGATTAATAATATCAAGAAGATTTACAAATATTTATACAACAATTCAACAATATATATGGAGAGAAAGAAAAATGTTTTTGAAAAATTTATCGCATCGTAATTTAAGCAATATAAGAGATAGCTTTAGAGTACTCCTTCATAGTTTCAAGAAGCAATTTGTTCTTAGGAATTTTAATCTTAATCGTTGTAACCGACTTCATAATATGGAGTATATCTTTGGTTTATTTAAATGTTTTGCTTCTCCTCCCACGACTAAAGTTATGGGTATCCGAAGCGAAGGTGTTTTATGAAAACCATGATTAAGATGTTGGCAGTATTATTTGTTATGAATATCTTTATGTACTTGGGAGTAAACTTTTCTATAAGCGCAGAGGGAGGAAGGGAATTAAACAAGGATTATAATTTTCATTTTGAAGGGGATATTATAGATACCTTTATGAGCGGTAATGAAGATCTAGACGACATAACGCAAAGTACTAAGGAAAACTGGACTGATTACGGTGTAGGATTAAACGCTAATTTTACTTCATTCCCTGCTAAACAATCAGGTATTTCAGTAGGAGCAGGAGGTATAAATTTTTTAGATGCTTTAAATATAGCCTGGGATTTAATAACAGCAATAGGAAATATAATGATAGCTCCATTAACATTATTCTTTAATTTCCGTATGCCTGTATTTATTGGAATAATGATAGGCTTGCCTTATTTCTTTATCTTAGTGCTTACTCTTATAGCGCTATTAAGGGGGGTGGGAGATTGAGCCTTCCTGTTTTAGATTTAATAGCAACGTTGTTTTATAATGTATTTGGCAGCCCGGTAATATTAACTGCTGTAATTATTTTTATGATAATACTAATGCTAGCTGTATTAAGAGCGGATATATCAGTTATGCTTATGGTATTAATCCCTTTAATGGCAGGATTATTATTGAATGTAGCAGGCTCCAATTTTGTATCATTACCACCATGGATATTAATAGTAATATTCCTAATAGCAGGATTTGTATTCAGTGCATTATTTTTATTTTTTATAAAATAGGAGGATAAAACTATGGGAAAAAATATAGGAAAGGATCTTCTGGATATAGGAATAGGTGCTGCTTTCGCAGGAATATCTATAGGAATTATAGAAGCTAGCCCTCTTCCAACTACAATAAAGACAGGAGCTGGAGGAGTGATAGGCGCAGGCCTGTTAATGAAAGCAAGCAAGAAATTAGACCTGGAAGATATAAACTATTAATAGTCAAAGAGAAGAAACAGAATCTATCACAGAATTTCCTTAAGGGGTTTTCCAATGGCCCCTTAAGGTTTATGTTCATCCCTTTAGTCTTTGTTGTGAGAAAGTTCTGGATTCTAATTAAAACCACCCTCAATGTTTAGAGTTAGGATCCAATTATATTTCTGATAGTATATTACCAATAGTAACATATTACTAGTAGTATTAAATAATTCTATCAAAGAGCAAAACCTTTAATCTTTTTTTCCTTTATATACCCATTAAATTATGCCTTTACAAGCTCTCTAAACCAAGAATATAACCACTAAGAAATTATGCCTTTACAGGCTCTCTACCCTCTGAATTTTGGTACTTCACAGCGATACATTTATATAGTAGTGATACCATAGATATATCACAATGAAATCAAATAAAAAGGTGATAGATAATGGATACAAAAAAAGCAATAGAAATGCAGATTCAAACGGATGGTGAAGAAATCCAGAAAGAACTATCGTTTGATGATTCTAATTTGGAGGCATATTAAATGCCTTCTTTTTTTCGTATTCCTTCCTCAAAGGAAAGTGGGGGTGATCATAATTAGCCAAAGCAAACAACGTTTTATGAAACAAACTAACCATCAAAAACCAATGAAGAACACCCACGTAGATTATAAAAGATTACTTAATGAAGTTGAACCAGATACACCATTGTCAGATAAGGAGAAGTTCCTAAAGAAACATAAGGATCATATGATTGATAGGGAGGTAATGAAAAATGAATGAAGAAGAAAGGCTTAATGATATGCAGATGCAGATTAACACTTTAAAGATGGAATTTGGAAGATTAAACAATGTTATGAATGTAATACACCAAAGGATTACTAAGTTACAAGAGGTTAAGAAATGATACCAAGATTCTGGAACAAGATAAGATATGAAGTAATCAACGGAGAATTAGTTAAGATTATACAACCTATTTTTATTGAAGATGGAATGCCAAAGAAAATATAAAACCTGTAAAGGAGAAACAGATAAAACAATTAATAGTAAGCCTGTATGTCCTGGTTGCAGGGAAAAGGGAGAGAAGTTCGACCAAGAATTAGAAGGATAAGGAGGACAAACAAATGCTAAAAAAAAGTATTAGTTTAGGACATTTAAGAGGAGAGAGAGAAACAATAGTAAAAAGACAATACCCATTTAGATATACGGATAATTTAGATAAAGATATAGACGTTATATGCCGTTTACAATATTCGCCCAAGAATAAGAATAAAGCAATAATGCAAGCTATAAAGATAAGTAGCGCATTTATTAAAAACATAGATCCTAAAAAAGAATTAGATCCAGATACAATAAAAGATATTCTAAAGGAAAAGCTAAAGCTGGAAGGGAAGGATTTAAAATGAAACATAAACTATTACTTTTATTTATTATTGTTTTATTGATTAGTGGTTGTTCAGATATATATTTTAACCGAGAACTAAGGGGTAAGGAATTAGTAGAATCTTCTTGTGAGGATTTATACGAATCTATGGAAAAATGTGATAGCACAGGATTAAGAACAGATACAGCAAGAGAACAATGTAAAACAAATCATCTGATTATTATAAAGGTAAAGTGTTTAGAATGAAATATTCACCACAACAAACAAAGAACATAATGAAGAACAAAGAGTTATTTAGAGTAGGAAGTAAATATGGGTGAAAACACGGTCATACTTCGTATGCCCTATACCAAAAGGAAAAAGGAGAACTTCGTAACTCCTTTTACCTCTTCAGGATGTTTTCAACCCACTTAACGAAACATTTATATAATAGTTATGATTATGATAGTCATAGGTGATACATATGGAAAAACACAAATGTATAAAATGTAAATATGAATGGATACCGAGAACAGAAGAAAAACCAAAAGAATGCCCTAAATGTAAGAGCAGAAAATGGTCAAAATAAAAAGGATATGCAAACAATGTGGGAAAGAATTTCATAAATGGATTTCTGATATTAAAAGGGGAAAAGGTTTTTTTTGTTCAAAAGAATGTTGGTGGAAATTTAGAAAGGGAAAATCGACAGGAAAACCAGCTTGGAATAAAGGTATGAAATTTCCAGAATATAGTAAAGAAAATCACCCTAATTGGAAGGGGGGAAGAATTATCTTTAGTGAAGGTTATGTAAGAATACGCAATACAAATGTTCATTCTAAATATGAATCCGAACATAGATTAATAATGGAAAAGAAAATAGGAAGGAAAATTAAACTAGAAGAATCAGTACATCATTTAGATAATGATAAAACCAATAATAATCCAGACAATTTACATTTATTCCCAAACGAAATAGAACATCAAAAATATCATAGGATGTTAATAAATATTGTTAAGGAAATGATTAATTATAAAAGAAAAGGTAAATGGGCAGGTAGGGAGAAAGAATACAAACAAGAATACAATAAGAGATACCATCAAGAACATAAATTAAAAATGAATATGGAGGCATAAAAAATGAAAAAAATAATGTTAGGTTTAGTCTTAGTTGGAATGTTAGTTTTGATTGGATGTCAAGTAGAATGTCCAGATTGTATATGTCCAGAATACGAAGAGTGTGAGATTTGTGAAGTATGTGAGGAATGTGAAGAATGTCCAGAAGAAAAAGCTTTATTAGTTACTGAATTAAGTTATATGGCTGAAAATCTTTATAACGAAAATGAATTATTATTTGATTATTATGTCTATAATTATGGTTATAAAGAAGCAAGAAATGTAAAAGTAAAATGTATGGTCTCAAATGGTGACAAAAGTAAAAAAAGTATTATAGAAAATGTTGGTAATATTGCTTCAACTTCTACTACTTTTAAAGAAACAGTATTAAAATTTCCTCAATCAGAACGAGATGATGATGATATGGGAATTTGTTATGTTATAAGTTGTGATAATTGCGAGATATTATATAAAAGAATACCTACTTTAAGAGAGAGATTTAAATGACACCAGAAGAACTTGCTAAACTTCCAGATGATGTATTGGATATGGCTATTGAGATTAAAACTAAGCAAATAGGAGAAGCAGTAACAAACGAATTTGAAAAAAAGATAATTGAAAAAAGCGATAAAATAATCAAGGAATTAGGATGTTCTGATGTTTACGAAGCATTAGATAAAATCAAAGAAGATGATTTTATTATAGAAGCAGAAAATAGTTTAATAAAAGAATATGGGGTTAAAAATATTGATGAAGTTTTAGTAATACAAAGAGAAAAACTTTCTAAATTAGGAATTAAACCAAAAAAACAAGAGATAAAGATTAAAACAAAACAAGAGGAAAAAATTGATTTTACTAATGGGGAAGAAAAGAAATGGATGGGAAAGGTTATTTAATAGAATTTGATTATAATAATGGTGGAAATTCTAAATTGATTTATTTACCAATACCTAAACAATTAGGGGAAGAAGTTGGTATAGTAGGAAATCTTCGTATTGAAGTAGAGAGAGTATTAGATTGGAGAAAATTGTTATCTGCACTATACCCTCAATATAAAATAATAGATTGTCAATCTATAGGCAAAGGACATCCAGATTTCAAATTAGTAAAGGATCAAGATATTATATACATAGAATGTAAACAAAACAATGATTCTTTAAGGTATAATCAAATGGAATGGATATTTAATGCTGTTAGAAGTGGAAAAAAGGTAAGAGTAATATTTTTCAAATCTGATGAGATACCTGATGAAAATGAAGAGAACTGAAGTAATGAATTTTAATAAGGGGCGAAAACTTGTCTGTAGAGAAAATTTCAGTTACGAAGTTCTGGAATTTCCTTTAGACATAGGGCATACGAAGTATGACCGTGTTTGAACCCAAAAAAGAGTTAATCACTAAAGAGGTAATGAAAAGTGAAACTGATAAAAGACTATCAGAGAAAGACTACTTAGGTGCAAGGAAGATAAAGGTTAAGAAGATGTTTAAAAAAATAATAAGGGGGATTGATAAAATTGGAAGAAGAAGAAAATAAAAAATTAACAGAAAACATAGAAACAATAGGAGATACAGTTAAAAACTTAAGTCTAGAAAATCTAAGAAATCTAAAGATGAAGAAATGGAACGAGCTAGAGCTTATCAAAGAAACAATACATTTCAGAGAAAAGCTAGATGAAATAAAAAAACAAATATAGACCAAAATGCCACCACCAACAATAAAAACTTTACTATGGTACTTCCTAGGAGTTCTTGCATTATCAGTACTCTACTTAAAAAGGAGAATAGTATTTGAAATTATAAAAGAAAAGGTAGAGTTCCAAAAACAATATAGTGACATTAAAAAAGAAGCATACCAAACAGAAAAGCTAAAGCAGGCAAAAGTAGATGGGATATTAAAAGCAAGACAACCAGGATTATTAAGCGGTGGAGGCATAGGAACTAACTTAAGAAAGTTATCAACACAGGATATTAAGATACCTAAAAAGAAAGGATCCAAAAAGAAAAAAGAAAAGGAAGAGCCTAAATCTAATATAGAAAAATTGATGGGGTTATGATGATACTAGAATTTATTTTTGTGATTATTTTTGTATTTGGTATATGTTTACCATTAATAGCAGAATCAATAAAAAAACCAGGAGGGGATTAAAATAGGAATACCAAAAATAGAATTTAAGCCAGCCACAATATTAGCAATAGCAGGTACCTGTTTCGTAATAGAAGCAATAATCTTTAGAATATTTTGGTTAAGAATGTTAGGATATATAATAGCTACTGCGGGTATGGTATCTATGGGGAAAAGACTATACGAAAGGATCCAAGTAAAGGCAAAAGAACGAGCAAAAGAAAGGAAAAAATAAACCTTTCTGTAATATAAAGGAAGTAAGATCTAAGAAGCCAAAAACTCTATAACATAAATGCCAAAAAGTGATCTTACTTCCATATTATAATTTCAACAATCAGTTAATAAACGTATTACTGGTATAAAATGAACGAAGAACCAGACCTGGAATTTGTAACAGAAGGAACAAAGAGTATAACGCAAGGAGTTGGAATACTAGCACAGTTTTGCCCCCATAATGAATATTGCCCAAATTCAGATATAGATACTAACTGTTTTTATGAAAAGTTCCTGCATTGTATTGAAGCAAGGCAGCTAGAACTAATACATCAGTTAAGCCAGGTAGATAGATATTATTTAAGATATAGGAAGCAAGTGCTAAGTGGAGAATTACCCATAAGCACACAAAAATGAAGAAAGAACCAATATACGGATTTGATGAAAAGGATTATCTTGTTGAAATTCAGGAAGATGCTACAAAACGTAGTAAGGAGGCAAAATGAATCCAATAAAAGAAATGTTGATTGAAAAGTATGCTGGATGGAAAGTAATGATATTTGGTTTAGGATGTAGTATTGTTGCTTCGGCAGTTAGCTCATTTAGTTAAGGGTAAAAACTATGAACTTTAGTAAAATAATAAGTGGAATCGCAATTTTAATGTTTATACTGATACCTTTAATATTTGGAAGATAATACCAACAATGAGTCATTTGACGAATTAAGAAAATGAAACAAATACAATTTACTAAGGGATGTCCTAATGGATGTCAATTTTGTTATGAAGGTAAAGAGATGAAATACTATAATCCTAAGATTCCATTTAATGAAAATGTACAGATTTTAGATATGAATTTTTTAGCTAATCCTAAATCTTTATATCACGCTAAACGATTATTTGATAATAAATGTAAAACTGAATTGATTTGTGGGGTAGATTATAGGTTATTAAATCAAAATATAGCTAATTGGCTATATGATTATAATTTCATTAAAGTTAGGTGGGCTTGGGATTATAATTTTTCACAACAAAAAACACATAAGAAAGTAATGGAAATGTTTGTTAAAGCAGGATACAAACCAAAAGAACTATCTGTATTTATGATAGTAAACTGGAAAATCCCTTATGTTGAGTGTTGTCAAAAGCTAGACTTACTTAAAGTATGGAATGTAAAAGTAAATGATTGTTGCTGGGATGGAGGATATAAACAAGCTAAAGCAAAATACTGGACTCCTGAACAGATTAAAAAGTTTAGAAAGATGTGTAGAAAGCACAATCAAATGGTATTATTTGGGATTGATCCTGAATACTAATACCTAATTGTGATAATACTATGAAGAAAAGAAAAATGCCAAAATGTACTGATTGCGGAAAAGACGCTGCAATTACTTGGGATGGTGTATGGCTATGTATACAATGTGAAAATAGGAGGCTTAAAAATGATAAATAAACTAAAAGCAATAAAAGAATTATCTGGTTTTATCAATGTTAATGCCAGAAACGTAGATGAAAGACAATATATGCACGATTGTTTATCTGCATTAGAGTAATACTCGTTTGCGAGGATATACGGATTAAGGAGGATGATATATATGGAAGATAAAAGAAGAATACCATACAATATATGGGTAATAGTTTTAGGAGTAGTAATATTCCTATTGATTAGTGGAATTGGAGTTTCTATATTTTATAGCTCCCTAAAAGCAGATGTTAATGTGGATGGGAAGATTAAATACCTAGACTGGTGGTATGCAGGTGGGGATTTTAAAGAGTATGTTGAATATTTAACACCAGTTTGTAAAGAAGAAACAAATTGCAGTACAGAGAATGTAGAAGTAAAATTTGTTTATAATTCTTGTAGTTGGACAAGTTGTGAAGAGGTACACCAACCAATAACTGACAATGAACCTAGCGTAAATTTAGATAAATCTAAAAACTGGCAATTAATAATAATCAAATGGATTTCATATATAATTGGAGTATTAGTATTTTTTAGTGGAATAATGGCTAGTACAGAGTATATCAAAAATCACTATTGGAAGAAAGGGGATTATTGTAAACCTGATAAGAAAAAATAGCTTAATTCAACAAATGCGAGAAAGGCGATTTAAATGAGAAAGATAATATTAAAAGAAGGAAAAGAATTACAAGTAGAATCTGAAAAAGGTATAAGGTATATGTTTATCATA
>Ga0307377_10005635_pt1 | contig 13357 bp, 11 predicted proteins | sample TR3MG_FD_202535 | JGI IMG/M metagenome (GOLD analysis project Ga0307377, IMG submission 202535) | Soil microbial communities from Risofladan, Vaasa, Finland - TR-3 | ecosystem: Environmental > Terrestrial > Soil > Coastal area > Acid sulfate soil | place: Finland: Risofladan, Vaasa | collected... | reverse complement strand
GCGTGCCACTGGTGCTGGTCACCGTCGCGGTGTCGTAGACCGACGTGCCGCTAACGGTCGGGGTCGTGTTCAACGTGGGCGTGGTCGGGGGTGGTGGTGTCGAGGGAATCGTGAAGGGCTCAGGGACGCCAGTGGAGATCGCCGAACACTTGGAGTCACCGGAGTAGGTCGCCAGGAAGTAGTAGTTGCCTGCGCTCAGACCGTTCACGGTCTGGGAGACGGCGATGCCACCCGACAACCACTCGGTGTCCGAGGAGCCAACCTGCTGGCCGCTTGACTTGTAGAGCTTGAACGTCACTTTGCCGGTAGGCGTGCCACTGGTGCTGGTCACCGTCGCGGTGTCGTAGACCGACGTGCCGCTAACGGTCGGGGTCGTGTTCAACGTGGGCGTGGTCGGGGGTGGTGGTGTGCTCGAACCATCGGCGCAGACCCAGAATCCACTGATGTTGGCGATGTTGCCACCGTTGTTGATTGGCGCGTAGTAGTTCCCGCCATTCGAGCCACCGGGAAGTCCAGAAGGCGAGGTGTAGAAGTTGTAGTTGATGCCGCCACCACCGCTACCACCACCAGAGACGACGATGCCGACCACCTTCAGGCTGGGGTCAACGGTGAAATTGACGTCCTGATAAGGGATCAAATGCTGGTACGAGGACCCCCACGGGAAGTACGGGAGTGAGTACGACGACCCGATCGACCACGTGATCAGCCCAGAAGGGGATGTTCCCGTCTGCCCAGTGCTGAACCCGCCCGATCCTGATAACGCGACAGTGGCCCCAATTGAACTGCACGCTGCTTGGGCAGCCTGCTCGGTTGTTCCAACGACCGCCCGGCTGTCATCGTGGGAGCTGTAAGAACCCGAGTCCTCAGCATTCGCTTGGACCGTGGTTGTCAGAACGGATCCGAGCATCACCAGGGTTGAGACCGCCAAGATGCGCAGAGTCCGGAGACTTGGGGAAAGAGGGTGCTTCACGTTCACTGTCCTTCCGACCTTTCGGTCGCTTTACACGGAGCCCTTGCGAGGTCAAAGGTAATTGGAATTAGGGTCATTTGTCAAATATGAGTCACTCCGTTGTGAGAATCGTGTCAGGGTATTTGAATAATTACCAAACCTATGATCAGGGAATTCCAGTGAAATTCTGTAGTTCACTGTGTGGTTAATTGCATTCACTTGCTGAAATACTCAGAGTTGTTGGTTTCGTGGCTCTGTTGCGAAGTGCGCCGAAACGGACGGGGTCGAGGGGGTTCGAAGAGCCGCCGGACGGATGCCGTGTGCGGCACACCGACGTGGAATTTGACACCTGACGGACCATGGCCGATCCGGTCCAAACGGATCCCCACCGAAACATTCCGGCCTCCGTGCAACCCCTCGGACACCCGACCCGGCGCTTACGCGCCTTGCCCGACGCCGGGAACGTCCAGGGTGCTTCGTCTCTGCCTAATCGAGATCAAGATTCAAGATTGCAGAAGGAACAGACGCTGGAGATGGGGAGTCGCGAATCCGTCAATCGTGATCGCGCGGTGAGGGTCACAGTTGAGGTCCCGGCGAAGACTCACTCGGGGCCCGTCGGGGGGTTGAAGCGGTATCCGACCCCTCGTACGGTCGTGATCCATGTGGGGTGATTCGGGTCGGCTTCGAGTTTCGCGCGCAGGCGGCGAATGTGCTCGGTTACCTTCGCTTCGTTCTGCCACTCCTGCGAAGGGTCCCACAGTTCTTCGAGTAGTTGCTCGCGGGAATAGACCTGCCGCGGCGATGCCGCGAGGAAGGCCAAGAGGGCGAACTCCCTCAAGGTCAACTCGACGACGGCGCCGGACAACTTCACCTCATGGGTCGTCTCGTTGATCTCGAGACTCCCGAACTTCCGGGTCGGCCGCTCAATCTCGCGCTGAATTGGATTTACCCCGGCGCGGCGCAAAACCGATTCAATACGCGCGACAACTTCACCCAACGAGAAGGGTTTGACGATGTAATCATCCGCCCCGAGTTTGAGTCCGGCAATCCGCTCAGACTCGAGAGCCCGACCTGTGAGGAAGATCACCGGCGCGTCGCTCGCGAGCTTCAACTCGCCCAGGACTTCGCGGCCATCTTCGGAACCGAGCCCGATGTCGAGCAACACCAAGTCGGGTTCGTCGGTGGAAATCAACTTGAGGGCATCCGAGCCACTCGAGGCAATCGCCACCTCGAAGCCTTCACCGACGAGGAACTGTTCGAGCACCGTGACCACTTGGGGATCGTCGTCGATGATGAGCACCTTGGTCACGGGCTCCATCCAATGCGGGACACAACTCCGCCATCCATCACAACGTCCGCTTGGTCACGTAAACCATCCTAAATTGTTCAGACTGCGACCGGAGTACTCACAATCACTGTCCGACACCCCTCGCCTATGGCAGGCATTGCCATCCAATTCTTCCGGTGAACGTTGCCGATTGACGGATTCGCGGACATCCCTGCGGGGCGACCGCGGAGGCTGGTCAGGGAATCCGCAGGTCCCTGACCTCGGCAGCCTGACGACGCTCGTCTTCGCTGAGAGTCGACTCCTTGACCGGTTTCACAAGGGTCCAGTGTGTGCCCACCGGACAGTATTGGAATCTCACCCAGCCCAGTCGCACCGCTTTGATCGACGCCCCCGGAACCCAAATGCTCGTGAAGAGATGGCCCTGGCGACATCGCACGATGGTGTTGCCGCCTAGGCCGGAGTAGCCGCGGCGTCGGCCTACGAGGGACACCACGACCAGAACGCCGATTGTGAGGACGAGGACACCAACGATGATTCCCACCGATGAGGAGTGGTGTGGCATGCAGGTACCTCCTTCACGAACGGCGGCGCCCCAACCTCGGCCGGACGCCGAATTGGGCGAGCGACGCCGCTTTCAATGGTAGGTCCCACCCACCAGGCTCATCGGGTCGGTGCCGACGCGCGTGCGGCTAGGCGAGACCCGACAATCTGCGAATCGGTCGCGCCAGGGCGGAGTTGTCATCGTCACCGTGACCTTGCGCGATGAGGCCATCCTCGAACGTCGCCGCCATCGCGGTCACGGGCAACACGGCACCCACTTCGCGAGCCAGCTCCAGTGCAATCGCCAGGTCCTTGCGGTGCAGGGCCAGCTTGAACCCGAGTGGGTACGAGTCCTCGATCATCCGGCCCGCGCGGTTGGCTAGGACCCACGAACCCGCGGCACCACCGGACAGTGCCCCGACGACCTTCTCCACGTCGAGCCCCGCCTTCAGCCCGAGTGTGACGCCCTCGGCGACCGCCAAGTAGACACCGGCCAGGATCACTTGATTCATGGCCTTCGCCCACTGACCCGAACCGATTGGCCCCAAATGGGTGACGGTCGTGCCCAACGACGACAGAATCGTCTCGGCGCGCTCCACGTCGGCGATCTCACCGCCCACCATGATCGTGAGCGTGGCCAGTCGCGCACCCTCTGAACCTCCCGACACCGGTGCATCGATCATCGCGACACCGTGCTCGCCAAGGCGCTGGGCGAACTCCTGAGCCTTCACCGGACTGATGGTCGAACAGTCAATGACGAGCGAGCCCGGTGCGAGGCCCTCGGCCAACCCGTTCGCCCCAAAGAGGACCTCCTCCACTTCGGGCGAGTCGGTCAGACAGAGCACGACGATGTCGCAGTGCGCGGCCAGTTCGCGTGGGCTGCCCATCTCCCGGGCACCCAACGCGACGACCTCAGCGGCTTTGCCGCCGGTTCGGTTCCAGACCGCCAGCGGGAACCGGGCTCGCGCCAGGTTCGCGGCCATTGACGCACCCATGGTCCCCAGACCAACAAATCCCACCCGCTCGGTGCTGGCGTGGTCGTGCGTCACGTCGCTCATGGCTCTTCCTCTCACGTCGAGCGTCGAAGTCGGGCTCGTTCGGTATCCAACCTACGTGCTGGCTCGCGACTCAACCTTTCGCCGTTGCGGGTGCGGCGGGGGCCCGCACTATGAGCACCGCGACCAAGAACGCCAGTAGTCCCGCCGCCGAACCGGCTCGCATGGCTACCTGATAGCCGTGGACCGTCGCGTCGAGATTGATGTGGGCGAGTGCGGTGGCGGACGGCTTGGCCGGACCGAGGGCGGCGAGGGCGTCTTGCACGCTGTGTTTCACCGCGGTCGCCGACATCGTCACCAGGACGGCGAGACCCAGCGACCCGCCAATCTGTTGACTCGTGTTGAGCAGCGACGAGGCCAAGCCCTGTTCGTGGTTGCGCACCGACGACACCGCATTCAGAGTGAGCGGCATCAGGGACAGCCCCATCCCCAACCCGACCGTGGCGAGTGGTCCCAGGACATGGACGTAGCTGGACGTCGCATTGATGAAGGACGCCCAGTAGAGGCCGACCGCGATGAGCAGTGGACCGGCGGTCAGGAATCGACGGATCCCAAGCTTCCTGATCTTCTTGGAGAGCACCACGCTGGTGGAGGCGACCATGATCGGTATCGGCAGATACGAGACTCCCGCGCGCAAGGAACTGTAGTGAAGCACGTCTTGGAGGAACTGGGTGAGGAAGTACAGCAGGGCGAGCATCGCCCCACCGATGAGCAGCATCACGGCGTATCCGCCGGCCCGGTTTCGATGACGCAGAAAGCCCAGCGGGATGAGCGGCTGGGCACTCGTGCGTTCGATCGCGATAAACGCGATGAACAAGACTGCCGCCGCAGCGAACGCCAGCAGCGTCGAGGAGTTCGACCATCCGGCGCTCGGTGCGCGCACCAGTCCGTAGACCAGTGACGCCATCGCCCCCGAAATGGTCAGCGCCCCCGGGACGTCCAAGCGACCGCCGTGTCCGTCGACCTTGGGTAGGACCATGGGGGCGGCGAACAAGAGGAGTGCGCCGATGGGGACGTTGACGAAGAACACCCAACGCCACGAGGCCGCCTCCACCAGAGCACCGCCGAAAATGAGTCCCGAAGCTCCGCCCGCCGCGGTCATGCCCGCGTAGACCGCCATCGCCCGATTCCTCAATGCACCTTCGGGAAAGGTGATGGCGACGAGCGCCAGGGCGGTCGGCGAGGCGATGGCCGCTCCGGCGCCCTGCACCGCGCGCGCGGCGATGAGCCAACCCTGGGACGACGCGAGTCCTCCCGCAAGTGATGCGGCGGAGAACAGCGCAATCCCGATGATGAACATGCGCCGGCGCCCGAAGATGTCGCCCATGCGTCCGCCGAGGAGCAGCAGTCCTCCAAAGACCAGCACGTACGCGTCGATCACCCACGTGAGGTTCGTCAGCGAGAAGTGGAGTTCTCGCTGAATTGATGGAAGGGCCACGTTGACGATGGTCATGTCCAGCATCACCATGAGCTGTGCGGCGGCGATCACCGCGAGGGCGACGCCCCGGCGTTCCTTTTCGTGGCGTTCCTCAATCGTCACCGCGGCGCTCATGAGTGGCTCCCCGTGACTAACAGCGCCCGGTGGGCCCACAGAACCACGTCGGTCAACGGATCGGGACTGGCTTCGGTCCACCGCTGTTCACGCGTTAGCGAATCGACCACTAAGCCCGGGGCGAAGTCGGCGACCATCTCGAGCGTGAAGAGTCGCTGGGGGTCAGGCGGTCCGGTACGGCCCAGCGAGTCAAGGTGGTGTCCGGTGACGAAGAGATGTCCGCCCGGGGCCACGGCCGCGCTGGCTCGCGCGTAGAACGCCGCGCGAGGCTCGGGTGCGAGGTGGATGTTCGCCACGACGACGAGGTCGAAGCCTTCAGGCGCCGGTCGATACTGGAGCAGGTCGGCCTCGACCACGTCGAGTTCCACTCCGGCGTCGCGAGCCGACTGGAGAGCAATGGCCAGCCCGACACTCGAGGCGTCGACTCCGGTCACCCGCCAGCCGTGGCGTGCGAGCCACACTGAGTTCCGTCCGGTACCACAGCCGAGGTCGAGTGCTCGTCCCGGTGCCAACGGTCCGACGCGTTCGACGAGACCGGCGTCCGGTTCGGTGGGCCACGGGTGTTCCGCGTAGCGCCGGTTCCACATGGCCCCCTCCGTCATCGTGTCCGGGTGTTCCGAGTTCATTCTTCTCTCAACTTTCTGTCTGACGTTCTGCGAAGCACGACCTTCTGTCCCTTGGCGGGCACCACGTCCTCACCGACACCGAGACCGGCCTCGAGGCGATCGAGCAGACGTTCGAGTGTCGCTCGGTCGGTGGCGGTGAGGGCGGCATCGAACGAGCGCTCTTGGCTCGCGAGCCGTCCTTCGATCTGGGTGACCAGTTCGCGGCCGGACGGGGTGATCGTCAAGGTCCGCGGTCGGCGGTCACTGGCCAATCGCCCACTTCGCAGGAGCCGCCGACTCTCGAGTTCGTCGGCGCAACGCTTGACGCTCATCGGGTCGGTGCCGATGGTGCGCGCCAGCGCTCGCACCGACACTCCGGGACTTTCGGCGACGCCCCGCAGAACGGCGGCGAGTGGCGGCGTCAGACCCACTGCCGCGAGCTCTTCGGACCAGGATCGACGAAGATGCCTGGACAGGCGGCCGAGACGGAATCCGAGCCCCTTCGACAGGCCGGCTGCCGGGCGTGCCGGTCGATCGGGGTCACCTGCGGGGTCCACGGGGTTCCTTCCTCGACCGCGACGCGGGTCGCGATGAATTGACTGTAACAAATTCTACAGTCTGTTCGCTCGCGTGTGACCGAGGTGCGTCCGGTTCCACCTCACCCGTTCGCGCATCGAGCGAGCGATGCCGCGCAATGGCCTACGGCAATGGTCGGTCGTCGAGCAGCCGATAGGGATTCAATAACTGGTGCGGGTCGAAGACGGACTTGATACCCCGCTGGAGCACCAGCGCGCCGGGGTCGGCCGTCGCGAGGAAGGGTCGCTGCTTGTCGATCCCGATGCCGTGCTCACCCGACACGGCTCCGCCGAGGGCCACGCCGCGGGCGAACAATTCATCAAGGAACGCCTCACGTCTGGCCTCGTCGTTTTGGATGACGAAGAGATGCACGTTGCCGTCGCCGACGTGACCACAGCCGCCCGCGAGGCACCCGAAGCGTTCGGCGATCGCCGAGACGTCGGCGAGGAAGCCCGGCACCGCCGATCGGGGTACCACGATGTCGATGATCTCGTTCACTCCCGCCTCCTTGCTGGCCCAGAAGGCCTGCTCGCGCGCTTCGATCAGTCGGAGGGCGACGCCGGGCGCCAGGACGTAGGTGTCGAGGGCGCCCGCCGAGTCCAGCATCGTCGCTAGGGCCTCGATGTCGCTGTCGAGTTGTTCGGCCGTGCGGGTTTCGAGCACGATGACCAGGTACGCGGTGGTGGCGCTCGCGACCTCCGTCGGCACCGCGAGGTCGAGGTTCGCCCGGGTCGTCACCGCCGACATCGTCAACAGGTCCAGGTATTCGAGGATCGACGGCGTCAGCCCCGACGAGATGATGTCCGGCACCACTCTGGTCACCTCGTCGAGGCTGGCGAAGGGGACGAGCACGGTCGCCGAATGCGCGAAACGGGGCGACAGCCGAAGCGTGATCTCGGTGACTAGGGCGAGTGTGCCCTCGCTGCCGACGATCAGCTGGGTCAGGTCGTAGCCACTCGACGACTTGACGACCGGTCCCCCGGTTCGCACCACCGTGCCGTCGACCAGGACGAGTTCGAGTCCGAGTACGTGCTGGCGTGTGACCCCGTGGCGCACTGCCCGCATCCCCCCGGCGTTGGTGTTGACGTTGCCCCCCAGTGAGCCCGACATCTCTCCGGGGTACACCGGGTAGCGCAATCCACTCGAGGCCAGAGCGTCGTCCAGTTCACGCAACGTGATACCCGGCTGCACCACGACCACGTGGTCGCGTTGGTCCACGTGCAGCACCCGGTTCATCTCGGAGAACGACACGACGAGCCCGCCGCCGACCGGTGTGACGGCGCCCGACAGCCCGGTGCCCGAGCCGCGCGCGACGATGGGAATGGCGTGCGCCGAGGCAAACCGCGCGATCTCGACCACGTCGCCGGTCGAGCGTGGGCGAACGACCGCGAGCGGGGTGCGATGACGTGGGTGCAGTGACTCGTCGTGCAGATCGTCGGGGCTGATCGACGAGCCCGCCACGACCTGTTTCGCGTGGAGCCGCCCGATCAGCTCGTCGAGGATCGTGTCACTCATCATGTGGGATAGTACCGGCACGTTGGCCGGTCGTCCGGTCGAGGGACCGATTCGTCACGTGCACCTACGCCTGACCGACTCGCGCGTCCAACTTCTCGTCGTGGTCGCGGGTGACGAGCGCCGCGTCGAGGTGGGCCACCGCGCCGAACTCTGCCGCGCGGTAGAGCAACTCCCGCTCCTGATCCATGTCCACACCGGTGTCGAATCCACCGGTGCGCCCGAAGACGTCACGGCGCAGCATCACGCCCGATAGCTCCACGGCCTCGATCCCGAAGGCGCAGTTCGAGGTGCACATCACGGCGTCCTCTCGACGCAATGCGGCCAACTGCAGCTCTACCTTGCGACTGTGCCACTCATCGCCGGGATTGAGGAAGGCGATCCAGGTCGACGCGCTCCGGGCCGCCCCGTAGTTCAACAGCGCCGCACGACCCAGCCTCGTGTGGCGCTCGAGGCGGACCTTCGAACCGAAGGAGCGCACGACGTCGAGGGTTTCGTCATCGGATCCGTCGTCCACCACCACGATTTCACGCACCGGCGTCGTCTGGGCGAGTATCGACTCGATCGACGCGGCCAATACCCCGCCATGATTCCAGGTCGGCACCACCACCGCCACGGTCGGGTGCAGTGGCACGGTCACGCCGTCGTCGCGACGTGCATCGAGTTCGAGCTTCGCCACCACCCGGTCGTCGAGCACGACGTGGCGCTCTCCGAAGCGCTGCGTCGATTCCGGTCCGCGTCCCGTCATCAGGAGGATGTCGCCATCGCGCAATTGGCGCACCGCTGCCCGAATAGCCACGGCCCGGTCTGGTTCGACGGTCACCCGCTCCCGGTCAACCTCGTCGACACCCGCGAGCAAGGAGCGGATGATGGCGTCGGGGTCCTCATCACCGGGACTGTCGGTCGTGAACCAGACGCGGTCCGCTCCGGTGGCGCAGCGCGCCATCTGGGGACGCTTTTCCACGTAACGCTGACCGCGGGCCCCCAACACCAACGACACACGACCCGGCGCGACCTCGCGCGCGGTGGCGATCAGTTCGCGCAACGCGTCCGGTGTGTGGGCGTAATCGGCCACCGCAAGGTATCCCTGGTCGGCCGTGAGGATCTCGAACCGTCCTGGCGGTGGCGCGCACTCACTCAGGGCCCGCACGACGACGTCGTTGTCCACGCCGAGCGTCCGGGCCGCGAGGTAGGCGGCTGCCAGGTTCGTGCTGTTCACGCGACCAATCAGGCTCGAGCGAATCTCCACGTCGAAGTCGGATCCGACGAGCCTCACCCGCAGCCCGTCGAGTCCAAGCGACTCGACTTCGATCCGGACGTCGGCGTCGGAACCGTGACCAAAGGTGGTGACCGGAATATCACTCCTCGACGCCAACCGTCGACCCCACTCGTCGTCCACGCAAACGATCGCCTCGTCGCAATGCTCCGGCTCGAACATCCGACGCTTGGCGTCGAAATACGCCTCCATGGTCCCGTGGTAGTCGAGATGCTCGGGGGTCAGGTTCAGGAAGATGCCCACCCGGAAATGCGTCCCGTCGACACGGTGGCGGTGCAATCCGTGCGACGTCACCTCCATCGAGACGCGTTTGGCGCCCCGGTCGCGCAACTGGGCGAACAGTCGCTGGAGGTCCGGTGCTTGAGGTGTCGAAAGTTGGGACTCGATCAGCAGGTCGTCGCCGAAGTAGACGCCCGTCGTGCCGATTTGAGCCGCCGGCAGGTCGTCGGTGCTCAGACAGGCCCGCAGCAATTGGCTGGTGGTCGTCTTGCCGTTGGTGCCGGTGACGCCGACGATCTCCATTGAACTCGAAGGGTGACGGTGACAGGCGGCGGCGAGTGGCCCGGCGGCGGCGGCGACGGAGGGAACAACGAGTTGTGGCAAGTCGAGATCGAGTACCCGCTCGACCACGAGCGCAACCGCGCCGCGTCGCAGCGCCTCGCGGGCGAATCGGTGGCCGTCGTGGTGATCGCCGGCGAATGCGAGGAAGAGGTCGCCGCGCTCGACCGTGCGGCTGTCCGAGGAGACTCCCTGGATCATGGCGTCGCCGATCAGTTGGTGGTCGTCGATGGCGCGCGCCAACGCCGAGAGAAGCACTCCGATTCCAGTCGCGACTTCGGGCTCGATCACGGGATTAGGGAGAGCCACTGAACATGTTTATCGAAGCATCTTAAGAAACGGGTAAGCCAACACCGCGGGTTCTGATAAGGACCAGCGAACCTCCAGCACACTGCGTTCTCCCGGGTCAGTGCCACGACGGTGCGCGGTGGCTTCACGGCCTCTTTCGATGGTACGACGGATCAGAGTACGGGAAGGGGGATGCGCCGACCCACCTTCGTGCGCACGCACGAAGGGTCGTCTTCGAGGACTCGGCCGGTGCGGGCGTACGCACGGGCCCGTGACCCTCCACAGAGCCGACGGTAGTCGCAACGTCCGCATTCACCGTCGAGCAGTCCCGCGCGCAACGTGGTGAGTAGATCGTTCTGCGTGTAGATCGAACCCAATGACTCCGCGCGGATGTTGCCCAGGCTGATCGGCAGGAAACCTGAGGCGTGGACGTCGCCGTCGTAGCCGACGAAGATGATGCCCCGCCCGTCGCCCGTGGCGAGGGTGGTTGACTTCGGGTCGCGATCCGCGTTGAGTGAGAGTCCGTCGAGTCCCGCGCGCAGTGCCTGATAGGTGTCGCCCAGCGCGAAGTGGTCGCGGGCGTCGGCCCGACCGAACTTCGCACGCTCGCTCTGGACCCGGCGATAGAACGGCGCCTCCACCGTGCGTACCGTCATGCCGTAGGTCGTGGTGTCGACGAGGAAGTGACAGATATCCTCGGCGACCTCGGCGTCGACTTCCTGAATTTGAACACCACGGCCCACGCCGACGAGGAAGAAGACCTCCCAGATCGACACACCGACGTCGTTCAGCAGACCGAAGATTTCGGCGAGTTCGAGCGCGTTGGCCTTCATCACCGTCGTGTTGACCTGGAGGCGAAAGCCCATGTCGCGCATCATGCGTAACGACTCAAGGGTCTTCTCGAAGTGACCCGGGATGCCGCGCAGGGTGTCGTGGGACGCTGCGTTCGAGCCGTCGAGACTGATCGAGACACTGCGCACCCCGAGCGCGAAAATCTCCTCCATCCGTTCGCGGGTCAGGCGTTCGGTGACCGAGGGGGCGATGCCGAGACGGATCGAGCGTCCCCGCGCGTAACTGATCAACTCCGACAGGTCCTCGCGGGCGAAGCAGTCGCCGCCGGTGAAGACGAGAATCGGCGGAGATCCCTCGAGATCGGCGATCTGGTCGATCAGATTGAAACCCTCTTGGGTCGTGAGTTCGCCGGGCAGCGCTTCAGTCTGAGCCGACGCTCGGCAGTGTCGACAAGCGAGCGAACACGCCTTGGTCGTCTCCCAGAAGACCAGATGCGGTGACTGGTCGTACCGGTTGAGCGCTCTCGTCAGTGTTTCTTCCCTCACCGGCACTCCTTCGTTGAACCCCTCATGTGGTGGGACCCTCGCCGTCCAGCGATTCCCGTGGTTACCGAGGGTCCGTTCCCCCAGTCTTACGTGGTACCCGCGCCGATTTTCCGGCGCTACTAGGGCCAAAGGTCCGAAGCGGAAGGGCCACCGTACCCGTGGCGTGCATCGCCGACTTCTAGCATGGGCGAAAGAACCAGGGGGAATGATGCGAATCTTGATCGTGGGGGGTACGTCGTTCGTCGGACGGGCCATCGCGTGGTCCGCGGTGAACGCCGGTCACGAGGTCACCGTGTTCAACCGGGGGCAGACTCCGAACGACCTGCCCGACCAGGTCACCCGCCTCGTGGGCGATCGTGACTCCAATCTCGCGGCTCTCGCCGGGACGAGCTTCGATGTCACCGTCGACGCCATCGCCTACCGCCCACACGGCGTCGCCGCCCTGCGTGACGCCCTCGGTGACCGCGGTGGACACCACATCCAGATCTCGTCGGTCTCCGCCTACGAGGACCCCACCGAGGAAGGCGCCACCGAGGACACCGCCCACCTGCACCCCGAGGCCACGTTTGACGCGACGACCCCGGTCACGGGTGAGACCTACGGGCCCCTGAAGGCGGCATGTGAGCGTGCGGCCCGTGAGCACTTCGGCGAACGACTGACCATCGTACGTCCGACCTACGTCATCGGCAGCTACGACGCCACCCTGCGATTCCCCTACTGGACCCAACGGCTCCAGCGTGGTGGCGACGTTGCCGTGCCGGGGCCGCGCGGCAACGCCTTTCAATTCATCGACGCGCGCGACCTCGGCGACTTCGTGATGACGCTCGCTGCGAACGCCACGACCGGCGCCTTCCACGTGGCCAATCCCTTCCCCGCGGTGCGCTTCATCGAAGCCCTCGAGCAGATCTCGGGGCAGATCTCGCCCCAAGGCACCAATTTGGTCGAGGTCCCCTACGAGCAGATCGCCCGCCACCACCTCGACGGACGCTTCCCCCTCTGGTCCGGAGCGAAGAATGAGCCCGCCCTGGCGGTGGACCCGGCGAGGGCCGTGGCCGCCGGGCTACGGTGTCGGCCGCTCAGTGACAGCGTCGATGACGTCATCGCCTGGTGGGGTGACCGGGACGGACCTTCGTGGTGGCTGACCCGCGAGCAGGAAGCGATGCTCGTGCACACCGGACCCCCGCGCGGACCGAGCCGGGGACCCGGACCCGGTCGCTGATCAGAGCGGCACCCAGGTAGCGGTAATTGGACGAGTTGTCCGGACAGGAGGGAGTGATGGGCTCTTCTCCAGATGACCGCTTCGCCCGTCTCGTGAGAGAACACAGTCCGGCCGTCGGCAACTACCTCGCGCGGCGCCTCTACCCCCTGTCTCGCGCCGACCTCGACGACCTCGTCGAGGAGACCTTTCTGGTCATCTGGCGACGCCTCGACCAGGTGCCGAGCGACGCCGAGTTGCCGTGGACCATCGGGGTGGCCCGCAATGTCCTGCGCAACGCGCGGCGCAGCCAGCAGCGGCGCCGGCGATTCGAGTCGACGCTCGTCCCGCGGGCGGACGACCCCTCCGCCGAGGACTACGTGATCGCCGACACCGGTGTTCGCGACGCGCTGGCGCACCTCAGCGAGGACGATCGAGAGATCCTGCTCCTGAGTGCGTGGGACGGTCTCGACACCAAGGCCCTGGCGACCGTGCTCGACACCACCACCAACGCTGCGGCGGTGCGGTTGACCCGCGCCCAGTCCCGATTTCGTGACGCCTTCGCCGCGTCGGACGTCCGCTGAAAGATTGAGGGAGCTGATGACATTGACATACCGAAAGGAGGT
>Ga0307377_10005633_pt1 | contig 13362 bp, 8 predicted proteins | sample TR3MG_FD_202535 | JGI IMG/M metagenome (GOLD analysis project Ga0307377, IMG submission 202535) | Soil microbial communities from Risofladan, Vaasa, Finland - TR-3 | ecosystem: Environmental > Terrestrial > Soil > Coastal area > Acid sulfate soil | place: Finland: Risofladan, Vaasa | collected... | reverse complement strand
CCGGCTAGCCTCGATTTTTCACTATGGCGTGGCCTGGAGTTTCGTTTTTTATGGCCTCGTCAATGTCGTCGATCTCCTGGAAGGCTATATTCCCGGTTTTGTATTCTTGGGCGACAGCACTCTTGGAGATTTTTATCGACTGGCGGCCGATTTACTCACGGTCGCCGGTTTAATTGGCGTTATATATTTCCTGGCTAGGCGATTTGTAGCGAAGGACCCACATCTTAGGGTGCGGGATAACGTCACGATCTATCCAAAAGCATTGAAAGGAATTCCTAAGGATTCCCTGATTGTTGGCCTCTTCATACTGCTTCATTTAGGTTTCCGATTCTTGGGCCAAAGTTTCCTGGTGGCCCTGGAAGGGGGCGATGCCTGGGAACCGTTTGCCAACCAGGTTTCCGGTCTCTGGTCAGGGATGTCGACTGATTCGCTCGAAATCGCCTGGCACGTATGCTGGTGGGGCGCACTTGGGGCAATTCTTGTCTTCCTCCCCTACTTCCCATACACCAAACACGCCCATCTTTTCATGGGGCCAATCAACATTAGCAGCCGGCCTAAGCGCAAATCTTTGGGTGCAATCGCTCCATTGAATTTCGAAGATGAGGCAATCGAACAATTTGGCGCCGCCAGGCTGACCGACTTGTCTCAGACTCAAATAGTGGATGCATTTGCCTGTATCATGTGCAATCGCTGCCAGGATGCCTGCCCAGCCTATGTTACGGGTAAGGAATTGTCCCCCGCAGCCATTGAGATAAGCAAACGTTATTACATCCGCGATCATATGGTTGATTTGGCGAAGGGCGGTGAGGATTCTTCACTTCTGCTCGAATACGCTATCAGCGAGAGCGCCCTTTGGGCTTGCACAACCTGCGGGGCTTGTGTTAAGGTTTGCCCGGTCGGCAATGAACCCATGTTCGATATCATTCACATGCGCCAAAATCAAGTTCTGATGGAAAGCGCCTTCCCACACGAAATAAAGGCTGCTTTCACCGGCATGGAACGATTGGCCAATCCGTGGGGGATGACCGAAGATCGTCTGGCCTGGACGCAACCCTTGTCGTTCGATGTACCTACAGTGCAAGAAAATCCTGACTTCGAGGTGCTATTTTGGGTTGGTTGCGCCGGTGCATTTGATCCCAACGCCCAGGCTATCGCCCAGGCAACGGCAACTATTCTCCACTCGGCCGGCGTAAATTTTGCCATCTTAGGAAACGATGAAACCTGCACTGGCGACAGTGCTCGCCGCGCCGGCAACGAATATCTCTTCTTCGAAATGGCGATGGGAAATATCGAAACACTAGATAACCTCGGTATGGAAAAGAAGCGCATTGTTACCAGTTGTCCCCATTGCTTCCATACACTGGGTAAGGAGTACCCCGATCTGGGTGGCAACTACATCGTGATGCACCACACCCAAATGATTGCCGACCTCATTGGGAGAGGCAAACTAACATTGAAAAATGGCTCCCTGGAAAAGACAACGTTTCATGATCCATGCTATCTAGGACGGCATAATGATGTCTACGAAGCGCCACGATCGGTATTGGCCAAGGCGGGCATGGTGTTGCTGGAGATGAATCGCAGCGGAAGTGACTCGTTTTGCTGCGGCGCCGGTGGTGCTCAAATGTGGAAAGAAGAAGAGCATGGCCAACAGGCTGTCAGTATGAATCGCTATTTGGAAGCTAAAGCCACCGAGGCCACCACCCTGGCCACAGGCTGCCCGTTCTGTGCCATCATGATGAATGATGCCAATATCGAAGCAGGTGACTCAATGATGGTCAAAGATATTGCTCAAGTTGTTGCTGAAGCAATTACATGAATTCCTTAACACAAGATCGGACAATGAAAAACAATTCGCCAATCCGCTCAATTGGTTTCTTTCTTTTCACCTTGTTGCTGACCGGAATAATGATTGCTGCCTGTTCGCTCCTGGAAAGTGGTCCCTATGAAGAAACGTTCACTGAAGCAGGAAGTTGGGGAATTGGCCATTCGTCCGATGTCGAAGGGCAGGTCCAAAATGAAGTGTACGAGATGTATGTCAAGAGTAATCATGGCCTCTATATGGCCTCTGCCGGCGAAAATTTCGCCGATGGTTTATACGAATTAGAAGCCACTCAAATAGCTGGTCCTCTAAACAACGGCTATGGATTGCTTTTCCGAGTTGACGGGACTACTGATACCTTTTATGTCTTCGAAGTTAGCGGAGATGGCTATATCTGGATAGGCTATTGCGAAAACCTCTGCGAGGATGACGAGGTCGCCCTGGTCGGTGGTGATTGGTTCCCTTCGCCGGCCGTCGAAACCGGATTACATGCCACGAACCAGCTCCGGGTAGTCGCTGACGGTCCAAAGATGACCTTTTTCGTCAATGGCGTTGAAGTTGGGCGGACATCTGATAACCGCCTGACGGAAGGAGATATCGCCATTATGGTCGAGGCATTAGGTGAGGGCGACATCAGGGTCGCTTTCGACAACTTTAAGTTTACGCCAAATTAGGGTCTTGGTCAGACAATATTCCCAATTATCCGGATTTTACTAGCCCTATGTCAGCCAATAATGATGTTAGCATGCCCAATCACTCAAAGCGTCGCACCGGCCTAATAGGCGCTGGTGTTGCCTGCCTCATTATTGTTGGGCTCATCCTTTTATTCGTTGCCTTACCTCTCGAGTCACCGGTCCAGACGGATCCGTATCATGAACAATTCGATAACGAAGGCACCTGGAAAGTTGGTGAAGGTGTGAATGCCCAGGGTTTCGTCGTTGATGGCGTGTACGAGCTGTCAATCGACCCTGACCTGGGCGGCGATGTGTTCTGGGCCACAGCCGGTGAAAACTTCGCCGACGGCCGCTACGAAGTTGAGGCTTCTCCCTTAGAAGGGGCGATAGACAATGGGTATGGGATGTTGTTTCGGGTGGACGAGGGAAAAGAAGGCTTCTACGTCTTCAAGGTTAGCAGCGACGGTTATGTTTTCGTGGGCCGCTGCGCTGACAGCTGCCTTGAACAAGAAGCCCTGGTAAATCAGGATTGGTTTGATTCACCTTCTATCCAAACCGGGTTCGGTGTGACCAACCATCTTAAAGTAGACGTGACTGGATCCGAAATGGTCTTTTTTGTAAATGGGGTTGAGGTTGGTCGAGCAACCGATGACACGCTTAAGAAGGGAGATATCGGCTTGCTGGCTGAAACGTTTACACCCGGCGGGCTTATCGTAGCCTTTGATAATTTTCGTATCATACCCATTGAGGACGCGGCAGATTAGGGCTTTTCAATTAACGCTCCATACGAAAAACAATCGCCTCCTTGGCAATAACGCACACATAACAGTAAGATTGTTATTCATAACCATGATAAATATCCGCTAACGGCCGGTGGATAAACTCAATACTCTTGCTAGATCCCTGGAAAAATGTTTGGTCGATGTTTCGAACGTTTGCCACTTTGCGGATTAATCAAGAAAGATTATCGGATTCCAATTATCGTAGCTTCAATTACGGCTAATGTGTGAGTTGGTAATGAACATAGGAACTGGTCGGCTTATGTTCAATCATCTAAGAAAAGTATCTAAATGATCAAGATACAGGAAGCTGAACCGCAGAAAAAAATATTTGAACGGAGTGAACTCCTGGAAGATTACCGAATTGCTTTCCAAAGCCGGCAGGCAAGCCTGATCGGGCGGCGAGAGGTGCTGGGAGGCAAGGCCAAATTCGGCATTTTTGGCGATGGCAAAGAAGTGGCTCAATTGGCTTTGGCCAAGGTTTTCCACCCTGGTGATTTTCGATCCGGTTATTACCGCGACCAAACCTTGTTATTTGCCTTGAACATGGTCACGATCAAGGAATTTTTCGCCCAGCTATATGCCCATGCCGACGTTGAGGCCGATCCAAGTTCTGCCGGCCGCTCTATGAATGCCCATTTCGCAACTCGTTTGCTTGATGAACAAGGCGGCTGGAAAAGTCAAAGTGAAACTTTTAACACCTCGGCCGACGTGTCGCCCACTGCCTCCCAGATGCCCAGATTGGTTGGCCTTGCTTATGCCTCGCGCCTGTATCGCGAATTAGAATCCCTGCATCAATTTACAGCTTTCTCCAACAAGGGTAACGAGGTCGCTTTTGGCACTATAGGCAACGCCAGCTGCGCCGAAGGAATGTTTTGGGAAGCAGTCAATGCAGCCGGCGTATTAAAAGGTCCCATGGTGATTTCCATATGGGATGATGGCTATGGTATCTCTGTGCCAAATCACTACCAACTTGCCAAGGCAAACATTTCTGAATTATTAAGTGGCTTTCAGCGAGAGGAAGGCAGCGAAGAGGGCTACGAAATCTACACCGTTAAAGCCTGGGATTACCCTGCCCTGGTTGAGACATACCGCAAAGCATCTAAAAAAACCCGCCAGGAGCATGTACCGGCGATTATCCATGTAATCGAGATGACCCAACCTCAAGGCCATTCGACCTCTGGTAGCCACGAGCGGTATAAGCCTGAAGAGCGTTTAGAATGGGAACGCGAATTCGATAGCCTGCGTAAAATGCGCGAATGGCTTGTGAAGGAAAATTATGCCTCCACTGATGAACTTGAAATCATCGAAAAAGAAAGCAGTGAGCTGGTCGAAAATATCCGGACCGAAGCCTGGGAAGCGTATGTAACCCCAATTCGTTCGGAAGTTACCCAGGTAGTTGAGATCCTTGAATCTGCTTGTGCTTCTTCTGCCCAGGCCACGGAACTAAAAAGAATCCGGCAGCAGCTGTCTCGGGTTTCGGTCCCCTATCGCCGCCATATTTTGGTGGCCATTCGCAAAGCCTTATTCGCCTTGAAGGATGAAGATGGCGATTGCCGAAGACAGTTGATTTCCATCAAGCAAAAAATCGAGTCAGACGGCCGGCAACGTTATGATTCTCATCTTTATAGCCAATCTCAGCAGTCGGCGTTAAATGTTGCCAGGGTCGAACCATTCTACGCTGACGATTCACCCATGGTTAGCGGCTTTAAAGTCCTTAATGCCTGCTTCGACGCCATGCTCGGTCGAGATCCCCGTGTCATCGCCTTCGGAGAAGATGTGGGTCAGTTGGGGGATGTGAACCAGGGGTTCGCCGGCCTACAGGCGAAATATGGCTCGCTTCGGGTATCGGACACGGGTATTAGGGAAACCACAATTATCGGCCAGTCCATCGGTTTGGCATTGCGCGGTTTGCGCCCCCTGGCCGAGATTCAATATCTCGACTACTTACTTTACGCCCTGCAGATCATGGCCGATGACCTGGCCACTCTACATTGGCGAACTCGCGGTGGTCAAAAGGCCCCGGTAATAATCCGCACTCGTGGACATCGCCTGGAAGGCATTTGGCACTCTGGCTCACCCATGGCCGGGATAATAAACTTAGTCCGAGGAATTCACGTTCTCGTACCGAGAAACATGACCCAGGCGGCTGCATTTTATAACACCTTGCTCCAGGCAGATGAGCCAGCTCTTGTCGTCGAGGTGTTAAACAGTTACCGTCTGAAGGAACGACTACCACAAAACACAGGCGAGATAACATTACCGCTTGGTATCCCGGAAATTTTACTCTCGGGTGATGACATTACGCTGGTGACTTACGGCGCTATGTGTCGAATAGCCTTGGAGGCGGCCGGAGTGTTGGCTAATCTCGGTATTGCGGTTGAGGTGATCGACGTGCAGTCGCTTTTACCGTTTGACCTCAACGCCATGATCTTGGGATCAATAAAGAAAACAGGACACATTATTTTCGTAGACGAAGATGTTCCCGGCGGGACCACTGCATATATGATGCAAGAAGTAATGGAGAAGCAGGGTGGTTTTTGGTGGCTGGATTCAATGCCGCGCACACTGACCTCAAAACCTCACCGGCCGGCCTATGGGTCTGATGGCGATTATTGGTCAAAGCCAAACACCGAAACTATTTTTGAAGTGATTTACGAAATGATGAGCGAGGTAGACCCGGTTCGCTACCCATTATTCTACAAATGAACCCTGGAATTCGACGCATGATTTGCGTTGTATAAAAACTTTATCAACGGTTGACATATTTATTCCTATAGGTGGTGAGCATTCATGGCAACAGAAGTATTTATGCCCAGCTTAGGTGAAAGCGTATTCGAGGGCACGATATCAATCTGGTTGAAGAAAGAAGGGGATAAGGTCGAACGTTACGAGCCTATCCTTGAAATCGAGACGGACAAGGTGACCACAGAGGCCACGGCCGAGATTACCGGCACCTTACTAAAGATCGTGGCCAAAGAAGGGGAAACCGTTGCCGTTGGTTCAATACTGGCCTTTATTGGCAATCCTGAAGAGGATGTGAATGACCTGATCAGCGATAGAATGGACGAGGCAACGGTCATTTCAACGAGTGAGAAACTCACACCTGTTGAGCCGGCCAGATCACCGCTGGTGCAGCAACCGACCAGCAATGGTCCAGCCCAACCGCAACGGCAACGTTACTCCGGCAGGGTAAGCCCGGTTGTCGGACGAATTGCCGGTGAACACAATGTCGACCTCAATCTCATTACTGGCACCGGTCGGGATGGGCGGATCACGAAAAAGGACATCCTGGCATTCATCGAAGTTCAAGAGCCGGATGACGACCAAGCGCCAAATACGGCGACAACCTCAATTGAACCATCCAGCCCTTCCTCTCTTGGCGCCCTTCCCGGTGAAATCCTGGCTCTATCAAACATGCGGCGGGCAATAGCCGATCACATGGTCCGCAGCAAACATACCAGCCCCCATGTGACAACTGTGTTCGATGTAGACTTCACAAATGTCGCCAGCCATCGGGCAGAGAATAGGCAGCGGTTTTCCCAAGATGGCGCCAATCTTACATTCACGGCCTACATAGTCGCGGCGTTAGTCCAGGCATTAAAAACTCACCCAATCGCCAACAGCACCTGGACAGAGAGCGGTATCTTGCTCAAGAAAGAGATAAATCTAGGCATGGCCACAGCTATCGCCGATGGTCTTATCGTGCCCATTATTAAAAATGCGGACGGGTTAAGCCTCTTAGGCATTGCCCGAGCCGTGAATGATCTGGCCGATCGAGCCCGAATGGGCCAATTGCTACCGGATGAAGTTCAAGGGGGCACTTTCACCCTCACGAATCATGGCACCTCTGGCAGCCTATTCGCCACACCCATCATCAATCAGCCTCAATGCGCCATAATGGGTCTGGGTAAAATTGAGAAACGGGTGAAAGTAATCGAAGATGCAATTGCCATTCGTCTGATGGCCTATGTCAGTCTGACCTTCGATCATCGTATCCTGGACGGCGCTACAGCCGACGGTTTTGTGAGTACCTTCAAGGAAATTATCGAGAAATACTCTTGAGTTTGCCGCTTATCAATGTCAGGATCATCGCCCTAAAAACAATCAACTGCCAATATCCTGGTTATCCTGCTGCCGGGCTAGCTCATAAAGCATAACACCTGTGGCCACGGCCAGGTTTAACGATGAAGCACGGCCGGCCATGGGTATGGACACCACCTGATCGGCCATCGCCATTGCCTGACTCGACAAGCCCTCCCGTTCACTGCCCATCATCAATAACGCCGGGCGCCGGTATCGGGTCTGCCAGTATAGACGTTCGCCCTTTGCCGTCGTAGCGGTAGCCTGGAGTCCGTGAGCTGAAGACCAATTTACCAACCCCTCGACATTGTCCGCCCGGGCCACAGGTACAGAATAGAGCGCACCCATGCTGGCTTTTACCGCAGAAGGATGAAACGGGTCCACCCCTGGTCCGACGATGATCAATGCCGTCGCCCCAGTGGCATCCATTGAGCGTAGCACAGCGCCTAGATTACCCGGCTCGGCAACCTGAACCAGGGCAACAAAAACATTACCTGGTTGGATAATTAACTCATCGAGATTGACCCAGCGACAGTTGACGATTGCGCCCAGGCCGACGGGATTGTCGCGATCGGATATCGATTCAAAGACAGACGCAGATAGCTCGACACATGGCAATCCGGCAGCTTGTTGCGCCGAAATCATCTGCCAGGCAATGGCGCTGTTTAATAATTCTGATGAGTAGACGAGGAGCTCAACCGGCGCGCCGGCTTCGATAGCCGATATCACGATCCGCAACCCTTCAATAAAATAAGCGTTCTCCCGCTCGCGGTTTTTTTTCTGACGCAATCGTTTGATCCGCTTTACCAGGGGGTTGCTAAAGCTGGTTATCATGACTCCTCTGGGTATTGCTTGCGTAGATAATCTACGACGATCTGATCGATCATCTCCCCCTCACCATCCCAGCGATCTTCCATATTTTCTTTCCCCACCAGGTCTATCAGGGCTTCCCTGGTGATGGTATCAAAACGGCCATGAATGGCCCCAGTGTAATCCCCGGAGCGCTGCATTATTCGCTGCAACTCCTCCGCCACCTCAGACAGAGGGACCAGATCATCCGGATTAACATCACCAAAGAACAGGTGATGCAATTTGACCAGCTCACTTAACTTGCGAATGGGATAGGGATCGTCGTCCACTCTTAGATCGAGATAACGGTCTGTTCTATCGCCATAGCCACCATTCTCACGCACAACCAGGACCCCGGCTGCCTGCCGACCGCGACTGTCACCTCCTGCGTCCTGGCCGGCGGCCAGCGATGCGACCAACCAGTCAGCTAATTCGCCGTTGCCCCGGCGAGCTTCTTCAAATTTGGCCGCCATCGCTTCTATAGTGCCCGGGATCAAAATATTTCCCTGGCAGGCATATCCTTGACCAATGATATGCCCGGCCCATTCGTCACATGCGCTGCCTGTATAAGCGGCCGCCTCACCATGGCGGTCAATCAGGCCCACTTGGCGAACTTCCGACTCGTCATCAGCCGAAATGAGAGCTGTGATAACGTCAGGGGCAGATATGCCTCTGGCGAGCAGATCCAATCCATCCGGGCCGTAAGCCATGTTCGCGTAAGCCTGGGTGGCAACCGCCCCGGCGCCGGCCCTGGCCCATGAAACGACAGCGGCCGCGGCCATGAACTTGGATTGCACAGCAACTCCCCATTCCTGGCGCCTAGGATCGAAAGCGACAATGGAAAAAGTAGCGATTGTCTGCATTGAAAAAATACCTCCAGGTTAAGATATCGACACAATAAAGACGCTCACCCAAAGGTAAGCGTCCGTTTCGTCTGGATAATTTAAAAACCACCATAATGATCAAGCCGGGGGCACCGGCCTGGTAGGCAACGGCGTCGATTTAGTACGGGTCCGCCGCACAGATTTCGCCGCCGGTAATAAGGCGACCTCCAGCACTTCTTCCATACGATCTACCAGTACATAATCCAGGTCCTGGCGAAGTTTCTTGGGGATATCCATTAAATCGTTCTCGTTTTTCCTGGGCATGATAAATGTCTTGATTCCGACCCGCCTTGCGGCCAGGGCCTTCTCACGAATACCACCGACAGCCAGGATGCGCCCTCGAAGCGTAATCTCCCCGGTCATGCCAACATCGCGACGGATTGCCCTACCCGTATAAGCCGAGAGCAACGCAGTGGCCATGGCCGCTCCGGCCGATGGTCCATCCTTAGGGACAGCTCCTTCAGGAATATGCAGATGAATGTCTGTGTTTTCGAAAATATCATCCTTGATGCCATAAACTGACGCATGGCTCCTGGTGAAACTGAGCGCGGCCTGGGCACTCTCTTGCATAACATCACCCATTTGGCCGGTGAGAGTCAGATTGCCTTTGCCCGTCATCACCGTCACTTCAATGAATAAGATATCGCCACCGGCGGCCGTCCAGGCAACCCCGGTAGCCACGCCAACCTCATCTTCTTCCATGAGAAATTCCTGGATCAATTTTGGAGGGCCTAGTAAATCCACCAGGTTATTGGTAGTTATACGTTTTGGATAGCGCTTCTTTTCAACCACCATCCGGGCGATCTTGCGACAAATATTAGCAATTTCCCGATCCAGATTACGCACACCAGATTCGTATGTGTACTGGCGAATTAACATCTTTAGAATGGAATCGTCTAGACGGATTCCGGCTTCCTCGAGACCATGTTCCTTAACCTGGCGGGGCACGAGAAATCTGTGACCGATTTCAATTTTTTCCTCTTCCAAATAACCCGGAAATTCGATAACCTCCATGCGATCGTGGAGGGCCGGCGGCACCGTATCCAGCATGTTGCAGGTAGTGATGAAAAGCACACCAGACAGGTCGTAGTCGAGATCCAGATAGTGATCGACAAAAGCCTTGTTTTGCTCCGGATCGAGAACCTCTAATAGCGCAGCCGCCGGATCGCCGCGAAAATCCTGGCCCAGCTTGTCTATCTCATCGAGCATAAACAACGGGTTTACCGTGCCGGCGCGGCGCATGGCATGAATTATCCGGCCAGGCAGCGCCCCGATATAAGTCCTGCGGTGACCTCGAATCTCTGCCTCATCACGTATTCCACCGAGGCTAATGCGCAGGAATTCCCGATTCAAGGAGCTGGCGATTGATTGCCCCATGGATGTCTTTCCGGTTCCGGGCGGTCCTACAAAACATAGAATCGGGGTGCGCATCGATTCAGAGGCGATACTCTTGACGGCGATATACTCCAGGATGCGGTCCTTTACTTTATTCAGAGCAAAATGTTCGGCATCTAACACTTCGGCCGCATGCTTGACATCCAAGTTGTCATCCGACTTTTCTACCCAGGGTAACTCATAGATCCAGTCCAGGTAGCTCCGGATAACCCCTATCTCTGGGGCCATGGGCGGCATGCTGGCCAGGCGGCTTAACTCTTTCTCCACCTTTGCGCGGACGTCTTCGGGCAACGCTTTATCTTTGAAACCCAGGCGCAATTCAGCTAGCTCCTGGCTAAAAGTGTCCATTTCACCCAATTCACCCTGGATAACCCGCATCTGTTCGCGTAAAAAATGCTCGCGTTGCATCTTGTCCACTTCTAGCTGGACCTGGGAGTGGATTTGATCTTCCATCTCCAACACATCCAGCTCACGAGCAAGAATGATGCTGATTTTCTGCAACCGGCTAGTTGGTTCGATGGTCTCCAGAATCTCTTGTTTGGTGTGAAGTGGCATCTCCATGGCCGAGGTGATGAAATCCGCCAGCCAACCGGGTTCATCAATGTTCATTGCGAAGGCGAATACTTCCTCTGGCATCTTGCGACTTAGCTCAACCACCTTTTCGAATAGAGCGGTCACCGCACGCATGAGGGCCTCAGTCGTATGTTGCCATTCCTCAGGTTCAGAAATCGTTCGGACGCGTACGCGAATATATGGATCCCATTGGACGAATTCTAGAATTTCTACCCGGCGGCGTCCTTGAGCCAGGACGCTGGTCGTTGAATCTGGCATACGCAGCGTGCGGCCGATAGCCACCTCTGTTCCCATGCGGTATATATCGCCCTCGGTCGGATCGGCGATCTCCCCGTCCTCCTGAGCTGACACAATCAGTGTCTCCCCATTGGCTAGAGCGGCTTGTATCGCCGCCAGGGATCGTTCTCGGCCGACAAAGAGGGGCATAACCATCTGCGGGAATAGAACCAGGTCTCGTAAGGGGAAGAATGGCCGCTCAATGATGCCATCCTCAAGATGCACATCCTTCTCAGTTTCGAACAGTTCGTCCGAAAACGGCATGGCCATACCTATAAAATCAGGATATTGGTTAAACCCAAGATAATCTTCTACTTTCATTATTTATCCGTGCTGCCTCTTGATTTTCGCCGGAAGTTGTCCCCCGCTACCAAACACCTACGAGCCGGAATATGCCTGGTCGCGAATATTCAAATCAAATTGTAGGCTTTCCCAATGATTAAGCAAGTCGCCAACAACAAATATTGAGCCGGTCACACAGATAATGTCACCAACCCCGGCCGACTGCCAGGCCATGATAACCGCCTCATCCACTGATTGGCTGGAGGTTGCTTCATAACCGATTTCACGAGCAAGTTGCAGCAGCTCGGCCGGTTGGGTGGCCCGGGGATGGCTGGAGGTTGTTAAGATGATCCGATCGCTCAGGTTGCGTAAGGCCTTGAGGATTCCGGGCACATCTTTATCAACGGTCACGCCGACAACCAACCATAAATCCTCAAAATAAAAATCGTTAGCCAGAGTGAAGGCCAGTTTCTCAGCTGAGTCAACATTATGGGCACAATCAAGCAGTAGGGTCGGCTTCCCTGGCCCTTGAGATAAGATCTGGAGTCGACCTGGCCATTCAACGTTTGCCAGCCCCTCCCGAATCGTTTCCATATTGAGTTCTGGAAAAGTACCGGCAAGGGAGTCCAACGTTGCCAGGGCCACAACGGCATTGTTTTGTTGGTGTCGGCCGAGCAGTCCGAGAAAAAAGGTACTCGGTACTTTAATGATGGATGAGCCCGGTGCTGAGGTAATCACTATCTCCTGGCTTGTTTTGATGCTGCCCGGGACTGCCGCTGTTCTTGTGAGGGGGTCGGGTTCGTAGAGCCAGTCACGCCCGGCGACGGTAAGTGCAGCGTTTTGGTCATGGGCAATGGCCGACAACTGTTCGATGACCTCCGATTCCTGGGCAGCCACGATAACCGGCACGCCTGGTTTTATAATGCCACCCTTTTCTCTGGCGATTTCGGCGAGCGTATCCCCCAGCAAGGCGGTGTGGTCCAGGCTTATAGAGGTGATAACGGAAACGAGGGGTGTTATGACGTTAGTGGCATCCAATCGGCCGCCTAAGCCCACTTCAATGACGGCCACATCCACCCCTTCCCCGGCAAAATGCAGAAAAGCCATGGCCGTAACCAGCTCATACCAGGTTAAATCCGGAAAAAGCGTTACGGCCGGCTTCAGAGCCTCAACGGCCCTGACAACTTGCTCCTGGCTGATGCGCCCATCCCCGTCCCCCGGGGTCACGATGCGGATACGATCGCGAAAATCCTGCAAATGCGGAGAAGTATAGAGCCCAACGCGTTGGCCGGAAGCTCGCAGGCAGGCGGTCACCATGGCCGCCACCGATCCCTTGCCCTTGGTTCCGGCAATATGGATCGATCGGTACTTATATTGGGGTTCGCCTAGAAATTTTAATAACTTTTCCGGCCGTTCCAGGCTAATATTTTCCGCTGAGTACTGGTCAATTCGCCGGTGTTCAAAGTTTACAAATCCATAGAGATACTCTATCGCCTGCTGATATTCTTCACTCATAGAGGCGGATTGTAACCGTTTGATCATCATGAGCAATATATTGACGCGGTTCAATCATTGACGCGGTTCAATCGTTGACAACGGTTGGCCTGCTGGTTAAACTCCACCAGGATCCAGGTCGATCACGGCCGGAGGCAGCGTGCCGATAGAGTAATGGAGGATTTCGAGATCATGGAATTTATTGGCGAGTTACACCGGGTCATATCTCTGTCATCAGTTATCTTTTTAAG
>Ga0307377_10005631_pt1 | contig 13366 bp, 7 predicted proteins | sample TR3MG_FD_202535 | JGI IMG/M metagenome (GOLD analysis project Ga0307377, IMG submission 202535) | Soil microbial communities from Risofladan, Vaasa, Finland - TR-3 | ecosystem: Environmental > Terrestrial > Soil > Coastal area > Acid sulfate soil | place: Finland: Risofladan, Vaasa | collected... | reverse complement strand
GTTCGCGCCCAAAATCCGACCATAACTGGCACAGAAAAACCGATGGAATTCGCCTTCTTAAATTCTATCGGCCGCAGTTCCTCCTTCCCACCCCTGGATCCCTGGTTGTCTGGCTTTGGTATCAGCTACTATTACTTTGGTTACGTCATGACTTCAGTTTTAGTACGTCTGGCAGCCGTTCCAGAACAGATTGCCTTTAATCTGGCCATTGCCTGGCTGGTAGCCGGAACTGCTTTAGGGGCATTTGGCGTTGTTTACAACCTGATCGCAGCCCAAAAAGATACAAGCCGGGTAAAGGCAACAATCTTCGGCTTTGTAGCAGCCATCGCGATCGCCGTAGCCGGCAATAGCGAGATGTTGCTTGAACTCCTGTATGCGAACGACATCGGCAGCGAGGGATTTTGGACCTGGCTGGATATTCGCGACTTGAATGAACCGCCAGGACAAGGAGAAGAGGCTCGCTATCAAACCGCGGGGTGGTGGTGGTGGCGTTCATCTCGGGTCATCCATGAGTACCATCTTTCCGGGGTGCCAGAGGAAGGTTTAGAACCCATCGTTGAGACACCGGCGTTCAGCTTCGTATTGGGAGATTTGCATGCCCATGTATTGTCCCTTCCATTTGCTTTCTTAAGCCTTGCCGTTGCTTTTTCCTGGTGGTTGAATCCAGATCCGCCAATATTTGATCTTCGGAAATGGTTTACCAGGCGGGGTTTTAGATATCAATTCGCGACCATAAAACGAGAAGATCTGGCGTTGTTTCTATTTACTATTTTAGTCTTGGGTGGGTTATCCTTTCTAAATACCTGGGACGTATTGATTCATCTGGTGATTGTCGTTGGCGCCTATTTACTTGCACGATGGCGTACTGTCCAGGTCTGGAGCCGAGATCTATTGTTTGAGGCCTTCACCCTCGCCATGGTGCTATCGTTGCTGGCGATTATTAGTTATCTTCCCTTCTATCTCGGATTTCGCTCACAGGCCGGTGCACCATTTCTTTTGCCGATGGCCATGCAGCCGACGCGTCTGGCCCATGCCTTAACTGTTTTTGTCATGCCCTTGAGTAGCATTTTGCTTTTGGTGGGATCGCTGATAGTTTGGTCACGCCACCAACCAAAAAACCTGATGCCAAGACGCCCTTGGATCATGGCAAGCGCTCTTACCGTCGCACTCATCATTGGCCTCTTCATCTTAATGCTGGTACTCGGCTGGGTTATCGCGGTAAGTCCCGAAGGCGAAGGAAGAATCGTCAACCTGGCCAAAGAGCTTAATCTCGGATTAGCGCCCCTGCCGGGTAGTCAGGAAATTGGCGAGCGGATAACCTGGGCTACGTCGGCTGTTGGCGCCCTGGCGCCGACATTTTTATCTGCACGGCTTGGGCGACCGGCGCTCGTATTGCTTCTTTCTTTTTTAGTGGCCGCAGTAATCTTTCTGCTAATTCGCTTTCTGAACAAGGTGGAGGAGACAGAGGATCGACCACAACGGATCAGCACCGGCGAGTCGCTACCCTTTGCCCTGCTCCTGATCGGCACAGCCACAGTGTTGGTTCTCGTACCAGAGTTTGTCTATCTACGCGATAATTTTGGTCAACGGGTTAATACGATATTCAAATTTTACTATCAGGCCTGGGTCTTTTTCGGCATCGCGGCTGTTTTTGCACTGGATTATTTATTGCGCAGATTTCGAACAACAGGAATTATTGTCACTGTTTGGTATGGAACTCTCCTACTAGTCGCCTTACTTTTTCCCGTGTTCGCCGTCCAGTCCCGGGCAATTGAATACCGGGGACAGCCCACCAACGAGTTCCGGCGACCAGCTACTCTCGATGGCCTGGCAAATCGCGATCCGGCCGAACGAGATGCCTTGCTCTGGCTGCGCGAAAACATGGAGGGCACACCGGTCATTGTGGAAGCAGTGGGCGGGCAGTATTCCGACTATGGCCGCGTGGCATCCGCTACCGGTCTACCCACCCTGCTCGGCTGGGCTGGGCATGAATATCAGTGGCGTGGATACACCGACGAGCCCAGCCGGCGAGATCCCGTCATTAGAACAATTTACAGCCCCGGGAACTGGGATACAACCGCACAACTCCTGGATGATTATAACGTCTCACTCATCTATTTTGGTTCACTTGAACGTCAGGATTTTGGTCCGCGGGCCCAAGAAAAACTGTCTCAGAATTTGGAAGTGGCCTATAGCAATGAAAGCGTGACGATATATCGCTGGCAACCGAAGGAAACGCCTTGATTAATGTTATTGGTTTCAACCTGGCATCACTCTAAAATATCTACTTATCCTATAAAAGTGGGTAAACTAAAGGTGAGAGAAGGCAGGATATAACCGAGGCAAAGTTTGTGGAACTTGATGTGAAGTCATCGACGGAAGAAGAAAAACAGCAAGGCCAGGATGGGCTGCTCTCTCGGATCACCTTGGCCCATACCTTCTACTTTCTAATTGTGATTACTGCGGCAATATTAAGATTATCAGACCTTAATTTGGTACCTTTATCCCCTTCCGAGGCTACCGAAGCCCTTGCAATATGGAATTTTTGGTTACCTGACTCAGAGGCCTTAACTTTCGCCAGCCCGCTATACTTCACCACGACAGCCTTTTTAACCCAGGTGTTAGGTTTTAACGATCCCATTATGCGGCTTGTACCTGCCTTGTTCGGGATTTGCCTGGTAATACTTCCATGGTTCTTGCGCCGAAGAATAGGAATTTTGGGAGCGATCCTTACCGGTCTGCTCTTCACCCTATCCCCTGGTTTGGTAGTCGCCTCACGCACCGCCGGTGGGCAATCTTCGGCTTTGTTCGCCGGACTGCTCTGCTTTATCGCCTGGTTACGCTACCAAGAAACCAGCGACAATAGATGGTTTTATATCCTGGCCCTGACTTTCGGTCTGGGTCTGGCAAGTGCTCCGATTTTCTACAGTCTCATCCTGGTATTCGCTTTAGCCTGGATTACTCATATGCTGGTTGGTCCGGCTCTGATAAGCGACGAGGAAGGACACCGGCAGGCTACGCGATGGCCAGGCCGGCAAACGATGATAGAAAGCGCCCTTATTCTGGCCGCTGTCCTGATCGTTGGGTCAATGGCATTTCTGCTGTCACCGGGCGGCTTGGGATCGACGGCCGATATAATCGCCGCTTGGACAGGTCAATTCTTAAATTTTGTTAGCGCTCAACTCTGGTTGTCACCGTTCCTGGCGATAGGCCGGTATGAAATCACCTTAATTATCCTGGGATTGCCGGCCGTTATTTGGGCTTCTCGCAATGAGGCTAGCTTTCCGCCTTACCTGGTGGTCGCTATCTGTTGGGCTTTATTACTCATCTTGTTACAACCTGGTGAGATGAGCAATTTGCTTGTATTGGCTCTCCCAGGATACCTGCTAATTGGGAATTTTACCGGCCATATCTTTGACAAGATAGCCAGTTGGATTGATATTGCCGTGATGATAATAGTGCTTCTTGCCGGTGGGATTGTTGTCGCTAATGTTATCCGCTACGGCCGCCTGGGTGGCTTTCAATCCTCCCAGACAGGCACATACCATCTGCTACTCGCTCTGACGGCGATCATCCTGGCAATTATTGTTATAACGATGATTTGGAGCTGGCGGGAACAAAGCGTCACTGCGGGCGTCACGGCCGGCTTGTCTCTATTATTGCTGGCATCGATGTGGAGCAATGCCTGGTGGTTCAGTCGAAGCGGGCTCAACGATACCCGCGAACTCTGGACCCAGACTGCCAGTGTTGACGACGTTCGTTTGTTGGCCGAGAGCGTAAAAGAGATCTCCTGGCAATTTACCAATTCTGAGACAGATCTCGATATCAAGAGTACCGTCGATAGTCCAAGTCTCAGGTGGTATTTACGTGATATGGTTGACTTTAAAATCGTCGCCACATTGACCAATTCAGATTTCAGCCAGGTCCTCCTGACACCAATGTCAGATGTTCCTCCGTTACCGGCCGATTATATTGGTACAGATTTTACTTATCTCAGGACAGACACAAACCATTTTTTGACCGCTCAAGAGAGATTAAACTGGTGGCTGTTTCGAGAGTCACCGGTACCGATCACTGAAGAGGGCCTAATCTTATGGCTACGCGCCGACCTGGCTGGCGGATCCCTGTGAGCGGATCATCGATTCCTGCCTCTGTCCCACAACCATTACAAAAAGTGTCGGCGGCAGACATATTGGTCAGTCGCTGCCGATCAGGCGAGGAAGAAGCCTTTGTAGACGTGTATAACTATTATGCAGGCTCGATCTATCGCTTATGCTTTAGCATCCTACAGCATCGGGAAGATGCCGAAGAGGTAATGCAGGATTCATTCGAGTACGCTTTTCGGCGAATCAAAGTCTACGATGCCACCCGGTCTGCTTTTAAAACATGGCTGTATCAGATAGCGGTCAGTCGCTGCCGTAATAAGCGTCGCAGGAAATGGCTGACGGCGATTCCCTTCAGCCAAATCCTTGGAGATCGGCTGGTTGATAACAGTATTATCCATCCAGACGAAAAGCTGGTCCTGGATGAGAGGCAGCGCAGGGTATGGGCTGCGTTAGGCCAATTGTCACCGAAGCTCAGGGAGACGGCCGTGCTTCGCTATTATGAAGGTCTGACTTATTCAGAAATTGGAGAGGTATTGGTTATTCCACCAAAAACAGCAGAATCCCGAATGCGCCTGGCCCACACGTCGCTAGCAAAACTCTTAGAAGGAGAATTTGGCCAATTTGGGAGCGGAGGGCAAGATGACACCTGAATCAGATCAGCAACATGTCAATAAGATATTAACTGATTATGTGCTCGAACTTTTACCATTAGCAGAACATAAAGCAGCTACTCGGCATATAGCCCGCTGTGTAAACTGCCGGCAAGCGGTGGTGCGCGAGCGGCAGATAGGCCTGGTAGTAAAACAGACGCTGGCTACGGCAACGGCTGACAAGCGAAAACCACTCAACAACAGTTGGAATATGCAGGTCAACCACCACCATTTCTGGAATCTTATAAATCAGGGTCGGAAGCAGATCTTCCTGGCTTCCTGCTTGCTCATCCTGGCCTTAGCCACTCTTGGAATACAGCTAAGATTACATCAGAATGATATACTGGCCACTACCCCGGCGATATTGTCGACAGCAATCCTGAACACCGAAACGCCAACGGCCACACTCCTGGCAACATCCGAAGGGATTCAAAATTCAGCCATTATTTCCCCGACACCCCCTTCATCAAAAACTATCCCGCTACCGGAGATAGCCCTGGCGCCGGCGGCCGTGTTCCCGGGTCAACTATTACCCAGATCATTCCAATGATTCTTGCATACAGCCTAATACCAGACCACCATACCACTGTATTAACCGAGGAAATTAATGAGTGATTTGAGCGAGACAACTGACAAGTCTACCGACGAATTCCTGAGCCGACCATTGCTATCCGCGATCAACCTGGATGTTGAGAAAACGATATACCTGGTAATAATATTGTTGGCCCTGGCTACTCGACTTTGGGGGATTGGTGATCGCGTTGTCAGTCATGATGAAAGCCTTCACACCCAATATTCTTATCTTTACTACAATGGTGATGGCTACAACCATACGCCTTTGATGCATGGTCCGTCACTTTTCCATATTACGGCCTTATCTTATTGGCTTCTCGGCGACAATGATACCAGCGCCAGAATTCCTGTCGCTTTGGTTGGCGTATTGCTGGTATTCATGCCCTACTTCCTCCGGGGTTGGATCGGCAAGACAGGCGCATTAGTCGCTAGTTTTCTCCTCCTAATATCGCCCTATATCACGTACTATTCCCGCTACATCAGGCACGACATCCTGATTATCACCTCGGCGCTATTAGTATTCATTTCAATCGTTCATTATCTGCGAAAGCGTCAGGATAAATACATATGGTGGTTTGCACTGGGCATGGCCTTAATGTTCACCACCATGGAGACATCGTTTATCTATGTTGCCATATTCGGCAGTTTTTTAGTCCTGGCTCTTGCGGCCAAAATCTTTACAGCGTCCTGGTTTCTTGACCAATGGAGGCGGTTGCTGCTACCACTGGGCCTCGTATTACTCGCCTTGGTTATATTTAGTATCGGATTTATGGGCCAAAGGGCTATCGAGAAGAGCGCCAACGCCCAAAGTGAGGCCACCGCAGTCGTTACCGACGAAGGCTTCGCCGCCGATCCCGACCAGGAGCTTGTCACAGAAGCCGATCAGGATTTGCCATCAGCCGACGATACTCTTTATCGTTGGTTGCAGATTGGCGGCATCATCGTACTCACCGGCGGGATGTTCTTGATAGCTTTCAGACTTCGTCCCTATATCGATGAAATACCCGAGTTTGATCTGGTTGTACTTTTCACCACTTTAACCTTGCCAACAGCGACAGCATTCCTCATCGTTATGGCGGGCAAGAATCCCCTGGCCTACACAATCAACAGTTGTGAATTGGTAGGCCAGGAGACAATGTCCTCAATAAAACTGTTTTTTAATCAGGCGTTTAATGAAACCTGCCGCGATGCTTTCTTATCATCCTCAGTTTTAGTATCGGCCGGCTTCCTGATTTTAACGTTGCTGGTCTCACTCCTGGTTGGAATATGGTGGAACCGCCGCCGTTGGCTCATTGCGGCTGTCATCTATCATGGGATCTTCTTGTTACTCTTCTCCTCACTATTCTCCAATCCTGCGGGGTGGACCAGTGGCATGGTGGGCTCCCTGGGCTACTGGCTGGAACAACAAGCCGTGCAACGGGCTAACCAGCCCTCTTACTTCTATTTCATCGTATTACCGCTATATGAATTTTTACCGTTGTTGTTCATGCTGCTTGCCGGATTCTATTGGGCAGCCAAAAGCAGGCTGAACAAGATTTATGCCTACCTTTTCGGCTCGGTTCTCTTAGCTGCCTTCACTTACTATTTGATTAATCAACTAACGAATCAGGATGCCGTCCTTCGGGAAGAAATGACCAGGATGCCCGCTATGGTCGCCGCGCTGATCGTCATCACTCTGGCTGTGGTCTTGTTTATACTCCTCCTCATTCGTTGGATTCAAACTGAGCGAATTGGGGATGGAGACGAGGATGATATCGACGGCGTCTGGGACAGGATGAACAGCGCCGTAAACGAGTTGTTTGACTTTGTTCCCTATCTCATCTGGTGGTTCGTTGTATCCTGGGTTATTTACACCTACGCCGGTGAAAAAATGGCCTGGCTCAGCAGCCACTTTGTAGTCCCCATGGTTTTGATGGCCGGTTGGTATATCAATGAAAAGCTGACATCTGCCAATCTAGGTGAACTACGAACCCGGCGATTTGCCTTGTTAACGGCGCTTGACCTACTCTTCCTATTCGCCTTGGGCGTCGTCCTGGGGCCACTCTTGCTTGGCGATATTTCTATTCGAGGCCAAGAATTGGACAACTTGACCAATCTTGGCCGGCTGATTGGCAGTCTCATTATTCTTGGAACAGTTGTATATTTTTTCCGCCGGGTTGGCCGGATTTTTGAGTCCGGCACTCGTAGGCGAGCCTGGATTTTCGCCATTTTTTTGTTCCTGGCACTGCTCACGATCCGCTTTACCTATATGTCCAGCTTTACCAATGCGGATAACGTCACCGAGTTTCTAGTCTACGCCCATGGCGCCCCGGCAACCAAGAATGAAGTTCTGCCCCAGCTCGAAGAGCTTTCCCTGCGTCTGCATGGCGATAAGAGCATTCAGGTAGCTTTCGACAATGATTCCTCATGGCCATTTACCTGGTATTTGCGAGATTATCCAAACAGGATCTACTTCGGGGAAGAGCCTGGTCGAAATGTAACCGAAGCGCCTGTAGTTATTGCCGGCAGCCTCAATTGGAACAAAGTCGAACCAATACTTGGAGATGATTACGAACAGAAGAACTATACATTCCTCTGGTGGCCGATGGAGGAATATCGAAATATATCCTGGAAAGCGATCCTCGGGGATCCTGATGCCGAGGCTGGGACCCGGCGCGGTCTTGGCAATCCCGACGTCAGAAAGGCTCTTTGGGATATATTCTTTTACCGAGACTATGAAAAATATAGCCAAGTATACGGTGGCACATATACCGCAGGCCAATGGCCATTGCGCCATGATTTGCGAATGTATATTAGAAAAGATGTATTAACCACTATCTGGGATCATGGCGTGGATATTTTGGCAGCCGAGCCGCCGGTCGATCTCTATGCAGAGGGCGAATTATTATTGTCCCCATCACTTTCAATTGGAACAACCGGTTCAGAAGTTGGACAGTTGCTTCGGCCCAGGAACATGGCCATCGGTGAGGACGGAATGATCTTCGTGACCGATTCGGGCAATCATCGCATCCAGGTATTCGATCAGGATGGATTCTTTCAATATAGCTGGGGTGAGTTTGGAATCGAACCAGGTCAATTTAATGAGCCCTGGGGTATAGCTGTTGACGATGATTTTGTCTACGTTGCGGATACGTGGAATCACCGAATTCAGAAGTTTTCCCATGATGGTGAACTAATCGACGTTTTTGGCCAGAGCGGCTCCCCTACCCAAGACCAGGTAGGCGGAGGTCTTTTTTTCGGACCCCGAGATATCACCTTCAATTCTGATGGCCATCTGGTGGTCACCGACACAGGGAATCACCGGCTCCAAATATTCGATACCGATGGCAATTTTATTGAAACGGTCGGTTCTCAGGGTAATTTACCCGGCCAATTCTATGAACCTGTTGGAGTTGCCACGATGGCAACGGGTTCTCTTCTGGTAGTCGACACATGGAATGGCCGCATCCAACGAATTGGCGGCAACCTGTTGCCTGAGACCGAATGGGCGGTAGACGCATGGTATGGGGAGTCAATTGAAAATAAGCCATACATAGCAGTCGATCAGAATGACCGGGTCTATGTCAGCGATCCTGAGGGGTATCGTATATTGATTTTCGACACGACGGGCCAATACCTTGGTAGATTTGGTCAATTCAGTCTAGATTTGGATGGTTTTGGGCTACCGAATGGGGTTGCCGTCAGTCCAGATGGCAGCATCTTCGTAGCTGATGCCGGCAACAACCATGTCCTCAAGTTTGAAATCGACTTAAATCAAATACCATTGCCGCCGAGCGAGCCATAGGTTTCAATCAATTTGAGCATCATAGAGCCCAGGTAATCTGGCAAAATAAGGCAGATCGTGATAGAAATCGGGGGGTGTCTTTAGGTCCATAGCTGTGGTTCGGCCACTACCAATCAGCCTTCTTTGCCATCAGGTCGGAGGTTCTTGTGAGACTCGTTGCCTATCTTCTAGCCGGCGCAATTGGATTGCTCGGGTTGGTATTTATCGTGGGCTGGCAAAACCAGGCTTCTCGCCTCCTCATAGGGGCAATTCTTATCGGAACAGCCTTCTTCATCGTCTATCTGAATCGTATCCAGGCCAAATCATCTACAACCACCATTCAACAAATAGATTTGAGTGGCGACGTCAATCTCGAGGAGATACGTTGCAATTCCTGCAACGCTCCCCTTAGTAAGGATGATATCGATGTGAAAGCGGGGGCGATCTTCGTCAACTGTGCCCACTGTGGGGCGACTTACCAGTTTGAGGAAAAACCAAAATGGTAACCAGCAGGGTTTCCAACACGGGTCGCCAGCTACTAGCTTCTCTGCGCCAGGATCTGTCAAGCTTAGCTGCCACTGTCTCCCAGAAGTCTGATATAACACCCGGTTTGTATACCTATAAGATCCCCCTTTCCGGCGGAAAACGACGTTTTCACCTACGGATAGAGCAAGATGGTCAGGGAATACTATTTGTTGACGTCACGGATGTCGTCCATTTGAATCGCACCGCGGCTCAAATCACCAAAAATGCTTTGGATGGTCTGCCCAAGCGAGTGACCATGGCTCAACTGGCGGCCAGGTATAACAATTTAGGCGTCAGTGATATCCTGGATGAAGTTAATACCATTTACGAGATGATCGATCAATTTGGCGATCCCGGAGTTGATTGTCCTACGTGTGCGGTAGCTTCTCTAGACAGAGCCCCGCTCTTCAGTTTGCGAGCCAACGCCCCGTACAAGGCCGATCTCGCTCTGACGTACGGTTGTAATAATCAATGCGCTCATTGTTATAACGAACCCGATCGCTTCAGCATGGCCTCTTTAAGCCGGAGCGAATGGTACACGGTATTGGACCAACTCCATGAGGTCGCCATCCCCCATATCATTTTCACAGGTGGAGAAGCGACTCTCCATCCTGATCTACTCGAATTGATAAATTATGCTGACTCCTTAGGCATGGTGACCGGCCTCAATTCAAATGGCCGGCGCATGGCTAGACTCATCTATGCCCGGGAACTTGTCGATTCGGGACTCAATCACGTCCAGGTAACACTCGGCTCTCACCAGTCAGGGTTGCATGATGCTATCATGGGCGCCAGTTCATTTCATCAAACCGTAGCAGGCATCAAGAATGCCATTTCGGTTGGTCTTCACTGCATTACCAATACGACGCTCATGCGCTGTAATATGGATCAGGTCGAAGCGCTCATCAACTTCATCTATGAGCTTGGTGTCAGGACCTTCGCCATGAATGGTATGATTTATTCAGGTGGCGGCTTCTCAGATCCTAATACCATTCCGGAAAGTGCATTACCACCACTCCTGTTGCGGGTTCGCGATCATGCTGCCACCAAAAACATGCGCTTCCTCTGGTACACGCCGACTGAATATTGTCGCATGTCACCGGTAGAGCTGGAAATAGGCGCTAAACGATGCAACGCTGGTGAATATTCAATATGCATTGAGCCTAATGGCGATGTGCTGCCATGCCAATCCTTTTACACCGCTGCCGGGAACATCCTATCGGACAATTGGTCCGACATCTGGCAGGGAGATCTTTTCTTGAGTTTTCGGGAAAGAGAGGTCGATCCGCGATTAGCCGGTCTACCTGAAAAATGCTGGGAGTGTCCAGATTTGCCGTTGTGCGGCGGTGGCTGCCGCATAGAACGGGAAGCTCGCGAAGGAAAGCGCGCAGCCCTCAGCCTTGATAACCACCTGGCCTGCGGGGGCGGTTGTGGTACGGGTCGCACATCTCTGAAGGTAGATGGGAAGTTAGGGTATTCACCACCTCCAGGTGCGATAAATCCTCAATTGCGATCAACCGGCCAAGGAACCCGGTTGATCCCCCTGGCGGACCTTACAAACAGCCATAACGGGCACACCAACGCCAAAAACATGGTTGGTTCTGGAGATGGGCAGGAGATAGGATGAAATTCAAGATCTGTTGCGGGTAACAAATTAGACAGATCGGGCTAAGTAACGATATGGATAAATTTCTATTCTTACCAACCCCAAGAAAATTACCTCCCCAGATTCCCCACGGACTTTATCATTATATGCGGGAAGTAGATGGTAGTTTCACCAGGTTTCACCTCCGAGTTGAGCCAGACGGCCGGGGAATGCTCATGGCCAATGCTTCCGCAGCCGCCCGGTTGTCCCCGGTTGGGGTAAGAATGGCGAAAGGCTTGCTCGACGGAGAGACCAAAGATCAAATCTTAAACGAGACCAGGCAACGTTTTAGGGGCGCTTCGCCAGGTGCCATGGTGGAGGACTATCACCTCATAGAGAACCTTATTATCTCTCTGTCCTTACCCGGAGATAACTACCCGATTGTCAATCTTGAAGATCCCGAAATCTCACCCTTCGACATTGAACTTATGGCTCCCTGGCAGGCAGATTTACCATTGGCCAGCCCACATGAAACCATCGCGATATTGGACCGTCTATGGGAAATTGGCATCCCCCATGTAACCATTTTTGTGCCACCGGAATTGGATCCTGATTACCTTATCCAAACGATTGAGCGGGCCGAAGATCTTGGCATGATCGCCGGTGTACGCGCTCGGGCAACAGATCTCAATGTTACAGGATTATTGGATGATATATCCATGGCCGGTATCGATTACATAACATTGCTAGTTGCTTCAAATACAGCAATGCTGCATGACAGCCTGGCTGGGGTCGATGACCTGGCCAAGGTCTGGCCGCTCTTTGCCGCGATGTTAGAGTGTGAAATCGCCCCGGTGGCAGAATTACCGCTAACTCGCCGGACTACAGCCGAGCTTGAAGTCACATTAGAGAGATTGTTAGAGGCGCAGGTCCATAACGTAAATTTTGTTGCCTACGCTATACCAGACATTCTGGCTATAGAGGAAAATGAGGATTTTTTACCCGCATCAAGCCTGCCCCAGGTGGCGGACATGGTCGAGGAAATGGCTTCAGAACTGGAGGTTCGGTTCATATGGCAGCCTCCAGTCGGCGGCGACCCAAATATTTCACTTGGCGAGCAAATTGTCCGCGGTCCCCGATGTTCTGACGACGCCTCTATTCGGGTAAACGCCAATGGCGATGTGATCCCTCCCCGAGGCGCCTCTCAGATAGCCGGTAACTTGCTCACAGATGATTGGGAGAAAATATGGTCCAATACTTCTTTTGTGAGATATCGAGAAAGGCTTGAAAGGCCTACCAGGTGCGATGAGTGCCCGGGAATGGCCATCTGCGCGGCCGATTGTCCGCGGAATGTATCGGGCTGGTCCACTTCTTCAGGAGGTTATGATCGATGATACAGGGTCGAAAGGAATTCCCTGCCAGCGAACGATCAAATCGACGATTTGTGAACCGGCCCTTCTTGAGCGGTTCGCGACTTCTGATCGGCGCTCTTCTTCTGCTTGTGCTTTTACTGGCGCAACCGGCAACCGCAGCGGCACAAGGTTTGGATTTTTCGGTACCTGAATTGAAAATGGAGGTCTACGTTCAACCGGACGCTTCTGCCAGAATCATTTATGATATTACCTTTGCTAACAGTCCAGTTGGTGGCACCATTGACATCGTCGATATTGCCACATCCCATGATGGCTATGACCTCAACAATATGAGCGCTACGCTTAACGGATCTCCGGTGAAGGATATCCGGGTGTCTGAGTTTATTGACACGGGAGTCGAGATTCATTTAGGTGATCACGCCATAGCACCGGGTGATCACGCTACGTTACATTTTGAACTTACAATGCCCGACCTGGTTTTTCAGGATACAACCCGGGGCGATTACGCATCATTCCAGATCATGCCGACGCCTTTCGAACCAGGTTTCCTTCAAGGGACCTCCGATATTTGGATAGCCGTTCACATGCTGCCCGGCATAGCACTCGATGAGTTGTTATACCAGGATGTTCAATTTAGCGACAAGATAATTTTTAATGACCATTCAGTTGCTGCCTGGCGCTGGCCCCAGGAAGATCTCAACGATCTCCAAGCGGTTGGCGTTTCATTCCCCAGGCGGGGGATGAGCCGCGTAATTGAGCAATCATTCCTGGAACTGGCGGAAAAGTGGCTC